>Ga0310123_10000839_pt1 | contig 26940 bp, 22 predicted proteins | sample CB6_AW_1057_MG_FD_203505 | JGI IMG/M metagenome (GOLD analysis project Ga0310123, IMG submission 203505) | Marine microbial communities from Western Arctic Ocean, Canada - CB6_AW_1057 | ecosystem: Environmental > Aquatic > Marine > Oceanic | place: Canada: Western Arctic Ocean | collected... | reverse complement strand
CCCTGCAATGCGCGCCCGACCTCGGTATAGAACTCGCGAGCGCGTTCGGGCGAGCGCACCGACTGGGCTGTGGCCAGGCGTCGATGGGTCATTTTTGAGGCCCGACGTCGACGGGCGTAGGCCACATTCTTTTGTAGGTGATCTCGGTGGCGGCGGGTAGTGACCGCGCCGGCAACGGCGATGAGTGGGAGCAGGAGCGTTAACCAGAAGGCCGTCCCGTGCCAGAGTGACGCACCGATCGCGCTGAATGGGTGTGCCGCGGTTCGTATGAAGCGAACGTCCTCGCGTTCAAGGTCAAGCCCGGTCCGTCGCCGGCGGGGGCTCGCGTCGGGCGCGGCCAGAGGATCGCCACCGATGGTTACGGCGATCGGGTTAGACGAGGCGATAGCATAGGTGATGCGGTCGCCGTGGAAGTAGCTCAGGTCGACCGCGGGAATCGTCACCCGTCCTGGGGCCCGCGGGACGACGACATACTCGAAGGTCTTGTAGCCACGAATGCCGCTGTCAGGGTTGCCGGCCGTCTCGTCGCCGGCCCCGGATTGGATGGTCGCAACAAATGGCACGGATTCGACGCGCTCCGTGACCTCGGGCGGATACACCTCAAAGTCCGGCGGGAACGCGAGCCCCGGCTCGGTCAATGTACGGATATTCCCGGTGCCTGAAATCTCGACCCGATATGTAAGCGCTTCATTGGTCGCGACCTCCGTGCGGTCCATCGAAGCGTTGACCTCAAGTTGACCCACTAACCCCGTGAACTCCGGCGGTTGCCCCGGTGGCAGCGGAAGGACTTCAAGCTCGATCGACTCCGATCCAACGACCACCGGGACGCGGGAGCCAAAGAAGGGGTCGTTGAAGAAGCTTCGCGACCGTCGCTGGACGCGGACCTGCGCTTCCAGTGTCAAGGGCTCGATGGTCTTGGCGCCCGTACTCGTCGGGAAGAGTGCCACGCGACGCAGCAAGACGGTCGCGTATCGGACGCCGTCTCGCAGAACCTGCCGGGTGCCGTCCTGGGGCGGCGTGAGCTCTTCAACCCAGAAGCCGGAGGCGCTTGGGAGGTCGGTCACCGTATACCCCGTGACCTCGACCCGCGTAAAAAGTCGGTACTCGACGACGATTGGCTCATTGACGTAGACACGGCGTTTGCTCACGGTGGTGGTGACGAACAGATCCTCCGGCCCCGTCACATCATTTCGGCCGCGTCTGTCACCACGGGGAGTGCGTTGGGGCGCGTCGGTGACGCGGACGGTCAACGGCTCGGTGACAAGGTCCTGTCCACCCGTACTGAGCGAAATCGGTCCGATCTCAAACGTGCCGGTTGCGGTTGTCTGATAGTGATACTGGATCGTGAGCGACACCGATGTCCGGCCGCCCACCAGCTGCATCGATGTCGAGCTGCCGGAGCCGACAAAGGCCGCAAACGCGGAGAGGTCCGGAAGCACAGGGTCCTCATCCAGTTGTTGCGTGCCCGAGATTTCGAGGTTCAGCACGAACTGTCCGCCAACCGCGACCTCGGATTGACTGAGATACGCTTGGGCCTCCTGGGCGGATGCCGTCGCGGTGACAGTCAGGAGCAGACACAGCGTGATGAGGGCGCGGGTGAATGTGGCCAAATTCAGCAGACACACCCTGGTCACTGGAGGCATCGAAGCGACCGCGGTCACTGGGTCTGCAAAGACGACCAGATTCACCAGGGTCTCCTTGGCGGACGCGCCGGGGCGGTGACGCGGCGCTGCCGTTGTATCTGACTGGGGTCTTCCTCAACCGCTTGCAGTAGGCGTTCGGCGTCCTCACGAGACAGCTCACCGGGCTGCGGTTGGTCCTCTGCGGCGTTGGCGCTCGCGGGCTGGTCTTCTGGCGCGTTTTGATCTTCGTTCTGGTCTCCGCTCTGGTCCTGTTCCTGGTTCTCGTTTTCCTGTTGCTCCTGCTCGTCTGGAGGAGGCTCCTCGTCCGGTTGGGGTTCGTCTGACTCGTTCTCTCCCGGCGGGTCTTGTTCGGCCCGCTGCTCTTCTTCGCCCTCACTGTCCGGGTCTGGAGGTTGGTCGGATGACTGCTGCTCCTGCTCTTGCTGCTCCTGTTGCTGAAGCTGCTCGAGCGTGACCTCGAGGTTATGTTTCGCGTCCGCGTCCGCTGGATTTCTACGTAACGCTTCTTTGTATGCCTCAAGCGCCGGTTGGAGTTGTTGTTGGCGATACAGCGTGTTGCCCAAGTTGTACCAAGCCTGCGCCGCGACCACCGGGTCCTCGCTCTCGCTCGCCTGCGTGTAGGCCGCCATCGCGCGCTGGAGTTCTTCTGTGCGATACAGTGCATTGCCGTCATTGAACGGCGCAATCGGAGAGTCTGGCGCTTCGCGCAGTGCCTCTAGATATTGCTCGTGGGCCTCGTCGTAACGCCCTTCCTCGTATAGCCGATTGCCCGCCGCCACTTCACGGCGTCCGGCCTGACCGGTGGCAATAGCCGGGAGGAGCAACATCGTCAGCATCCCGAACGCGGTCAGACGGACGAGGTCGCCCATCACTTGAATCTCCCGGCCCAGGCGACATCGACACGGCGTCGTTCGGGGACCAGCGCCTCGACGACGAGCAGCAGCAGGGCGAGACCAAGGAACAGTTGATACTGCTCGTCAAAGATCGTCACTTGCTCTACGTCGAATTGTTGGCCGTCCGCCGCGGAGAGTTCCTCGGCGAGCACAGCGAGCTCGGTGCCACCGGGGGACGCATGATAGTACGCGCCATCGGTGCGAGAGGCGAGACGCTGGAGGGTCGCTTCATCGAGCCGGGTCGTGACCACGCGTCCGTCGGCGTCCCGCTTGAATCCTTGTGTCTGGCCGTCCGCGTCAACGTCCGGTATGGGCACGCCCTCGGTTGACCCGATGCCGACTGCGTAGATTCGCACCTCCTCCTCGATCGCGCGATCCAGTGCGGCCTCAACCTCTCCTTCGTGGTCTTCGCCGTCGGTGATGATGACCAGCACGCGGTGACGCCGGTCGGTCTCTGCGAATGCGTCCAATGCGACGTCGATCGCCTGTCCGAGGTTGGTGCCCTGCACAGAGATCATGCCGGTGTCCATCGCGTTTAGGAAGAGCGTGGCGGCACCGTAGTCGAGCGTCAGAGGGCTTTGCACGAACGCCTCGCCGGCAAAGGCCACCAGCCCCACCCGGTCTCCTTCCAATCGGGCGATCAAGTCCGCAATCGCGAACTTCGCTCTATCCAACCGATTTGGCGCGATATCCTCTGCCGCCATCGAGGCCGACAGATCCAAGGCGACGATAATGTCCTGCCCTTCGCGACGCACGGTTTCGACGCGGCTTCCGAACTGCGGTCGGGCGAGGGCGGTGACGGTCAGCGTCACCGTGACGACGAGCAGCACCGCCTTTGCCGCGCGACCACGCGGGCTGACGCTTGCGGTCAGACGCGCGAGGAGCCGTCGGTCCCCAAAACGTGAAAGGTCGCGACGCGTCCTGACCCGTGCCCACCACAGGACCAGGACCATCATCGGGACCAGCCCCAACGCCGACAACATCTCACTGGCAGCAAATCTGAACATCTAGTGGCTCTTCAACTTTCGAACAGTGGGTTGTCGGAGCGCACAATGTGGGCCGATTGTAAACGACGACCAACGCCGCGGGGTGCGGCGAGGGCCAGCGACAACCTCACTGTTTGAAGGTTGAAGAGCCACTAGCTGCGCCCGGTTAGGGCAACCTCCGCATCACCGTCCGTCCAAGACCGACCTCGAGCATCAGCGCGGCCAGCCCCAGTATCAGGGGCAGGTGAAACAGCTCACCGTACCGCGTAAATTGCTCGAGCTCGATCTCGGTCGTCTCGAGCGCGTCGATTTCTTCGTAGATTCGTTCCAGGCTTGCCCGGTCGGTTGCCCGGAAGTATCGACCGCCGGTCAGCTCCGCGGTTTCCTTTAGCGTCGCCTCATCGATATCGACTCGCACTTGGGCGTATCGGCGTCCAAAGAGCGGGTCGCTGACCGGCATACGGGCCATTCCTTGGGTCCCGGCGCCGATCGCATACACCCGCACGTCGAGGGCCTTGGCCATCTGGGCCGCCGTCACCGGGTCAATCTCCCCTCGATTGTTCCGACCATCGGTGAGCAGGACGATGACCTTTGAGGCAGCATCCGAGTCCTGGAGCCGTCTGACCGCCGTGGCAAGCCCCATACCGATGGCTGTACCGTCTTCCAGAATACCGACCTCGAGCTCGCCGAGGATCGTGGCGACCACGTCGTAGTCGAGCGTCAATGGTGCCTGGGTAAAGGCGCCGCCGGCAAACACCACCATGCCAATCCGGTCATTTCGACGGCCCCGCACGAAATCCGCGGCGACCTGCTTGACCGCTTCTATCCGGTTGGGTTGGATGTCTTCGGCCAGCATCGAGCTCGACAGGTCAAGCGTGAGGACGATGTCGATACCGTCCGTCGTGACGGTCTCGGCCGTGACGCCGCTTTGCGGTCGGGCAAATGCGACGATCAAAAAAATAAGAGCCAGTGCCCGTAACGCAAAGAGGATGTGACGATACCGCCCGTTTCGGCGCCGGTCGGCCTGGGTAATTGGGGCGAGCGACGAGTACCGCAGCGACGCGCCTTGCCGTCGACCGAGTCGCGCATACCAGACGGTCAGCAGCGGGACGACGACCAAGAGCACCAGGTAGAGCGGGTCAGCGAACCGATAGATCACGCCACGCGCTCCTGCGTTGGGGACGCCTCTGTGTTTGGCGAAGGCACGGCGGCCAGGGTCGTGACATCGACCAGTCCGCGACCGAGTCCGACCAGGTCGTGACAGTCCGTGGGCTCGGGCCGATGTTTCGCGAACTTGACGAGGTCACACCGGTCGAGGAGCTGTCGGAACCGTCCGACGACATCGCTCCGGGTCCCGGTCGTGCGAAGTCCCGCGAGGACCTCGCCCGTGGTCATCTCCATGGCCTGGACGTTGAAGCGGCCTTCGACATAGACCCGCATAATGTCGGATAGACGTATGTGATACGTCTTGACCTCGCCCCGCGTCAGGAGGCCGGACAATTCGAGCGCCAGGAGCGACTCGTAGGCGACCTCGTCAGCCGGACGCGCGGGTGGCGGCGGAGCGGGTCTCGTCTCGCTGGTCGGTCGGCGAAAATAGTAGCGACGCACCAGCCAGTACAGCGCGGCCCCCCCCATCACTATCCCGATGACCCAGGGAAGGAGCGTGATGACCTGGAACGGAATCGTGAGCGGGCCCTTGATGTCTCGGATGTCGCCACTGTCGTCTCGGCCCACGCTGGTGACGGTGATGACCGCCGGGTTGGTGGAGAGCGAGAAGGGGTCAGTGGTCTCGTCGTCAGAGACGACCTGCACCAAGAAAGTGGGGACCGTCAGCTCGCCGAGCTCGAACGTCGTGACGGCGAGCTCGGCGGTCGAGCGCAGGCGGTCATTGTCGACGACCGGCTCTGTCACGGTCATTGCGAGTAACTCGAACGGTGCCAGCTCGACGGGGTCGGGCCAGATCAGATGCGTGTCGAGAGGGTGCGTGATGGTCACTGCCACTGTCACCGGGTCGCCGAGAGTGATCGACGTGGGGTCGACCGTGACGTCCAGTCGGGGTGGCGCGTTCTGTGCTCCGGAGGCTCTCGGCCAGAGCACGCCCAGGAGCACTGTGGCCACGAGAAGAATTTGAGTCGACTTCATTTAGACCAAGGTCCTTAGCGCCCGAATCGTTTGGCCCGCTGTCGAAAGAACTTCATCAACGCGTCAGTGTATGGCCGCTCCGTCCCGATCTCGATGGTGTCGACCTTGGTCTTGCGGAACTGTCGCTCGATCGTCGTCTGCCGTTCAGCGGCGTCCCGCCGAAAGGCCTTCCGGAATGCAGGGTCCGACAAATTCACGGTGACGTGCTCCCCCGTTTCAGCGTCTTCGAGCTCGATATACCCAACCGGAGGTAGCTCTTGCTCGTGGGGGTCCCGCATGCGTATGGCGACGGTGTCGTGTCTCCGTCCCGCGATTGCCAGTGCTTTGTGATAGCCGGTGGCAAGGAAGTCCGATACGAGAAACACAACCGCGCGACGCCGCTGGACGCGATTCAGATACTCGAGCGCGCCCGCGACATCGGTACCGCGTCCCTCGGGTCGGAAGTAAAGCAGCTCGCGCAATACCCGGAGGACGTGGCGACGCCCTTTCCGAGGCGGGACAAATTTCTCGATCCGGTCCGTAAAGATAATCAGACCGACCTTATCGTTGTTAGTGATCGCGGAAAATGCGAGGACCGCGCAGATCTCCACGGCCACCTCGCCCTTCATTCGCGATTGGGAACCGAACTCGCCGGAGGCGCTCGCGTCGACCACGAGTATCACCGTGAGTTCGCGTTCTTCGTCAAAGACTTTGACAAAGGGGGTTCCGGCGCGGGCGGTGACATTCCAGTCGATGTTGCGGATGTCGTCGCCGTATTGATACTCCCGCACCTCGGCGAAGTTCATACCTCGCCCTTTAAAGACCGAGTGATATTCGCCCGAAAACACGTCATTGACGAGGCCCTTGGTCGCGATCTCGACACGACGTACCTGTTTGAGAATCTCGCGGTGAATCATCAGCGGGCCCGCTACGGCACTTCAATATTGTTGAGCACGCGGTTGACCACGTCGTCCGCCGTGACATCCTCCGCTTCGGCTTCGTAGGTCAGTAGGACGCGATGACGGAGCACATCCAGTCCGATCGAGCGCACGTCTTCGGGAGTGACGTAGCCGCGCCGCCGCAGAAACGCGTGGGCGCGCGCCGCTTTTGCCAGGTTGATGGTGGCGCGTGGCGACGCGCCAAACGCGATCAGCTCGGCGAGGTCCGTGAGGCCGTAGTCTTTTGGTTGGCGGGTCGCAAACACCAGGTCCACGATGTATTGCTCTACCTGCGGGTCCATATAGATCAGCTCAACCGCTTTCCGCGCTCGGACGATCTCTTCCGGGTCGACGACGGCGCTGACCTCTGGCGGCGGACCGCCGGACATCCGGCGCATGATTTCCAGCTCCTCGTCTTTGCTGGGGTAGCCCACCGAGAGTTTGAGCATGAAGCGGTCGACCTGTGCTTCGGGCAGTGGATAGGTCCCCTCCTGCTCGATCGGGTTCTGGGTCGCCAAGACGAGAAACGGCGAGTCCAGCGGAAACGTGGCGTCGCCGATGGTGACCGTGTGCTCTTGCATCGCCTCCAACAGCGCTGATTGCACCTTGGCCGGCGAGCGGTTGATTTCATCCGCCAGCACGATGTTGGCGAAAATCGGTCCCTTGCGTGTCTTGAACTCTGAGCGTTGCGGGTCGTAGACGAGTGTGCCGATCAGGTCGGCAGGTAGTAAATCTGGTGTGAACTGGATACGGCGAAACTTTGTACTGATGCTTGCGGCCAAGACGCGGACCGTCATCGTCTTGGCCAGACCCGGCACGCCTTCCATCAACACGTGGCCATCGGCTAGCAGCCCGACCAGGAGTCGCTCGACCATGTAGCGCTGTCCGACGATGACGCGACCCACCTCGTCCAGGAGGCGGGCGACAAAGGCGCTCTCAGTCTGAATCTTCTCCTGAATTGCTTCGATATCATGATCCACGGTACGAAACACACTCCTCTCTGTGGACGGGGTCGGGTCTCTGGAAGCGCTCACGCGCTCGCTGAATCAGGCGTTCCTGAAAGCGACGCCAACAACTTGCGAAGGAGTGTCGCCAGGATGTCGCGTTCGCCCTTTGCCAAGGCGTCGTCCAGTACTCTATCTTGGTTCTCGAGGTAGGCGGTCGTGACCTGGTCGATACGCTCGCGACCGCTTTCGGTGAGGTTGAGGAGCACCCCCCGCCGATCGCTTGGATTCGTGATGCGCTTGACGAATCCTGCGGTCTCCAAACGGTCAATCCGGTTTGTCAGTCCACCCGATGTCACCATCAGCGGATCGAGAAGGTCACGTGGGGCTGGATGGGAATCCGGGGCCGTTCGTATCGCGGCCAACAGCTGGAACTCGACATCACTCAAACCATACTGGTCGAGGACGCTCGAGGCATTCTCCTCGGCCACCCGCGCGAGGCGGGTGATGCGGGCTAAGACTCCCAGCGATGATGAATCCAAATCGGGCCGTTCGTGGGCCCACTGCTCGATCATCAGGTCCACTGGACATTTCTTCATCATAAGAATCTAATAAATAATAAAACATAGCGTAAAGATTCTTGATCTATTTATATCTTGTTTTTATTTACTCTCTGCGCAGAGACATCAAATCGGCCAGCCCACGCCGGGTCACATATGATGCCCAGTGCGACTGATCATTGTGGGCAGCCCAAAAGAGAACATACCGGAAAGTGAATGAAGATCATGGGGATAGGCGTCAAATTCAACGTGGTCCGCGCGTTGCTGGTGCGTGACCTTCGTCTGTACTTCACAAACCCATCCGGGTATGTGTTCGTTACGCTCTTTATCTTTCTCAGCGCCGCGGCCGCGTTCTGGCAGGCTCGCTTCTTTCTGAGCAACCTGGCCAATCTGGACCAACTGACCCGCGCGTTTCCTCAGCTCTTGCTCCTCTTCATCCCGGCTCTCACGATGTCGGTCTGGTCTGAAGAGCGCAAACAGGGCACCGACGAGCTATTGCTGACCCTCCCCGCAAGTGACGTAGAGATCGTACTGGGCAAGTATCTCGCGGTGGTCGGTGTCTACTCCGCGTCACTGCTGCTGTCGTTGAGTCACGTTGCCGTTTTGTCGTGGCTGGGTGATCCGGATATCGGACTGATGCTCGGCAACTATCTCGGGTTCTGGCTTCTGGGCGCGGCGCTGATAGCGGTAGGCATGCTGGGGTCGCTGCTCACGACGAACGCCGCCATCGCATTTGTCCTCGGCGCGCTGTTCTGTGCGTCGCTCCTGTTCGTCGAGGTCGGGACATCACTCTTCAACCGCTCGCTTGCGCGGTCGTTGGCGCCGTTCGGAGTGTTTGGGCATTTTCAGGATTTTTCTGATGGTGTCGTGAGCCTGACCGCGGTTCTCTATTTTGCGTCTGTCGCGGGCGTCTTTCTCTATATCAACGTGCTTCTTCTCGGGCGACGTCATTGGCCACGGAGCGCGGGAGCGTTTCCGATGGGCCTTCAGCATGTAGTCCGGACGTGCGCGGTCATTACGATTGTCGTCTGTGCCAACGCCGTGGCGACTCGTGCGAGTGCCCGTCTCGATGTCACCGCTGAGCGACTCCATACGCTCACCGACCAAACGCACCGGCTGATTGGCGAGCTGTCACCGGAGCGCCCGGTTCTGATTCGAGCGTTTATTAGCCCTGAGGTGCCGGAACAATATGTCCAAACGCGGTCAAATCTTCTCGGGTTGCTCCGCGAAATCGACGTGCTCGCCGGGCCAAGCCTCCAGGTCCTGATTGAGGACACCGAACCGTATAGCGAGGCCGCTGTCGAGGCCCAAGATACGTTTGGGATCCGAGCTCGTCCGGTGCCCGACCTGGGTGGCGCGCGGGCCGGATTTTCGGATGTGTTCCTGGGGGTAGCGTTTATATGCGGCGCGGAGGAGCAGGTCATTCGTTTCTTTGACCGGGGACTGCCGGCAGAATACGAGATTGCCCGTAGCATTCGGGTCGTCGCCCAGACCGAGCGAAAGAGAGTCGGGGTGGTCAACACCGCGATCAGGCTGTTTGGCGGGCTCGATTTTCAGACGATGCAAAGCACACCGCCGTGGTCGATCGTCGAGGAGCTGAGAAAACAATACGAGGTCGTCGAGATCACTCCGACCGGCCCGATCACGGACGAACTTGACGGCCTGGTGGTTGCCCTCCCCTCGTCGCTCACTCAACAGCAGATGGACAACGTGCAAGCGTATGTCGAGGCTGGAAACCCGGCGCTGCTCCTGGTCGACCCATTACCCGTGGTCAATATCGGTCTCGCACCGTCCGAGGAACCTGGTGGCCAGAGAAACCCGTTCACGGCGCAGAACGAGCCGCCCCCTCCGCCCAAGGGCAATGTGAGGGCCTTGCTCTCTGACTTGGGGCTGTCCTGGGATCCGGGATCCGTTGCGTGGGACGCGCACAATCCCCATCCTGACTTGGCGCATTTGCCCCCTGAGGTGATTTTTGTCAGTCAGGGCAACGATGCCGACGGCGCGAATCTCGCGGCGTTCAGTCAAGAGCACCGGGCCAGCGAAGGGCTCCAAGAGCTCGTCCTCTTGTATCCAGGGCACCTGACCGCCGCCCCCGATAGCGATTTCACGTTTGCCCCACTCTTGCGTTCTGGCGGACTGTCCGGCATCTTGCCGTATTCGCAGATGGTGCAGCGAAGCTTCTTTGGTGTGCAGCTGAATCCGGCGCTGCCTCACCAGCCGAGTGGTCGACAATTCGTGTTGGCCGCCCATGTGTCCGGGACCGTCGAGCCGAACACCCCCGAAACGCCCGCCGGCACAGACGAGGACTCAGAGGCTGACGCCGATAGCGCTGATAGCGACGATAGTGATGACGACCAGGCGGGTGACGGAGACGCCCTTGCCGCCGCGGAGGAACCGACATCTGTCAACGTCGTGGTGGTCGCTGATCTTGACTTCATCTCTCAGCAGTTTTTTGACATTCGCCGGGCGGGGCCCGAGAACCTCAACTTTGACAACATTTCGTTCTTCCTAAATGCCATCGATACCCTCGTTGGGGACGAGTCGTTTATCGAGCTCCGTCGGCGTCGCGTGCAGCATCGGACCCTATCGCGAGTCGAGGCGCAGACGCAGGCCTTTATCGAGCAGCGGGCCAGCGAAGAGCAACAAGCGGAAGACGACGCTCAGGGCGCACTGGCGGACGCGCAGCAACGACTGAACGAGCGGGTGCAGGAGGTCCGTGACCGTCCCGACCTCGACGACCGCGCCAAACAGATAATGGCGCGGAATCTCGAGGAGGTGGAAAATCGTCGTCTTGAAGTGCTCGGCACAAGTATTGAGGCCGAGAAAGAAGCCAAGATTCAACGCAGTCGACAGAATATGGAGCTCCAGATCCGGCGCATCCAGAGTTCGATCCGGACACTGGCTGTGATGTTGCCACCAGTGCCGGTGTTCGCCTTTGGGGTCGGGATCTTCTTGAGACGAAAACAGCGAGAGCGCGAAGGGGCCGCCGCGGCCAAGCGGCTGAGGTCCTAACACGCGTCATGAGCATTGGAGCAGGCCATGAGCACTATGAATGAAACGACGAAGACAGTTGGGGTGGCGATCGCGGCGGCCCTCTGTGCGGTCCTGACACTAGCGACCGCGCCCACCCGTGCGACGCCGGATACGTTTGTCGAGATCGGCGACCCGTTTTTCCCGGACTTCACCGATCCCAACGAGGCGACTACGCTCGAGGTGGTGGAGTTCGATGAGGAAACGGGGGCCGCACGCCCGTTCCAGGTGACGTTCCGAGACAATCAGTGGACCATCCCGTCGCATCACAACTACCCAGCGGATGCCGCAGACCGTCTCGCCCGGACCGCGGCGGGTGTGATCGATATCGTGAAGGACGACGTACGCTCCGACAATATCGCGGACCACGAGGCGTGCGGTGTGATCGATCCGCTGGACGACACTGTGACGTCCCTGGCTGGTCGCGGACAGCGGGTCACACTGCGGGGAGAGAATGACCGCGTCCTCGCCGACTTCATCGTGGGGGACCAGGTCGAGAACCGACCCGGCTTTCGGTTTGTCCGAGTCCCCGGTCAGAAACGGATCTACGCCGCTCGCATGACCGTCGACTTGTCGACCCGCTTCGAAGACTGGATCGAGACCGATCTGCTCGGCGTGAGTCAGCCAGATATCGACCAACTGGTGCTCGCCGACTACTCGATTGACGAGCGCACACAGTCGATTGATGAACGCGACCTCGTGACCGTGACCAAGGTCGACACGACATGGGTAGGGGATGACCAGATCCCAGAGGATCGGGAACTCGACACTGTGAAGGTCAATTCGCTGCTGAGGAGCATCACGTCTCTGTCGATCGTCGGAGTGCGTCCGAAGCCCGAGAGCGTGTCCCCTCAGCTCGAGCGGACGTCGGCCGGGTTGGCCATGTCGCCTGCCGACATGTTGTCACTGCAAAGCCGGGGCTACTACTTCACCCGCGATGGACGACTGCGGTCGAATGAAGGCGAGCTTTTGGTGCGAACCGTTGACGGGATCGTCTACACCCTCCGCTTTGGAGAGGTGCTATTTGGTCGCGGCAACAGTGTGACCGCGGGCTCGGAAGAAAGCGATGACGCCGAGAGCGGTCCGGGTGAGAATCGATACTTGTTCATCACGGCCGAGCTTGATCGGAGCCTCTTTCCTGAGCCCTTGCCTCCCTCGGATACGACCTTCGAAGAGAAGGCAGAGGGCGACTGGACAGACGCCGACTACGCCAACCAGACGCTACGTGACGCCCATGACCAGCGGAGCGCCGCGATCGCTGCCGGGGAAGAGCGAGCTGCCGCCCTGCAGGAGCGCATCGGCGCGTGGTACTACGTCATCTCCTCGGAGAGCTTTGACGAGGTGAGTCCCGACCGGGAGGCGCTCACAAAAGAGAAGCCCGCGCCGCCGGCCGCGGAATAGCAGCGCGTCCCCCGGGTGCTTGCGCCGCTCGCCGTTGATCAGGCCGCCAGTCTTTGCTCGTGCGGCCACCAGACCGTCGGCCGTTCCACTCCATGCACTGCTACAAGTTGGGACTAACCATGAACAAGACACACTTGTGCTTCACATTCTCTTGGCTTCTTCTTCCCGCGGCTCTCATCGGGGCGACCAGTGCCTCGGCACAACAGGAACCCGTCGCATACTCCGGTGTCACCGAATCGCGATTGATGTTTCAGGAGAACTGCGCGGTGTGCCATGGTGAAGATCTGGAAGGCGCAGCGCAAGGAACACCACTTCGGAGTGAGCTCGTTCATGGCGAGTCCATGGCCGATGTCTTTGCCGGCATCGCCAATGGCTATGTCGACTCCGGCATGCCCAGTTGGGACGACATCTTCAGCCCGGTGGAAATCCAGGGCCTTGCGATGTACGTGCTAGAAACGCGCGCCAACGTTGGCTATGTGACGTCGAACTATGACGCGCCACTTTCTATTCCAGAAGGTGAGTTTGAGACTGAACTCCACAGTTTCCGACTAGAAACGCTGGTCGACGATCTGGACCCTCTTCCCTTTTCGCTGGCACCGCTGCCGGATGGCAGCCTGCTCGTCACCGAAAAGACCAAAGGCGTGCGCGTCATCAGTCCGGATGGAGACAGATCGGAATTGATACGGGGAACGCCGCAGGCGTATGACGATATCTACCAGATGGAATCGCGCATTGATATCGAACGCGGCATGGGCTGGCTGTTCGACATCCTCTTGCATCCGAACTACGACGAGAACGGTTGGATCTACCTATACCACGGTCATCGTTGCGAGGATTGCACCGAGCTCAGCCGAGAGCGGGAGCGTCCGGTTTCCATGAACAGGCTGGTGCGCGGCAGAGTCGACAATGGCGAATGGATCGACGAGGAAATCATCTGGCAGGCCGACATGGAGCACTATAGCTTCGCGGGAGACGTTGGTGCCGGTGGCCGTGCTGTGTTCGATAACCGAGGCCATGTCTATTTTTCGGTCGGCTCGAAAGGCGGCGTGCAGGGCACTCAAGACCTGTCAACACCCTGGGGCAAGATTCATCGCATCAATGACGATGGCACTGTTCCGCAAGACAATCCCTTTGTTGGTCGAGACGATGTCTATCAGAGCATCTATACCTATGGCCATCGTAGTCCCCAGGGGTTGGAATTCGACATGACCGGGGGCGAGCTATGGGGCAGCGAACATGGCCCCCGAGGCGGCGATGAAATCAACCTGCTGTTACCCGGGCGCAACTACGGCTGGCCCTTGTTTTCGCTCGGTCTCAATTACGATGGCACACCAGTAGAGTATGGCAAGGACTTGGGTATTGAGTTCGAGCGGTCCGATATCGAACAGCCGGTGGTCGACCTGACGCCGTCGCCAGCGGTGTCCAGTTTCATCATCAGCGACAGTGACCAGTTCCCGGAGTGGAAGGGAGATTACCTGGTTGGATCATTGAAGGCACGCAGCCTGTTTCGAGTCGAGATCGAAGACAACCACTTCGTGGCGCGGGAAACGCTGTTCGAAGGCATCGGTCGATTACGCGATATCGAACAGGCATCCAACGGCGACATCTATCTTCTGTTTGAACACAATGCGGGCGGCAAGATCGCAAGACTCGTCCCTGTAGAGTAAACTCGGCCCCGTGATACCGCGCCGCTGGCCCGATTTTGCTGTGGTCAACGTCGGCGCGTTGACATGCTGCACACATGTGAACACGCTGCAACCATGTCGAAGATGATCCAGATCCGCAACGTCCCGATGCCGTTCACCGTAAGCCCGCTCGGCCCATTGGAGACGGGGCGGTGTGCTCGCCGAAGGGGCAGGAGCCGTCCCCGACCGTCCCGGGAACCATTCTTCTCTCGGGGGCCCGAAAAGGCTCAACTGCGTCATGCCATGGATCAACAGGCCTCTCGTCCTGGCGTTCACGACGGTCGCGATGGCGGTCGCGCTCGCCCAGGATTACACGCCGAGCGTCTTTGATAGAGACCCGACGCGCATTCCGCTCAACCTCGACGATCCCACGCTCGACCCGTGGAGGCAACTTCGAGACCCGAACAACGACCCGGACCGTGAGCCCGGTCCCTTTTATCCGGGGCGATTGCTGAATTCAGGCGTCCTGGCATTCTTTCAACTTCCCATTGCGCTCACTCCCGAGGACCTTCGTGCCGGCGAGGTGGACGTCGCCATCCTCGGGGCACAGGTGGACATGGGGGTCGGTATGCGCGGGGCTGGCACTGGGCCCAACGCCCTCCGTTCGAGTCTGGGTCTCCTGGACGGAGGCAGTCTGCCTCACATGCATGTCGGGGTGGCGTGGAAGTAGGTCTTTAAGGTCGTGGACTACGGCAACGCGCCTATTGATCGCTTCAGCGTCGAACGCAGCATGTCGCCGGTTCGTCAGCTCGTCCGGGAGGTGGCCGAGACCGGCGCGATACCGGTCGTCATCGGAGGGGACCATTCACTGGGGTATCCGGACGTGGCTGGGGTGGCCGATGTGTATGGCAAGGAGAAACGTCGGCGTGATCCACTTCGACGCCGCGTCTGACGGCTATAGCGGCCATCTGATGTCCCATGCGCAACCGATTTACCGGCTGATCGACGAAGGGCATGTCCTCGGCCGGAACTACATCCAGGTCGGGCTTCGCGGGTATTGGCCAGGCGAGGATGGGTTTCGTTGGATGCGCGGGAACAGTTTTCGCTACCACACGATGGTGGAGATCGAACGGGACGGGTGGCCGGTCGTGATGGACTGGATTCTGGCGGAGGCCAATGACGGTCCGGAGCACTTGTATGTCTCTTTCGACATCGATGTGCTCGACCCAGCCCATGCCTCGGGCACCGGCACGCCCGAACCTGGCGGCCTGACTCCGCGAGAAGTCTTCCCCCTGGTCAGAGTGCTTTGCACGGAGAACAACCTCGTGGGCTTTGAGCTTGTCGAGCTGAACCCGCTGGTCGACCCCAGCTATACCACGATCATGAACGCCAATCGGCTAGTGCAGGAATGTCTCACGGGCATCGCCATGCGGAAGTCCGGGATAACCGATGGGCAATATCTCAATCCGCTGACGGTGGAAGACGGTGTGCCCGACCTCAGTTTCTAGGGGGGCTGGTGCACGAAGGAAGTAGTTGCCCGCAGCGTTCCCTGGACCAGCGGGATCTCTCAGATGACGATGGCATGCGACTCGGATGGCCCAGCCCAATCATCTGGTTGGGGACGTTGCACGCGACCACGGCCTCGGCGGCTCGCCCACCGAGACTGCACGCCGGAAGCGCTCCCCCAACGATCGATTTGTATCGGAAGAACGTGTTCTCTACGCGAGCCGGTTGGTGGTACCCGGAGGCCTTTTTCCAACTCCGACGACCCAGAGTCTTCACTTTGGTGATGGTTCGGTCCCGCACGCCTGACCTTGGACCGCGTCCGGACACGTTCGCCGTCTTCGCCGGCGGAACCACCACGCGCGCGCCGCGGCGGTGAGCGGTCTTGTAGAAGCCCACCGTATCTGGTGCGGCTCGACATTCCAGGACTGGTGCTCTACGGCGGGTCGATCGCGCCCGGGGCGAGGAATGAGAAGGACGTGACGATTCAGGACGTCTTCGAAGCGGTGGGCTGGCGGATGGGTTCAGTGGGCGATGGCGTAGCAGTCGCGTCGGGGATCTGCCGCGGCAAGCCGGTTACCGGTGCCGGGATCGAGCATTACGACTGTGGCGCAGCCAGACACACCGAGTGGCGGCACCTCGTTTACGGCATGGCCACGACGGCGCAACTCCAGCACGAGGTCGGGGGACACGGCCGACTCGACGTCAAGTTGGTTGAAACCGGCGGCGTGGGGCCAAAACGACCCCTGAAGATGTTGCGTCCGGACTCTCGGCCACGCGATAGCGTCGTGCAAGTTTGGATACCAATCCGGCCAGAACTCGACGATATTCAGAAATGACTGCAGGATGGTCTGGTCTTGATTGTCACCACCGGGTGTCCCGAGGGCCATGAACGGCTCGCCATCCCGCATCACGATACTCGGCGTCAGCGTGTAGCGTGGGCGGGCACGCGGCCGAATCTGATTGGCCCGGTCTTCATCAAGCCAGAACTGCTCACCACGTGTACTGAGCCCAATACCAGTGTTCCCAAGAATGACAGCACCGCGGACCCAACCTCCACTCGGCGTGGCATCAAAAACATTGCCGTCCTCGTCAATGATGGCAATGTGGGAGGTGTCCTTGAGCCCGCCGGATGACGGACCAAACGACCCGCTGGCGTCGTCAGTGGTCTGGCCGTCGGCGATATTTGCGACCCAGTATGTCCAGTCATCGACCTCGGGGTCATAGGGCAGTGGGTCACCGGCCTTGAAGGCGACCGACGCCTGGGCGGGGTCGATCTCCGCTGCGCGCGCCCTGGCATACGCCTTTGACAACAACCCCGTAGCCGGCACGTCCACAAACTCCGGGTCCGCGTAATACGTGTCGCGGTCCGCATACGCCAGCTTCATCGCTTCTGTAATCGTGTGGACGTAGTCTGGGCTGTTATGCCCCATGGCCTGGAGGTCGAACTGCTCGAGAATGTTCAGCGTTTGCAGGAGGACCGGTCCTTGACTCCCAAAGCCCTGTTTGTAGACGGTGTAGCCGCGATACTCGGTGTGCGTCGGTTCCTCGACTTTGGCGTAGAACTCGGCAAAGTCGCTCAGCTCGAACGGTGCCGAGTGTTCCTGGAGAAAAGCGACCATCTCTTCCGCAATGTCGCCCTTGTAGAAACGGTCTCGCGCGGCAGCGATACCCTCGACGCGGCCACGGTGCGCCTGGGCCCGTTCCGCGTCGACCATCCGATTGAGCGTCGTCGCCAGCGTGGGGAGCTTGATCGTCTCGCCGGCCTTGTACACCGAACCGTCCGGCTTCAACCAATACTGCTGATTCAAAGGCCAGCGCCCGATAAAGTCGAGATTCCCCTCGATGGCGCGGGCCGTCAGAGCCCGTAACGGAAACCCGTTGGCCGCGTAGTCGATGGCCCGCGTCGCCACCTGTTCAAAGCTCATCGTGCCCCACCGCTCGAGCACCGTCAACGCCCCGTGTAGAGCCCCGGGCACGACCGCGGGGTCGAGACCGGCACCGCTCAAGTCCTTACCCCGCGCACGATACCAGTCGATGGTCGCCTGCCGCGGCGCCCAGCCTTGACCAACGACTGAGGTGACCGTCCCCTCGGCCTCGGGATACACCAAGATGAGGGACTCTCCCCCCAGGCCATACAGGTCTTGCTCGACGACTCCACCAACCAGCAACGCGGTGACACCTGCATCGAAGGCATTCCCACCGTTCAGCAGAGTTTCGAACGCCGCCGCCGTGGTCAGCGGATGCCCAGCGGACACCGCCGCATGGGGCCCACCCACCAACGGTCGTTGGGCGCTGGACGAGGTGGCCGTCAGGGCGACAGATAACCCAATGACGACCATGTGCAGGATGCGCGCCGTCACCGAACCACCTGATGTCTTTTGCATGGAGATTGCGAGGGTACACCTGGTGACGTGTGACCACAAGCCGCAGAGCGTTTGGGAAGAGTGCGGCCTTGGAGCACCTTGCCGGTGTTTGCCCGCCTTCTCAACCCCGAAGAGTTCCGCGCTTCCACCATCGTGACTGCGTTCTTCCTCTTTCCCTACTCGGCTTGAGTGATCGCCTCCCCGCTCGCGTTTTAAGGCACGAGCTGGCGGCCGTAGTCAGCGGCTCGTTGAAGGATTGTCTGGAGCGGCACTTCTGGTCGCCATCCGAGCAGTTCGTGAATCCGCGTGTTGTCGGGTTTGCGGCGCGCCATGTCCTCGAACCCTGGCGCGTACGCCTCTTCGTAGGGCACTTGAACGATCTCCGAATCGCTCTCGACGAGGTCCCTGATGCGCTCGGCAAGCGCACGGATACTGATGCTGTCGGTGCCGCCCACATTGAACACCCGACCCAGCGAATCAGAATGGTCCGCCAGTCCGATGATGGCTCGTACCGCATCAGCGACGTCGCAAAAACAGCGACTCTGGGTGCCATCGCCATAGACGGTGATGGGTGCGTTACGTAGCGCTTGTCCGACAAAACGAGGGATGACCATTCCGTAACGACCGGTTTGACGTGGGCCAACCGTGTTGAACAACCGAAATACGACGACTGGAAGGCCATACTCTCGCCCGTAGGCGAGCCCGAGGAACTCGTCAACCATCTTACTCGCGGCGTATGCCCAGCGGCTCCGGCTTGTTGGTCCCAGTACGATGTCGTCGTCCTCGGAAAACGGAATCCTGCTGCCCTTTCCGTACACTTCGGAGGTGCTGGCGATCAGTACGCGGCACCCATACCTGAGCGATGCCTGGAGCACGCGTTCCGTTCCGCCAATGTTGGTCGTGATCGTCTGGACCGGGCGCTCGACGATCAGTTTGACCCCAACCGCCGCCGCCAGGTGCAGCACGACGTCAGCCTGGGAAATCAGTCGGTCGAGCACGACCTCGTTCTCGATGGCCGCTCGGGCAAAGTGGAAGTTTCGATGACTCTGCAGTGTCGCGATATTTTCGATCCTCCCCGTCGACAGATCATCGATGGCGACAACCCGGTTCCCGGCGGCAAGCAGCGCTTCGCTGAGATGAGAACCGATAAAGCCGGCTCCGCCGGTGATGAGATACGTCTTGGGGGAGGTCATAGGTCCGGTGTGCGCTGGTGAAGATACACGATTCTGCCAGTTTGTGTGGCCGGTCGCGGAAAGCCTTGAGTATCCTTAGCGTCGCGGGTCGAAGGTGAATGGCTGAAGCGAGGGTCAGAGCAGCCCCCGGTAAACCGTCTGGGAGGCACCCGTGTGGCTTGATGGCCTGACGCTGTTGATCGCATTTTTTGGAACCGTCGCGCTGGTTCCGCCGGTCCGCCATCTCGCTCGACACACCGGGATGTTGGATAAACCGGCGGCTCGCAAGCTGCATCTCAATCCCACCCCTCTACTGGGCGGCTTGGCGATCTACATGGCTGCGGTCTCGGTCGTCTTCGTGTTTCTCGACCGCCAGGCCTGGGCGGTTCTGGCGGGCGGCACGCTGCTCCTGGTAGTCGGATTCATCGATGACGCCGTCTCGTTGCCAGCGAAGTTCAAGCTGTTTGTTGCCACGCCCGCAGCCGCGCTCTTGCTTATCGAATCGGGAGTCCGCACAGTGTATCCGGCCAACCTCCTGGTGTCGCCTGATAACTGGCTCTCTGGGTGGCTGGGGCTGGCCGTCACCCTGGGCTGGATCGTGGGTATAACGGCTGCGTTCTCCATCCTTGATCATATGGACGGTCTCTGTGCGGGAGTCGCGACCATCGCCTCCGCGTAATTCTATGGCTTGAGCGCGGCCGCCGGGCAGCTCTGGGTCTCCGTTCTCGCGGCCGCAATGGTGGGATCTGGCGCTGGCTTTCTGGCATGGAATTTCAAACCGGCCAAGATCTTCATGGGCGATGGCGGGGCTATGTTCCTGGGATTCATGATGGCCGCGCTCGCGGTCAAGCTGGACATGCAAGACTACCCTCCCACGAAGAGCTGGATGGTTCCGGTCCTGGTGCTGGCAGTGCCGATTCTCGATACGTTACTGGTCACGGTCTCTCGACTTCGGAGGGGCCTCCATCCGATTCAGCACCCGGGGAAGGACCACCTCGCCCATCGCCTGCTGACACTCGGATTCGGGCAACGTGCCGCTGTGCTGAGCCTCTACGCGGCCGGCGCCGTGGCAGGCGGCGCCGCATACGTGTTGTTGCAGATGGACGCTGTCTACGCCAATATCGCCGCGGGCTGCTTCTTCGCTCTTGGGGCGATCATCATTCTTGCCCTTGAGAAGACGGATTACGAGCGACAAGAATCGGTTACCGAGTCTGCGTGAGCGACGCCTGATGCGGCCATGACGTTCTCGGTGGAGGCATCTACGACCGACGGCCCTCTCCGCGTCGTGCGAGTCATCGGTCGTCTGAATGTTGGTGGGCCCGCACAGCACGTTGTTCTGCTGAACCGCGGACTGGCTGAGCTCGGTTATGAAACACACCTTGTGAGCGGCGCGCTGCGAGCCGGCGAAGAGTCCATGATGTACTTCGCCGAGCGTCATGGCGAAACGCCGACAACGATACCGGATCTGGTCACGGATTCAGCTCTCGGTCTGCGCGACACGCGCGCGGTTCAGGCCCTCGTCAGAATCCTACGCCGAGTACGGCCGCACATCGTGCACACACACACAGCCAAGGCAGGCCTGGTCGGAAGGATCGCGGCGACGCTCGCGCGCACGCCTGCCGTCGTGCACACTTATCATGGGCACGTGTTGCATGGTTACTTCCCAGTATGGAAGAACCTCCTCTTGCGAGGCATGGAAGCTGGACTCGGTCTCGTAAGCGACCGCGTGATCGCCATCAGCCCGGCCGTGCATGACGACCTGCTGCGTTACGGCGTCACACGTGGCTCGAAGATCGAGACGGTGCCCCTGGGACTCGACCTGACATCCTTCGACCAAGCTGCGCGGCACGCGGGCGAGCTTCGTCGAGAGCTGTCGATAGGCCCCAGCACATTTGTAATGGCCAGCGTAGGAAGGATTACCGCCATCAAGAACCATGCGATGTTCCTGGAGGCGACGGCCAGAGTAGCCGTCCGGAATCCTGACACGATCGCAATCATCGTCGGGGACGGCGAGCGCCGGGCAGCCACCGAGCAGCGGGCCCGCGACCTCGGTCTTGCCCGGCGTGTTCTGGAGACGTGACCTTCCTCGCGTCTACGCGGACGCCAACGTGCTGGTCGTCTCATCCGACAACGAGGGAACGCCGGTAGCCGCCATCGAGGCGATGGCAGCGGGTTGTCCGGTTGTCGCCACGAGGGTCGGAGGTGTTCCGGACCTCATCACCGACAGACAGAACGGGATACTGGTTCCTCCCGACGACCCCGAGGCCATGGCCAACGCCCTGCTGTGGTCGCGGGAGCACGCGACAGACACTCGACACTGGGCGGAGTCGGCGAGAGGCCCCACCATCCAGCGGCACAGCGTGGGGGCGTTGGTGGCGCGTGTCGATCGCATCTACCGACATCTGTTGACTCCGAACTGATCGCGAACAGGACCATCCTGCGCGACGGTGGGGACGAATGCCGCAGACCGCACCGGTGGCAGCCGCTCCTCGCGGGAGACGCCAAAAAGCCATGAAGCCGATCGACGGCTGGTCTCTTCCGCGCGCCCACCCCGAATCGGACAGCGGCAGTACACTGCTCACTTATGGGAGCGCCCGTCCGGTTCCTCGCGGCAACCCGTTTGGTGAGGCACTATTCGCCGTGGATTCCCATGGTGATGGTTGCGGCATCAACCGGCGTCATCTTTCTCCTCCAAAGTCGAGAGTTTGGGAAGGGCTTCAGCGTCGTCATCTGGCTGACAGTCGCGGTTGCGAGCGGTCTCGCGGGGGCGTGGTCAGCGAGTCGCGCCCTGATGGCGCTCGTGTTCCTTCTCCCGGCCCTCCCCTACTTTCGGTACGACACCTGGCTGGGCAAAGGTCTGCCGCCAGTGATCGCCGCGGGCGTACTTTTGGGTGTCGCCCTCAACGCCCAATCCGCCTGGAGTGGGTTGCTACAGGACCATCGGCGGCCTATCGCGACGGCCGTCCTCACCTTCTGCGCGTTGCTCAGCGTTTCGTGCGTGCTCGTGCTTCTACAACGTAGCCCAGTGGTTATCACCGCGCTCGGCAGGGAGGAGCTCGCCGGACTCTTCTCAACCGGTTGGGCCAGCCTCAGACCGCAGAACACCCTCCCGATCGTCCGCAGTGGGGAGTTCCTCCTTGGCCCGATTGCCGGCCTGTCATTCTTCTCTCTCCTTGTACGCACCCGGGTGGGGGGTGCCGCGCGCCTTGACGCTGAAGAATTGGTCGCGGCTTTTCTGTTGACCAGTGTGTTGAACTTCGGCGTGGCGTGCGGCCAGGTCTACCTGCCCGGCTTTCCGGTTGCCTCGCTCTATCAATTGCCGGCAGGACTATTCCATAACCCAGTAGGCCTTGCCGAGCTCATGACACTTGCGGCACCGGTCGCACTTGCGGTCAGCTTGGGTCCACATCGGATCCGATGGCTGCGCCCGCTGGCCATCGGTACCGTGGTTGTAATCGTATTGATCTTCGTTCCGATTCAGCAGCGGTCGGCACACTTGGGCGTCACGACAGGAACCATATGTTTTCTAGTGACCGCGTGGGTCGTGATCACCCGCCAGACGGGACACGGTCATCGTCGGCTTCTTGCGGTCTCGTTGGTCGCGGGGCCGCTGCTCCTCGTCGGCCTGCTCGGTGCGTACTTGGGAACAACCCAGTGGCAGGAATCTCGCGCCGCGATCACCCAAGCCCCCGCATCCGCCGCCTGGCTCGGGATCGGGCTACGCGGCGAAACAAACCGCATGGCATTTTTCATGGTCCAAGACAGGCCACTTGGAGGCTACGGGGTCGGAGGCTTTGAAGCAGCGCTCCCAGCGTATTACGCTCGACATCGTCCGCCCGTTCGAGCTTACACCCATGCGCTGCTGAACCATCCGCTGCTGAACCATCCGCTTCACATGCTTGTCGACCTGGGCGTCCTCGGACTCATGGTTAACGCCTGGATGTTCGGTGCGTTCCTGGCTCCTGGCCTACGCGGCACGGTCTCCTGCGCTCTCCCCCACCGCAGGCAGAAGGTCGACCTGACGGCCGCTGGGTGTTTCTCGGGGGCCTGTGCATTACTTCTCCTCTCCATCTGGACAGGCGAATGGGTGTACGACGCATCGATCAGCGTTGTGGCATTCATGCTCTTGGCCGTCGCTGCCGCGACCTGGAAGCCGGCAGATCTCGAACGATCGGCGGCGGTGCCCCTGTGGCTCATCGTCGCCCTTCCGTTTGTGCATGTGGCCTTGTTCGCCCTGGCGGTCTAGTCCCTTGAATCTTTGATTTCTTCGAGAAAGTCTTGGGGCTAGCCCTTCAGGTGTGACGCCAAGCTAAGGGAGAGATTGATTGGCCTGCGCGCCGATATCGCGTTGGGGGCGTCCTTCCCCCAGGCGTGACTCCACGCCAAAGGAGAGACTGATTGGCCGGCCAGTGCTGTCGATAGCGCGTTGAGGGTCGGTATCCCAAAGCTCGGTGCGGCCCGTATTCGCTGTGTCACGAGCCACTCTTCCGCGGTCCGCTGCGCCTCTTCGAGGTCCGTGAAGGCGCGCTGATCGAGCACCTGCGTCCGAAACGTGCCGTTGAAACGTTCGACGTACGCGTTCTGCGCGGGCTACCAGGCTGGATGAATTTCCACGCGATCTGGCACTCGGCCGCCCAGCGCCGCGTATTGCGAGCGAGAACAATCCGGATCTTTCGGCGGCCATACTGTGGATACTGTCCGCGAACTCCCACATGACCGCCACCGTCGGCGCGTCACGCTTCAACCATCGCGACGGGCAGCCCAGCCTCGATCGGGCGACGGACAAGACGGCGCACGCGCCGCGACAGTCCACGACGCTCAGCGCACGTGATCGACAGACGACGCGAGTCTGAAAACTATTCACCTATGTCTGTTACAAAACACTCGCTGCCAAGTATCCGTCGACGTAATGAAGAAAGAAGTGTTCTCGGGCTATATCTCAGAATATCGACGAGACGTCTTCGTCGATGAACTATAGGCGTTACTTCTTTACACATTGTTCCCTTGTGGCATAACTTATGAAGATGTGCTAATCCGGTGGTGCCATACATTATATCCAAGTACAAGTCATCTTCATTTGAATAAAAAAAGCCTCTATATACTCCCGTATTTCATCCAACCTAAGCTCTCCATGAAAATGGTCTTTTCTCTGCCCCTTCCTATAAGGATTCGAATCGACGTCATCAAAGAAAATGTGCGAGCCTTTCTTCAAAAATGGATACCACCCAGAAAGCTCCCTCTCGACGTGATTTTTTGCGTGCAGACTATCGATATACAGAACGTCTATACCGTTTTTCAAGTAAGGCGCATTGGAGAGAATGAAATCCACATTTGTACTATAAGATTGAACAAAGTTCCATCGCCTTGAGTTTGAAATATCCGAACATTCCCTTATGTCTACAGAAACCAGCTGACCGTTGCTTTCTTCGCACGCCTGCAAAAAATGGTCGTGGAGCAGCCTTGGTCGGTCTCTAACTCGAGAATTACAGGATTCGGTAAGCCCTTAGCTAGTCTGTACATATGCATCAACTGAGTTGCAACTTGTCCTTCCAACCCCTGTGCGTACTCAGCTTTACTATATTCGTCGAACGTGTGGTGCTTTGTGCTGATGATAGTGGTTCTGTTCCTTCAACCCTGGTGTCCCGAGACAGTCATCCGTGGGACAAGTCCCTGACTTAGCGCCCGGCTCGCCATGAGCGAGGGGGGACAATATTGGCCATATTTGGCCGACGATCAACGCCGCCAGGCGGGATGCTCCATCATGGAGTTATTGCGCGAATCACTGTTGCAAGACACTAGCAGCCCTTGCTGGAAGCGCTTCTGACCTGCCTGCCGTTTTTCGGTCCAGCGGAAGCTTGAGAGAATGGCGTCCTCCGACGGAGGAGCCATGAAGAAGAGTCGGTTTACGGAAGAGCAAATGGTGACGATCCTGCGCGAGGCTGATCGACGGCCCGTGCCAGAAGTGGCGAAGCGGCATAGCGTGAGCGCGCAGACGATCTACAGCTGGCGGAAACACTTCGGAACGCTGGCGCCCGCGGACGTGAAACGGCTGCGGTAGCTGGAACACGAGAACGGACGCCTGAAGAAGCTGGTCGCGGATCGGGATCTGGAACTCGACGTGCTGAAGGAGATCACGAGAAAAAAATGGTAGGCGCACGCGTGCGCCGGCAACAGGTCGCGTACGCAGAGCGTCGTGGGCTGTCGCGCCGCCGCGCGTGCGCCGTGTTGTCCGTCGCTCGGTCGACGTTGGGCTACACGTCTCGACTGGAGACGCGTGACGCGCCGGTGGTGGCGGTCATGCGGGAGGTCGCGGGGCAGTATCCGCGCTACGGCTACCGAAAGATCCGGATTTTTCTCGGGCGTCGCGGCTACCCGATGAGTGCGGATCGAGCCTATCGCCTGTGGCGCCAGGCGGGCCTCCAAGTGCCGAGACGGCGCCCGCGGCGTCGCGTCGCCACGAGCCGGCCCCTCCCACTTCCTGACGCCCCCACGCGACGCCGCCTTCAGGCACTCAGACCCGCGGCCAGATGGTCTAGTGTTCCTCCGCCACCGTGGTCTAATTTTGCTCCGCCCTTGACACGTGGTGGTTCCGCCGGCGAAGACGGCGAACGTGTCCGGACGCGGTCCAAGGTCAGGCGTGCGGGACGGAACCATCACCAGAGTGAAGACTCTGGGTCGTCGGAGTTGGAAAAAGGCCTCCGGGTACCACCAACCGGCTCGCGTAGAGAACACGTTCTTCCGATACAACTCGATCGTCGGGGGAGCGCTTCGGGCGTGCAGTCTCGGTGGGCGAGCCGCCGAGGCCGTGATCGCGTGCAACGTCCCCAACCAGATGATTGGGCTGGGCCATCCGAGTCGCACGCCATCGTCATCTGGGAGATCCCGCTGGTCCAGGGAACGCTGCGGATCTGGATCATCTCCGACATGGTTGCAGCATGTTCACATGTGTGCAGCATGTCAACGCGCCGACGTTGACCACAGCAAAATCGGGCCAGCGGCGCGGTATCACGGGGCCGAGTCTACTCTACAGGGACGAGTCTTGCGATCTTGCCACCCGCATTGTGTTCAAACAGAAGATAGATGTCGCCGTTGGATGCCTGTTCGATATCGCGTAGTCGACCGATGCCTTCGAACAGCGTTTCCCGCGCCACGAAGTGGTTGTCTTCGATCTCGACTCGAAACAGGCTGCGTGCCTTCAATGATCCAACCAGGTAATCTCCCTTCCACTCCGGGAACTGGTCACTGTCGCTGATGATGAAACTGGACACCGCTAGCGACGGCGTCAGGTCGACCACCGGCTGTTCGATATCGGACCGCTCGAACTCAATACCCAAGTCCTTGCCATACTCTACCGGTGTGGGCGGCAGTCCGGTGTATGCTAGCTCATCGTCGTTCTGTATTTGTTCGTGGTGATGCTCGTGGGTTTCGTTTCGACCGTAGGGCTGGTGCCTCTAGCTCGTCGCTTGGCGCGGCACATCGGGATGCTCGACCAGCCGGCCGCGCGAAAGCTTCACGACGATCCGACCCCTCTCCTGGGAGGGCTCGCGATCTACGTCGGTACCGTCCTCGTCATTCTGGCGTTCCTCGAACGGCAAGCGTGGGAGCAGGTATGGGCGGTGCTCGCCGGTGGCACGTTGCTGCTGGTCGTAGGAATCGTGGACGATGCCGTTTCGCTACCCGCGAAACTCAAGCTGTTCGTCGCCATGCCCGCGGCTGCGCTATTGTTGGTCGACTCGGGCATTCGTACGATGTATCCCG
>Ga0310123_10000838_pt1 | contig 26947 bp, 31 predicted proteins | sample CB6_AW_1057_MG_FD_203505 | JGI IMG/M metagenome (GOLD analysis project Ga0310123, IMG submission 203505) | Marine microbial communities from Western Arctic Ocean, Canada - CB6_AW_1057 | ecosystem: Environmental > Aquatic > Marine > Oceanic | place: Canada: Western Arctic Ocean | collected... | reverse complement strand
AATATCAAAGATGTTGAATTAGTAGATGCACTGGAAGATAAGATGAAACTTATCGAACTTGCACTAACCCTAGCGTATGAAGCAAAAGTAAATTATATGGACGTGTATTCACAGGTTCGTATGTGGGATATTATTATTTACAATTTCTTAAGGACTAAGAATATTGTGATTCCTATGAAATCTCTAAGAATTAAAAATGCAAAGTATGAGGGTGCATATGTAAAAGATCCTCAGACTGGTTTACATAATTGGGTGATGTCGTTTGATTTGAATAGTTTGTATCCACATTTGATTATGCAGTATAATATTTCTCCAGAAACATTGGCAATAGAATCTAATAGTGAGGTGAGTGTAGATAAAATGTTAGAGAAGTCGGTGGAACTTGTAGATGATGGTTATACAGTAACACCAAACGGCGCAAGATTTAGAAAAGATTTTCAAGGTTTTCTTCCACAGTTGATGGAGAAGATGTATAATGATCGGGTGAAGTTTAAGAAGTGGTCGTTAGAAGCCAAACAACGATATGAAAATACAAAAGATAAAAAATATTTGAATGAACTCTCCAAGTATAATAATATACAGATGGCAAGAAAGATTGCATTGAATAGTGCTTATGGTGCAATTGGTAATCAATACTTCAGATATTATGATGAAAGATTAGCAACTGCGGTTACAACATCTGGTCAGTTGAGTATTCGATGGATAGAAAATAAAGTAAATGATTATCTTAATAAAGTTTTAGCGACAACTGATGTAGATTATATTATAGCATCAGATACAGATTCAATTTATGTACGGTTTGATGAGTTAGTTTCTAAAGTTACACCCAAAGATCCAGTAAGTTTTTTAGCCAAGGTTGCAACAGAAAAAATTGAACCATATATCACCAAATGTTATGAGGAGTTGGCCGAATATGTAAATGCATATCAACAGAAGATGGATATGGCGAGGGAAGTTATAGCTGATAAAGGTATTTGGACTGCAAAGAAAAGATATATTTTGAATGTATATGATAGTGAAGGTGTCCGATATGCAGAACCACAGATTAAGGTGATGGGTATAGAGGCAGTGAAGTCATCCACACCAGCACCATGTAGAGAAATGATTAGGTCGGCTTTGAAGATTATCATTAATGATGATGAGACAACATTGAATACATTTATACAAGATTTTCGTAAAACTTTTATGAATTTGGCACCTGAAGATATTGCTTATCCTAGATCATGTAATAATATAAAGAAGTATACAAGCAGATCCTCTATCTTTCAAAAAGGAACACCTATTCATGTTAAAGGTGCATTGTTATATAATCATCTACTCAAGGAAAAAAAATTAATTAACAAGTATCCTTTAATACAAGAAGGGGATAAGATAAAATTTTTAGAATTGAGATTACCTAATGGTCATCAATCAAATGTTATTTCATTTATGACACAACTTCCGAAAGAATTTAACTTGAATGATCTAGTAAATTATGATATAATGTTTGATAAGAGTTTTGTTGAGCCTTTAACTTTTATTTTAGACCAGATTGATTGGCAAGTAGATAGGAGTTATGGTACTCAAACGACATTGGAGCATTTATTTGGATGAACGAAAAACTATATAATTATTTGAAAGAACATGATTTCTATTTGAACAAAGGTGAGTTTCGTTATTGTACAGAGCTCTATGGTAAAGAGGAATTCCGAATTACTATTGCGAAGTATGTTGAACAAGAAAGGCCACCTTTTCCTTTTCGTGAGCTTCAATATAGTGATATGATATATAACTTTCGTAAATTACAAAAGGCAGATTATAGTAAATTCATTACACCTATAGATCATCCTACAGATCATTTAGACAATGAAGTGATTGAAAAATATGATGATTACAAATATTCTTTTAGAAATTTTGGGATAGGAATAATCAATACACCTTCAGTATTTAATGCGTGTAGTGATTATTTTATGAATCAATTACGGTTACGGTGCGGGTCGTATGGTTTTATGGCTCCAGCTCAAGTGTGGGAACAAGGAAATTGGAAACGAGTATGGTCATCTATAGGTGGTTTATGGAGAGGCGTTAATACATCACAAGATTTAAGTCCCAAGAGTGTGATGGAAGTGCTCCGTCTTGGTACATATATTGCAACACAGTTTAAGCCTATTGTAGCCAAGACTATCTATAACATGACAGATGCTAAGACAGTATTGGATACATCTATGGGTTGGGGAGATAGACTTGCTGGTTTCTATGCATCAAACGCAACGCATTATATTGGTTGTGATCCAAACCCAAATACATTTCAAATATATTCAGAGATGATAAGAGAGTTTGATAAACTTGCACCAGGCAAGACTGTGCAAATATATAGATGTGGTGCAGAAGATTTGCTGTGGGATAATATAGAGAATGTAGATTGTGCATTTACATCTCCTCCATATTTTTCTACAGAGAGATATAATGAGGGAGGTAAGTTTGAGGAAGATCAGTCGTGGTCAAAATTTAATCATTATGAACGATGGAGAGATGAGTTCTATCTCCCTGTGGCAATAAATAGTTTTACCTCTTTAAGTGATAAGGGATTTCTAATGACTAACATTATGGATCCTAAAATTAAAGGGACACGTTATCATTCCTGTGATGAACTAGTAGATAGTTTGCGTCCTAATTTTTTAGGACAATTGGGTATGAGAATTATGCAAAGACCCCAGGGTAAGACTGTGTTTAAAACAAAGGAAGAACTTGAAAAGTTTATGGCAAAGAGTTATATAGAGAATGTATGGTGCTTTGGAAAAAATACTGATTTAGATTTATTTCGACACACTCGTAGAGCTACTCTCGAAAGTTTATTTTAATGAGAAATTTAATTAGGATAAAAGAGGAAGAGCATTTTCCTCAATGGGAAGATGATCCCGTACGTCCAGAATTAGACAAACAATTTAGATGGAATTATAATAGAGAAGTTTATGCTTTAAAGAGAGGAGAAGAAGTTGATGCTGTCTTATGTGTGGCGTATACTAATCTAGTTCCTAAAGCAGTAGAAGATTTAGTAGATCCTATGGGGGAAGAGTGTGCGGTATTTTATACAGTGTGGAGTTATAACAAAGGTGCCGGTAGAGAAATTGTTATTAAGACATGGGACTTTCTTAAAGAAAATAAGAAAGAAATAAAACGATACATTACACTTTCACCTAAAACTGAAATGGCTTACAAGTTTCATACAAAAAATGGAGCCAAATTGATTAGTGAAAATGAAATGACAGATAATTATGAGTATATTTGATGTTGGTAGCTGTTTATGAAAATCAAAAATACTCTACTTTTCTTGCTCCTTTAGAGAAGAAAGGAGAAATAGAAAATTTTTTTAAAGAAAATAATATAGAATGGTATACTATGAGTTATAGTGAAGGAGAAAAACAAGATGTCAAACTTCTTGAAAAATGTGATTAAGGAAACTGGAAATGAATATGGTACAATTGTTAGTGATGGTCTTGCTACTGCTGATGTCAGTGGTTATGTCGGTACTGGCAGTTTTATTTTTAATGCTCTTTGTTCCGGTAGCCTTTATGGTGGGTTACCTCAAAATAAAATTACTGCACTGGCAGGGGAATCAGCAACAGGCAAAACATTTTTTGTCTTAGGTATTTGTAAAAATTTTTTAGAAGAAAATCCAGAGGCCAATGTAGTATTCTTTGAGAGTGAGTCGGCTATCACTAAAGATATGATTGAGGAACGTGGTATAGATTCTACTCGTATGGTGATACTACCAGTTACCACAGTACAAGAGTTTCGTCATCAATCATTAGCCGTACTTGCCACTTATAGAGATAGTGAACAGAAACCTATGATGATGTGCCTTGATAGCTTAGGTATGTTGTCTACTACAAAAGAGATTGAAGATACAGAAGCTGGTAAAGAAACTAGAGATATGACCAGGTCTCAAATAGTTAAGGCCACTTTTCGTGTACTAACATTGAAGTTAGGTAAACTTGGAGTGCCATTGATACTCACTAATCACACCTATGATGTGATTGGTTCAATGTTCCCACAGAAAGAAATGGGTGGTGGTTCAGGACTCAAGTATGCTGCATCACAAATCATTTATCTTTCAAAGAAGAAAGAGAAAGATGGCACAGAGGTGATAGGTAATATCATCCATTGTAAGACATACAAGTCACGACTAACAAAAGAAAATCAAATGGTAGACGTTAGGCTGTCTTACACGAAGGGTTTAGACAAGTATTACGGTCTTTTAGAGTTGGCGATAGAAGCTGATATATTTAAATCAGTATCGACTCGTATAGAGTTACCTGATGGTACAAAGACATTTGGTAAGACAATCAATAATGATCCAGAAAAATATTACACCCCCGAAATAATGGAAAAATTAGACACCTATGCAAAAGAAAAGTTTAGTTATGGATAATTTTATAAAAATATATGATGATGTATTAGATAAAGTTTCTTGTGAAACTTTAATAGAAAAGTTTGAAGATTCGCACGAATACTATGATACTGTTCATCGGGAAGATCAGTCTGAAGTAATATCTTTTGAACAGATAACACTAGTCAATCATCCCGAATGGAAAGAAATACAAGAAGGACTGATGGAAATATTCCAAGATCATATTATGCGATATAAAATTGATTGTAAGATTCATGCTAAACAGTGGCCTGAAAATTATGGATATGAAGCTGTCAGAATAAAACGCTACTTACCTAATGATTATGATAGATTCGATTCTCATGTAGATGTTTTGAATTATGAGACAGCTAGAAGATTTTTAGCTTTTTTCATTTACTTGAATGATGTTGAAGAAGGGGGAGAGACACATTTTGCAAATCTACAGAAAATAGGAACTTATATACCATATCAAATTAAACCAAAGAGAGGACGTATGTTGATGTTTCCACCACTATGGATGTGGTATCATGCAGGGTTAAAGCCTGTATCTGGTAAGAAATATCTATTACATTCGTATTGTCATTATGTCTAAGTGTGTATCATATCAATATGTAGAACACAAGAACACAAATGAAATTGCCTATAAAATAAATGAAGGCAAGTATGCAGGTGTGGTGTGGAATTATAGCGATGTTAAGATGACAATTTATGATGAGACAGGTAATATAGTTGATCCTGAATTAGTAGATGAACTTCCCTTGACATTTGACTATGAAGTGATGTATAATCCAAGTGATGAAGATTTAAAAACTGGTGAGTTTAGTGCAACCATCGGTGATATATTATTAGATGTTATTGACGCAAGTATAGAACATGACCAAATCAAATTTAACACAACGAATAGAAACAACGATCCTAGCTAGCCTCATTTATGATGAGGAATATATACGCAAGGTTCTTCCTTTTATACAGGAAGAATACTTTGCAGATTTTAAAGAAAAAACTATCTTTAAGGTTATCTCTCACTATGTGGAGGAGTATAATGGTACACCTAATGTAGAATCTATTAGTATTGATCTTCAAAAAGTTTCTTTAAGTGAAGAACAGTATAGAGATGCGTTTGAATATCTTAGTGAGTTAGAAACGTATGTACCCAAAGTTGATAGCCAATGGTTGTTGGACGAAACAGAAAAATGGTGTAAAGATCGAGCTATCTATAATGCAATACTAGATGGGATTCATATTATAGAGGGTAAGTCTAAAAACCAAACAGCAGAAGCTATCCCAGCAATTTTAACGGATGCATTGTCAGTATCTTTTGATACTCACATCGGACATGATTATATAGAACAGTCAGAAGAACGCTATGAATTTTATCATACCAAAGAAGATAAGATTCCATTTGATTTAGATTTCTTTAATCGAATTACTAAAGGTGGTCTACCAAACAAGACACTGAATATATGTCTTGCAGGTACCGGTGTAGGTAAATCATTATTCATGTGTCATGTTGCTGCGTCTACATTGATGCAGAATAAAAATGTATTGTATATCACCTTAGAGATGGCAGAGAAAAAGGTAGCCGAAAGAGTAGATGCTAATTTAATGAATATAACATTAGATGATTTACATGATTTACCACGACGAATGTTTGAGAGCCGAGTATCTAAGATACAAAAAAAGACAACGGGTAGATTAATTGTTAAAGAGTATCCTACAGCGACTGCCCATTGTGGACATTTTCGTGCATTACATAATGAGTTGCTATTGAAAAAGGCATTTAGACCAGATATTATCTTTGTAGATTATATTAACATCTGTGCATCACAGAGATTTAGATATGGCAGTAATGTAAATTCTTACACATACATTAAAGGTATTGCAGAGGAGATGAGAGGCCTAGCCGTAGAGTTAAATGTTCCAATCGTATCTGCAACACAAACAACCAGACAAGGTTTTACATCAACTGATATTGGTTTGGAAGATACGTCTGAATCATTTGGGTTACCGGCGACAGCAGATTTAATGTTTGCATTGATTTCAACTGAGGAGTTAGAGGGATTGAATCAGATGTTGGTAAAACAGTTGAAGAATCGTTATAACGATCCCACAGCGAATAAGAGATTTGTTATAGGTGTAGATAGAGCTAAGATGAAATTATATGATGTGGCAGCTACTGCTCAAGAAGGTTTGGTAGATACAGGACAAACAGATACACCTGTTTTTGATAATACATCTTTTGGTAATGATAAGTTTAAAGATTTTAAGATTTAGGTCCCATAAAGTAGTTAATCATTCCTTCCTTCATTTCAATATCTTTGATTGCACCTTTAGAGCCAATAATTTTTAAATTTATTTTTCCACTGTTGAACATACTATACGATATTACACCTTCTTTCCATTTTCTGGCATCTAAATTAGCTTGCCAAAAATTTTTACCAGCGAGTATATCAATCATAGGATTTAAGTTTTCTTTTTGATTGAGTTGTTCTGCTGTAACTCTAGCAAAGAATGAAGTTAAAGACTTTGGGAGATGCTTTTTTATCGCTACTGTCGCTTTCGCCTCTAACCCAGCAATATCAGCGGCAAGGTAGGTTTTTACTGCCTCAGTCGTAATAGCAATCTCATTATTTTTCTTACCTTGTTTTATGGCTGTATAGACATCGTAGGGATTACGAATAACAGTGGGAGATATATCTAGAATATGCCGAAAGCCATATTCATATAGTATTTCTTTAGAAGGTGCTCCTCTACCTTTCATTTTTTCGGGTGTAACTCCTTTACTTTCAGCTATCTCTATAAGATATCTTAGTGTTGTGCGAGCCTTACTTTCTTTTTTATGTTCCATTACATATGGTAGAATGTTGGCAAAAAAAGATGCAGCAGCTCCCTTACCATATTTGTTAGAGATGGCTACCTTGCAGCCATCTTGTAATTCTAAAAATGTATCTACACCTGCAAAGGCAGGATCAATAGGTACACAGAAAAACTTTACTTTCTTTTGTGTACCTCTTAAAGGATTTTCTCCTTGCCAGTGAAATGCATGTTCATCTTCAAACCCCATTACTCCTGTTATAACTTCACCTCCATATTTACCTAATTGGTTTATTTCGTTGTCTGGAATATTTCCTTTCCATGTTATAGTATTCCAATTTTTCTTTCCCCACGCCTTAAAGGTATCCACAATAACGTCACTCACTCTACTATTTTTCTTTAGCCCATTAACGATTGAAGATTTTATACCTTGAGCACTATCAAAGCATTTTACTTTTACCGGTGTGCCCATGAACATGAAATCATCTTTTGTTACTCCATCTATAATTAGCGTTTCAGCTCTAACACCAAGAGATTCACTTCCCCCACCGGTAGCTGCGGTTGTAGGAGCTAAAATATTTTGTTTATCAATCCAACTTAAAGGAATAGATTCTAGACCTTTTACTGCTGGAGTTTGTAATTTGACAGTAAAGTATACTTCAGAAGCTCCTAATATATATTTTTTAGCAGTTTCTTTTTCATTCTCTGAACGTAGATTTTGTTTTTGAATACTCCAACTTCTACCACCTGGTTTCCATACTTCAATAGCCAAGAGAGGAAGTTGAGTAGTGGGAGTTAGACCTAGAGATTGAGCCTGTTTATTTAAAGGCGATGACATACTAAATTTATAAGTAGGTTGGAGAAATTTAGTAAAGAGAGTAAGGATTCTATGACCAGTTTCCTTACCTCTTTCTGTTTTTTTGAGAGAATCTAAAGTAATACCTGCCATAACAATATTTATAGTAAAATTATAATATATATAAATATTGATATGAAAACTTTTACAAGTTATACCTACCTTACTGAGTCAACTAAAGTATCTACAGCATTAGAAACTGTTATGGGTGTTGCTTATAAGGCAGCGAAAACTGGCGGCAAGCCCGGCAATAAAATTTTATTAAGCGCCATGAAGCGAGACAAACAGTTCAAAATCGCTCAGAAGTTTTGGAACAATGGTACCGAAAAAGAACAAGTTAAAAATTTAATGATTTTTGGAAAGAAAATCTACGATGTAGTAGGAGGTGACGGTTCATTTTCATTTCAGCAACACGGCCAAGTTACTAAAAAGTGGGCCACTTGGGCGAATAAGAGTGGAAGAGATACTTCAAAAACTGATATTGTACTAGGGGGTAAACAATATTCAGTTAAAAATGCAAGTGGGGCTCAATTGATGAGTGGTAAGAAAGGAGAATCAATTGCAACAGCAACCGCAGCTGCTGATCTTGCTGGGTTAGAGGTGGGAGCAACAGTAGCAATTACAAACTTATTACATAAATTAGAAGCAGTAACGACTGAGGGATACTATGCATCAGTAGAACACTTGAAGATATTAAAAGATAAAGGTGCACCAGGCCAGACACTATTTCAATATGCAAAACAAGAAAAAGCTAAGTATGAAAAAGAATTAGCTGCATATGAAAAAGATAAGAAGGCAGGTAAGAGAGTAGCGAAACCTAGGAGCCCTCCAAAAAGTATATTAGATATTGCAGACAATAAACAGAAAGCGAGTCAGGTGACAACTATGGTAGATGTTGCTGGAAGTGTTAATAAGAAATTTCTTAAAGATATGGAAGGTAAGTTTCAAGAAAATGCCAATGAGGCAAAGAAACTTTTAGCTGATACCTTTAATAGAGGGGAAAAAGGTGCTTTGTTTAAGAAAGCTTTTGTATTTGAGGCAGCTACCGGAAGATATAAATTTGGAAATGCTGTACAACAGGCAAAATATATGCTATGTTGGAAACCTGATAACAGAGGAGTACAATATTTTGTGGTACATTCTTATCCTGTACTAAACATTAATGCTAAAATTATAACCAAGTATGCCGATCAGATAGGTTTAGAGATAAATTGGAAATCATCTTCACGAAAGAAAAAGGTAGATGGTAAAGAAATCAAGACAGGTTATGATGCATATCAAAATCTTCGATTGGGGTTGAGGGACACTGTTGAAAATTCAAAAGAACTACAAACAGAACATTATAACGCAATTCAAGAATATTCTTACCAACTGAATGAAGGCTTTATAACAGAAGGTGCATTTTGGGATAAGGTAAAAGAGTTGTCGCAGAAATTTGTAGATAAAGCTAAACAGCTCTGGGGTAAATTTCTTGGATTTATTAAGAGAATTGTTATTGCAGTTAAACAAGCTGGTGCTGATGGTTTAAAGGCGTTGTCTAATTCTTTAGGCTTTGACATGACTGTCAATAATACTTTAATAAACCGTGATATTAGTATTAGAATTTGATTTAATCTTACAAATGTGTTATAATAAGAAGAATGAAAACATTTAAAACCTTTTTCAGTGAAGATAGAGAGTACCGATTAGGAGCTGGGGCAACTAAAAAGAAAATATTTCAGTTGACTTGGACTAATCCTAAAGGTAAGAAACAGACAAATTGGGTAAAACAATTAAGTAAAGGTTCTTTTCAACAATTAAAAAAAGATGGTTCACCGAAGTGGTCGTCAACGAAAAGTACTGACAATTTTACTATAATCATACCAGATAAAGGTTTTAAATTAAAGCCTGCGGTAATGAATAACAAATATGCTGAATTGGAACTTAGTTAATGAAAACACTTTCGCAATTTTTTTTAACTGAAGATAAGAATACCCATCTAGAACATTTAGAAGATGATATTCTCAATCATGGCTTTGCGGGAGGACAGAACGCAATAAATTTTTTGGTGGCCTTAAAAGATATGCTTGAAGGTAATACAAGACGATCAATGAATGTAACTGTTAAGTGGGATGGCGCCCCTGCCATTTTCGCCGGTACTAATCCAGACAACGACAAGTTTTTTGTAGGCACTAAGTCGATTTTTAATAAGACTCCTAAGATTAATTACACCAATGCAGACATAGATGCAAATCATGGTGGCGGACTTGCAGACAAGTTAAAAATCGCATTAAAATATTTTCCTGCCTTAAAGATACCAGGCATCTGGCAAGGTGATTTGTTATATACATCCGAAGATTTATCTACAGACACCATAGATGCTATTAACATGATTGTATTTACACCTAACACAATTACTTACGCCGTACCTTCACAAGATAAGTTGGCTCAAGAAATTAAAAGATCGAAGATTGGTGTAGTATGGCACACAACTTATACAGGTAGGACAATGGATGCGATGTCTGCCAAGTTTGGGGCGAGTGTAAATAAACTAAATAGTACTAATAATGTGTGGTCTACTGATGCAACTTTTAGAGATACATCGGGAAATTTAACATTTACTCCGAGAGAAGCAACACAATTTCAAAATATATTGAACATGGCAAGTGGTTCATTAAAGAAAGCTTCATCATATTTACGAACACTTGCACAATCTCGGGGAGATTTAGCATTAGGTACGAGATTGAAAATTTTTCTAAATTCATATATTCGAGGTGGGGAACAAATCAGAGACACACGAAATGTTTTGGTAAAATTTGAAACCTATTATAAAGATGTGTTGCAGAAAAAAATAGATTCCGTTCGTACTGAAGCTGCTAAGAAGAAATGGACCCAACATAAGAAGGTAGGTCTAGGGGAGTTAAAGAAACATAAAGTCTCATTGTATTTTGTTATTGCAACATATATCTCATTACAAACTGCGAAGACAATGGTGATACGAAAATTAGAAAAGGCAGAGAGTATAGGAACATTTTTAAAAACACCTGATGGCTATAAAGTAACTGCCCCCGAAGGTTTTGTTGCTATAGACCATATAGGAAAGGCTTTAAAGTTGGTAGATAGATTGGAGTTTAGTCGAGCCAATTTTACAGCTGATAAAAATTGGGTAAGAGGATAAGAAAATGATGTGTAAAAATCCAGAATGTCCATGTGATAATTGTATTTGTGATCCGTGTTATTGTACAGTTGATGAACCGTGTGGGTGTGATGAAAAATGATTAGTTATTTACAATATGAAGCGCTAGATATTGCTGGGCGACGAAAGATGGCTCGTAGAATGTCGAGGTTGGCAAAGCGTTCAGATATTAAAATGAAAAAGAAACGGGCATTAAGAAAGAGAGCAGGGATATCTAAATTACAAAAGAGGGCTCGCAAGAAAGCAAAAATGGCTATAATCAAGAAATTTTCAGGACAAGCTGATTATACTGAGCTTTCATTACAGCAAAGAATGATGTTGGATAAAAGAATCGTTCAGAAAAAACAAGCTTTGATTAATAAAATAGCTAAGAAAATGATTCCCCAATTAAGAAAAAAGGAATCGGAGCGAATCGCAAAAATTTATCAAACAAAGTCATAAAGGAAAAATATTATGTTGTTAAATGGATGGTCTATTCCCACAATATGGGTCGCAGTAATCGCACAGGCAACAGCTGCTGTATGGTGGGCATCAGGTACTGACCAACAAGTAGAACAAAATTCGGTTAAAATTGAACAGGTTGTTACTAACGAAAAGCATATTGCTATTGTTCAAGTACAACAAACTGAGATTATTAAAGATATTACTGATATCAAAGTGGACAATAAAGAAATAAAAAATATTGTTCAAGAAATTCGATTGATGATGACACGTTGGGATAATGATTCACAGTGAAAACACATTTAAAATTAGTTGAAGCTCGAGGAGATGATATAACATTTACTTTTGGACGCTTTAACCCACCTACTACCGGGCATGAAAAATTAATAGATGCTACTAAAAAAATTGGTGGTAGAAATTACCGTGTCTATGCATCCCATTCTCAAGATTCTAGTAAGAATCCTTTAGATTATCAAACAAAAATTAAATATATGAAAAGTATGTTTCGTAATCATTCACGAAATATTAAAAGTGATGACGCTAGAACTGCAATAGATGTTGCTGTTAAACTCCACGATGAGGGATTTAAGAATCTTACTATGGTCGTAGGTTCAGATCGTGTTAGAGAGTTTCAGAAATTATTAGATGATTACAATGGTAAACAGGCACGTCATGGGTTTTATAAGTTTGATAAGATTAATGTAGCGAGTGCAGGTGAACGTGACCCAGATGCAGAAGGGATATCGGGCATGTCTGCATCAAAGATGCGAAAGGCCGCACAAGATAACGATTATAAATCATTTCAAAAAGGTTTGCCTGTAGGGTTTAGAGGTGGTAAAAAATTATTTAAAGAGTTACAGCAAAAAATGTCAGTTAAATCTTTAAGAGAATGGATGGAAATAGACGAAGCCTCTCTGTTGGCGAAGGCTCAAGAATTTAGTAGTAAGAAGATTTTTAAGAAGGAATATATAGCTGCTCTTAAAATGTATAAACTTCAACGAGAACGAGGTGAGAAATCTGGAATGGCATTGCACCGATCAGCTAGTACCCATCGTCATGTTAGTGATAAAGGATTACAAGTGGTGATTAATGATCTAGTTAAATCTGGAAAATGGCCAAAACGATTATCTGTTTAAAGAAGTTTGAATTATTATAAATAATAAAAAGAATAACGAATATATTATGCCGAGTAGGTGATGTTCTAAACTGAAAAGAGAGGAAAGAATAATGTCAGATCCGTCAAGCGCACATAAGCCGTATACCACAGGGGCACGGCCTTTCAGTGACGCACAAAAATTAAATGTAACCGCAACATCTTCAGGCTGGGTGCGGGTACAAGATTCAGATTCATACAAATATTATGGGAACGATAATCCCCTTACAACACCTGAAGTTCTAGTAGCGATTCGTAACCTAGCGGCAAGACTAACACCATTAATTTCTGGTTTTACTTGGACATCACCCGTGGGCGATCAACTTGATAAATCAGCTGGTGGTACTCTTACAATTATCGCACATTTTAGTCAGGCTGTAAAAGTTACAGGCGTCCCAAAAATAACAGTTACTAACGGAAACGAAGGTGCTGGTGCGGGTCGCGGACCAGATGTACTACTTTATACTGGAGGCACTACTACTGAGGAGTTGACTTTTAGTTTGGTGGTTGCTGCTGGTTCAGGAACACATAATGCAGATGATGTATTACACATAAATGCGGCCAATGTTTTGACTCAGGTTGGTGCTAGTACAATCAAGGCAGTTTCAGATGATGAAGCAGCTACCATTACAACCACAGCGGCACTTGGTAATGCAGCTGGTAGTATACTTGTAGTAGCATAATAAAAATTTAAATTGATCCATGTAGATGCATGGAGTAGAATTCCTGAAAGGGTTTAAATAGGAGAAAAGAAAAATGGCTGATAAGAAAATTACGGCTTTAACTGATATAGGAACAGCAATTGCTGCGGCAGACTTGTTCCATGTGATTGATAATCCGGCAGGTACACCTGTTAATAAGAAAATGGTTGTATCTAATTTTTTGAATTACTTACCTTCGTGGTTGGGTATTGCACAAACACCACAGGCCCTAAGTGTGTCGGGTTCGGGTGGTGCTGTAAACGTAACTACAGCGATTACACATTTAACCAGTACCTCAGCTGACACCGGTGTAACAATGGCTGCTGGTACAGAAGGTCAAATTAAGTGGGTAGTTTTTGTGGCAGATGGTGGAGACGCAACCTTAACACCAACAAACAGTGCCGGCGACTATACTACAATATTGTTCTCAGCAATCGGACAGAATGTTGCATTAATGTATACCAATTCATTATGGCATGTTCTTTCGGTGCGAGGTGCAACTGTTGCTTAATTTTATATAATTGAATGGGGAGTAATTTTATTATGTCAATTGATAAAGATGCTATTGAGGAAAGAAAAACAGCAATTCAAAACGATATACGCAATGTGGAGAGAACACTAACAGAGTATACAGAACAGCAAGAACAATTACGAGCTCGTCTGTATGCTCTGCACGGTGCTTTACAACAGTGTGATAATTTTCTTGATACAATAGAAGAAGAATAAACCGAGAAAATAAAAATGAAAAATTTTAAACAATACATTACAGAGGTAACAGGAGCTACAGGTATTTGGAATCAAGAACCCGTTACACATAACGAATTTGATCCGTTTGATGTAACTAATCCAGTAGTATTAAAAAGGATTAATGCTTTTGTAGGTTCTATTGCTGATCGTGAATATCTTATTCCCGAATCGGCTGTACATCAGTTAAGAAATTTTTTGATGAGACTAGGACTACAATTTCCAAAAGTAGATTTTCCTGAAGGAAAAGGAGATGTTACAGTTCCATTGTCACAGTGGGGTGGTAGATTTGGTAAAGATTTAGATACTCCATATGATGAGTTTGTAAATGATGATGGAATAACTAATCGACTTGACGGCGCAGGCCTGAGTTTGCGAATGGAGTTTGAAACTCTTCCTACAGGAAGTACCAAAGTATATGCAAAGATAGTATGATTTAATGTTTGAGCGAATTACCCAGGAGAATTGGCAACAGTTCGCCTGGCGTCATTATGAAAATCCCCATGTGGATGGTGAAAGGGAGTTTGAAGAAGATATAAAGAGATTTAAATATCTGAAACGACTCTTTAAAAAATATTATGAATCGGGCGTTTTAAAAGAACGGCTGATATTAAATCATATTATTATTTTGCAAAATGTGTTCGGGGTAGAAGCTGCAAGTACATTATTATTGTTTAAAATAGAACAGCCTTATTGGCCAACATTAATAGTTTTTTTGAAAAAGTTACAAATGTTACGACCAACAGAGATGGAAGAGATACCAATAGATAAATTTGTATGGGAAACAATAGAGAATATTTAGGTGAAGGTGTAGCAATTGACCTGTTTGTTGCTTACAGGTTTTTAAGAATTTTAACTACACCGTGGGAAGACCAGCCTGCTTACAAACTAGGCATCATAGATAAGGATGGTAAACTCTTACGAAAGGCGAACACCCTCACAACCACAGAAGAAAAACAATCGTTCACCCTCCTGCATAGATTAATTTTTAATCTTAAAAGAATATTGCATAAAATTCCAGGAGTTAGAACTAAGATAGGTACCTATGCAACAGCTCTCTTTCTACTTAAACAACATTTTGCTGGGCAAGTAGACGATGAGGAGATGATAGAGCGAGCATTTAAGAAATGGCTTGTGGGAAATAATTATGTTACTGAGGAAGAACTAGCCGAAGAAGTATTGGGAATAGGAGAAACTTTACCTAAGGGTTCTTATAGATTAAAGGTTGATATTTTTGCTGGTAATCAAGGAGAGATCAAAGGTCGCAAAGGAGATATAGTTGTTGCTTTTGGAGAGACTTCCCCAACAGGAGAAATATTAGGACAGAACATTTTTAATGTGGTACATCAAAAATCTAAGGAAGAAATTTTTGTATCACTTGAAGATTTAGAAGAAAAATGAAAAAGTTTAAGGATTATAAAAAGGAAGATGCGCCCGCAAATAATACAAGTGGTGTAGCAAATTGGAATCCTCTTTTAGGTAAATCACCTAGAGTAATGGTGAGAAAGAAAAAGAAATTAGATTTGGTAAATTTGACAAATTTGAATGATTATAAAGTAGATGGTAGAAAAAAAAATTATCGTGCCGCAGTAAAGAGAATTAGAGAACGACAAGAAAAACTCCGAGAGAGAGAATTGAAGAAAAAATTAAGTATGTTTGGTATGCAGGGCAACCCTTTCATTCCAACATTTACAAAGGAAGAAACCGAATTAAAGGAAGATACGATTATGAGTAAGAAATATCTTGAAACTAGACCTGGTAGTCTTGAGGCAGCTGTGCATAGGGCTGTAGATAGTGAGACACCGCAAATAAATCCTGACACAGGAAGAGCAATTCTTACTTTACCTAAGAATAAGTATCTTAATACAAAGGAAGGTAGTCTTGAAAATGCTGTTGAACAAGTACTAGTAGAGAAGCATGATCCTAGTGATTATGATCCAGCTACACATACTCAGGTAGGATCGAGACAAAAAATTAAACCTAGTTTTGACACCAAGACACATAGATTGATCGTTAAAGATGGTACGGTTAAGGTTATCGCTAAAGCTATTTGGCGTGCTCGTGGTAAAGTGTTGCGACAACAGGGATGGTCTTTAGCTGAGGCTAAAGAAGATCATAATTGTGATGCGGTGCATCCAGAAATTAATCATAAAGAATGGCTTGCTCAAGAAAAAGATGCTAAAGACCAAGATAAAGATCCAGTTGGACAAGTTGATGAAATTCATTCAGCTAAAGATGGTTCACAGCTTAATAAATCATTGGCTAAATTTAAGAAGCAGGGTGGAGAAGTTCAACAGCTGAAACCTGGAGCCAGATTAAAGGGGATGCCTAGTGCTCAAAAGAAAATGCATAAAGCATTAAAACGAGAAGCCCGTGAAATTGGAACTGCGGCCTATGCGAATTATGCAAAAGAAATGACGCCGGGTGAAGAACCTGATGTTCGAGTAAAAGGAAAAGATGAAAGACAAGCTGCTATATGGGCCAAGGCGGTTCAAGCACAAAAAGAAAGACAGGCTACCCGCATTGATGATGCAGTCGATCCTGCGATTGAAGCTCAAAAACAGAATTTTAGCAATATGAAAGATCGTTTGACAAAACAACATATCACAAGAATGTCACGTTTGAAAAGACGAGCCGTGGGAGAGGAAACAGAAGAAGATACTTTAGAAGAAGCAACATTTAAAGTAAAAGTAGCTGGGTTGCCCACTATCTATATGGACGGAACAAGTTCAGGTTCAGTTAAGGCGAGTTTACGCAAGATGGTAAAACGTCCAGACGATATAGAAACGGTAGATCGTATTACTACTACAGATTATAAAAAAGAATTGCGAGGTCGTATTAAAGGTGACGTAGAGGAAGCAGCAAGCACTCCTAAGGACGATCATGCAACGGCTCTTTATAAAGATCAATGGAAAGATCGTAAGAGAGCAGATTGGGATAAAGAACATGGTCGAGAGAAAATGGCCAAACAGGATCGAGCAGATGCTGGAGAGGATCGAAAAAGAATGAAAAAAATAGACAAAGATTGGAAGCACGCTAAAGATGAAACCGGTGAGAAAGAGAAAAAGGAAGAGATGTCTCCATTACTTGCCGCCGCCGTTGATAGATTAAGTGAGAAGTGGGGCCCCAATCGAAAATTAAAAACAAAAAAGAGACAAGATGACTTAGACCGAGATGATGAGGCAGAAGCAACTCGAAGCAAGAAACATCCTACTGCGGAAGCTATTAAGGCTCATAAGAAGATGAAGAAACAAAATCTACTTGACCGAGATGATGAAGCCGAAGCAACTCGCAGTAAGAAACATCCTACTGCTGAAGAAACGCATTCGACAGTTGAAGCAGTAACGAGAGCGTTATCTGAAAAGGAAGTTGATGTTCCAGATACTCGTCGTACAGTAGATGCCATTCGAGCTTATTATCGTGCAAAAGATGCTAGTAGAGATGCTACATCCGATACTGATAAAGGTAAGAAAAAGAAAGGCGATATTGAAAAGAAGTATGCCAAGAAAGAACGTGGTGAGATAGACAAAGATGATCCGGATTGGAAACATAAGAAGGGTCACACGGGTATGCATGGCGAAGAAAATGATTATATCGAACCTAAGATGGGACAGTCAAAGTGGCACGACCAACTTAAAGATAAAGAGACCATGCGTAAGTTACCTAAGGGTGCTACTACTAAAGCCTTACAGGCTAAAGAAAAAGAGAAAACTCCTAAAGGTTCTACTGCTGAAGAAATTAATCCGCTGATACAGGCTACGGTAGATAAGATTCATTTTATGAGAGATGATAAACTTTCATACAAAGAAAGGCAGGATCTTCCGAAGGGAGACTTTGCATTGCCTGGTAAGGGAACTGGACCCGAAGGAAAACAGGGTGGTTCATATCCTATTCCTGATGCGTCCCATGCTCGTAATGCATTAGCTAGAGTTGCACAACATGGAACGGAAGCTGAAATCCGCAAAGTCCGAGAAGCAGTTAAGAAAAAGTTTCCTGATATAGATGTGCATGAAAATAAAACTGAAGCATCTGGCGACCCTGCAACGCACACATCAGTAGGTACAAAACATAAAATCAAACCTCAGTATAATACCAAGACTCATAAGTTGGTTACACTGCCTAATGGCAATGTTAAAGTTGTACCTAAATCAACCCCAGGTATGGAAGCTGAAGAAGTAGAAGAAACTAATCTGTTGATCCAGGCAACGATTGATGAACTTTCCAAAAAGACATTAGGTTCTTATGTGAAGAAGGCATCAGATTCAGCGGTCGATCATGCCATGGCTTTGCAAAGATCGACTACTAAGCCGGGTGGCCAAACCGTCAAGGATGTTGAGAAGCACGCTGGTAAGGTCGTCAGACGACAAGGCGGTATTACAAAGGCAGTCAATAAACTATCAAAAGAAGAAGTAGAAGTTGGTGAAGATCATAGTCCTAAAGATATAGAGAACTTGCAGAAACAAAAAGAACGACAGAGAGAGAAATATGTGGCAGCGAAAAAAATAGCTCGCCAGAATACAGCCAAGATGAATCCAGAAGAAGTAGATGACCGACCTAAAGGAACTACTACTGATAGAAAAAAAGTTACCCATGATGTATCTTACTATCCTTCAAAGAAAGCCATGGCTCAGCGATCTGCAAGGATAGCGAAGGCCTATAAGAAAGAAGAAGTAGAGTTAGATGAGACAGAGTGGCAGAAGCAGGCTAAATTTGATAGAGAAGCCCGTCGAAAGAGTGAGAAACAACACGATGAAAGAGAGGCACGATATCAACGTCAAAAGGCAACTGCTAAGAAAGAAGAAGTAGAAGTCTCTGAAGCAAAAGTGGATGCAATGGCTACGATTGATCGTATTGTAAAAGATAAACAGGCAAGTCACGTTAAGTTGGGTGGCAAGAAACATATGGTAGATTTGTATACCGCTTCTGCTATACAACAAGTTTATAATAAAGTGAATACTGTTAATCAACAGAAAATGAACAAACTCTTAAATAAAGATATTAATAGTTTTAAGAAGGTAGCGAATTTAGCTTTCAGTAACGTGAAATAAATATTGACGAGGAGTTATTATGATACAAGTTGTTATTATTCTAGTAATTTTACTAGGTGCAGGTGGTTTTGGAGGCTATACTTGGATACAAAAGTTACAAGCTGACAATAAAGTATTAGAAGTTAATCATGCAAAACTTGAAGGTGCTGTTACAGAGCAGAACGCTGTTATAGAAAGTCTATCACGACAGGCTGAGGCCATTCAAAAAGCTAATAATGAATTGCGTGATAGAACTAATCAATTAACTACTGAGAAAAATAATCTCGCTGGCAAACTAGGTAAGCATGAATTAGATATTCTTGCCCAGAATAAACCTGTTCTTGTCCAGAGAGTTATCAATAGAGCCTCTGGTAGGGTCAAGAGATGTTTTGAGATATTGACAGGTTCACCATTAACAGAACAAGAAAAGAATGCTAGTAAGCCTTCTCAGTTTAATAGTGAGTGTCCATCAATACATCCTAAATACACCGGAGAAGGTAAGTAATGAAGATATCTTTTCTTGGTGGGTTGTTAATAATGTTATTATTTACATCTAAAGCGTATGCTAATGACCCATGGCCTAAGGGTCCGTGTATGTCACCGTATGATGGTGTAAGTCGTGCTGCTTGTCCTTATAAAGATAGTACTATAGAAAATTGGGATGTCCTGTGTATGAATAGATTAGAGACCAGGGTGTCTAATGGAAGATTAACAGGTATGGGATATGATTTAAAATTGTTAATTTCTATAGGTCCTAAATTTTGTAGATGTATTGTTAGGAGATTTCAGTTAGAATATACTGAAGAAGATTTTTTAAATAAGATAGTGCCAGAGATAGATGTGAATGGTGTTAATAGTTGGGAAGCTGCATATGCTGTATTAGGACCTACTAATACTTGTGCAACTCAACTTGGTATATATGATAAAGATTGAGGAAAAAATTATGAAAAGGTTGATGATGGTTTTGATATTGACACCACTTTTATTAATGGGGTGTGCAGGAAAAGGAATAAAGTCACTTGAAATTCTTACTGCTCCGAAAGAAAAATTACAGTTAAGTATTGATGCTCCCCAACCTGTAGTTTTACAAGACGTTGAGTGGATCATTGTCACAGAAGAAAATATAACTGAAGTGTGGGAAACACTAAGAAAAGATAATGAAGGTGTAGCATTGTTTGCATTGAGACATAAAGATTATGGAACTTTGGCGTTAAACTTAGCAGAGATAAGAATAAAGTTGGGCGAGTATGTAATCATTCTACAAAAGTATAAGGAGTATTACGAAGGTGACAAGTAAAGTATGGTCTGGTAAACTTAAATGTACCTTCCACGGACCTCGTCATTGGGAACTAGATAAAGACTTATGGTTTTTATCTGCTCAAGCTCATCAATATTTTTCTGAGTGGAGAGAACTTGGTGTTGAAGTAAAGAGAACAATTAAACGAGAAGGGCCTCCTTCTACGAAGACCAAAGTTATAATAAGAGCTGGGTATCATACAGACCTTGCTTCTATACATAGAGCGGCGTGGTCTTTTATAGCACCTTGGGATGTTGCTCGTGCGGCAGTAATACATGATGTACTCTACGAAGCACTAAGAGAAAACAAAGCTGTATTTTCAAAAGAAAAAATAAAAAAGTTGAGAAAAAATGCTGATAGTGTTATGTTAGAAGGTATGACCGCGGCCCAACCTACAGTACCAAATCTCAAAGTAAAAGTAGTATATAGAGTATTGAGAATTACAGGTGGAATGGCCTTGAAACATTCTTCTTATCGTGAACGACAAGGCTGGTAATGGGCTTTTTATTTTGGTTTGTTTTGCGATCAATGATAATGGGAGTTATAGGTAACTCCTTTTACAAATGGTTTGCAACAACAAAAACAGGTAAATGGTTTGATGCGAAGATAGAAAAACTGTTAAATAAAGTCACCAATAAACATGATGAAACGGTGGCAAAAAGCAAACAGCTAGAGATGTTTGTAGAAGAAGAACAACCCAAGAAAGCACCAATTAGGCGTCCAGATGGGGGGCCTACTAAATAATTTGATAAATAGTTATGTGACAAAACTATTTACTAAACATCCTAAAGAAATAAATGAGACTTACTTGCAACATGGACTGCAAGCGTTAAGATATAGTCTTACTTTTTTGTTTTTATTTTTTGTTAGTTTCATCCATGCTATATTTCCCTTTCTGTTTAAACAAACAGCAAGTGATGTCCTCCGTGAATTGAATAATCATGTCAACCGGAGACATACGCATGGCTCCGAAACCTGACTTCGTTATTCAACTTTTAGAACTAGGATTCTCTGTTGCAGCAGCAATAGGGATGGGGTTCTTTATTATCCTATTAATCAAATATATCCTTGAGTCTGTTGTAGGACAGGCTAAGAGTTTGCATAGTATGATTACGGCATTGGATAATCGTGTACGCACAATGAACAATGATGTGATCCGTATTGATACTTTAATCTGCCAAGTTGTAGGTATAAGACCAGACTTGGAAAGAATAGCTAGAACAGACGGACAGAAAGATGCAAGGAAAGATTAATGGACTTAACAGAGTTTGTAAATCGTTTCGGTCTTCCAGTCGTAATAGCGGGAGGCCTTGGTTATTTCATTTATTTTATTTGGAAGTATGTCACCGCACAGATTAAAGTTAAACTTGGAGAAACCTTTACTGTATTGGTTAAGTTGATAGACCGAGTTAGAATGCTAGATAATGACCTTATTAGATTAGATCAGAAATTAAATGTTTTTATAGAACTGTCAGAAGAACAAAAGTTAAAGAAGTTGGAGGAAATAGAACATGAAAAGAAGTAACCTTTTATTATTGGCAGCTCTTGCTGTATGTGGAGTTTCCTCTGCATTTGCAGGCCAAATAAATTTTAAATTTCATTCACCTAGTTTTAGTGGTATAGGAACCAGCTCGCATTATCTAACGATAGAGAACCTAGAAACAACACGCAAGCAGGCCATCAAGAAAAAGGCCGAAGATGAGGCCAAAGCACTAGCACTGGAATTGGAATATGAATTAGCGAACACACCCATAGAATTGTTCCGTAAGAATTTAGAGTCACGATTCTACACCGCATTGGCAAAGAACATCATAGATAATGTGTTTGGTACAGACGGCACAAGACAAGATGGAGGCACAACGGTAATAGATGGTTACACCATTACTTGGGCATCTACAGGTACAAACAACGATGCAGATGGTACAACACTGACCATCACAGATGCCGCTGGCAATACTATCTATGATTATACGATGCCTTTCCAAGAGAAGGAGGGTTGGGCTTGGGGAGACGAAGAAGGATGATTAGTAGAATATTAACCATCATCACTCTCGCTTTAGTTCTCTCTGGTTGCGCTTCAACTATGGCAACTACTTTAAAGAACATAGAACACGCACCTAGAAAGCAAGTGACTAATCATAGCGTTTTATCTGATATGAGGGCACCAGATCAAAGTCCAATTATTTTAGCTGTTTATGGATTTACAGATCAAACAGGACAACAGAAGCCTGGTGGTGCATATGCTGAAATGTCTAAGGCAGTTACCCAAGGTTCTCAGCATTTATTGATTAAGGCATTACAAGATGCAGGGAATGGTAAATGGTTTAGAGTATTAGAACGAGATACGTTGCAGAGTTTATTGCAAGAAAGAAAACTGATTAGAACAACTCGCCAGATACAACATGGAGATAAGGCTAAACCTATAGGCCCAATGTTATATGCAGGTGCTTATATTACAGGTGCTATTGTCAGTTATGATACTAATACCGTGTCAGGCGGAGCCGGCGCAAGATTTTTAGGTATCGGAGCAAGTGCGGAGTATCGCCTTGATACTGTGACGATAGTTTTAAGACTTATTAATGTAACAAGCGGAGAGATAGAATTAACTGTTGTAGTTGAGAAATCTATTGCCTCTGCAGGTATTCATGGAGATATATTTAAATACTTAGACACAGCCACTAAATTGGTAGAGGTTGAAGCTGGTATTGCGACAAATGAACCTGTTACTTATGCAGTTAGAAAAGCTATTGAATTGGGAGTGGTGCATATTATAGAAGATGGTGAAGTAAAAGGTCTTTGGAAGTATAAGTGGAATCCCCAACTTGATTATAAAATAGATGATGATGCAGAACAGGGTCCAGTAGAATTAGGTAACTATGAAGCTAACATGGACTTTATTGATGTTTATGATTATGCTAAAGATTTTTGGACACCCACAGTGGTGAAAGAAATTTATGATAGTACAGATTTAGGACTTAAAATTCTTAAAGAGGTAGCGTATGAAAAAACTGATAAGCTGCATGATACTATGGTTGATTTTAGTCCCCACCAGTAATGCACACAATTTACTGTGGGGCGATTTTGATGATCTCACCAACAGTACTATAATTATCAAACAGGCCTCTCCCCATACAGAAATGTATGGAACATCGTCTGGTAATGATTTTGTCATATCAGGCAACAATGTAATAGTAGATATTACTCAAGAGCAGTCAGGAACTATTAGTTACATCAAAGGAAACTTTCAATGTGATAATTGTTCTTACACCGGTTACATAGGAGGTTCCAACAATGGCTCTTCCATCAAAACAACTTATTTACATACTACTAGCAGTTACCATCACCTTGATGTCAATATTGCTGGAAGTGGTTCTAGTAACTCAGTAGTTATAACTGATGCCGCACATGACCATAGTAACACCTCAGTAGAGGTTGATATTGTAGGTGGTTCTAGTAACACTATTAGAAACCGCATCTATGGCTCCCGTCAAACGATGAAGACATATATAGACGGCAGTAGTAATACGGTGAGGTTACAGAATGAAGGTACAGGTGACTACACTACAGGACAGACCGAACTTGCCAATTTTTCGGACATTACGGAATATAATAACTACTTACATATAACAGGTAGTAGTAATCAAGTTCAAGTTAAGGCAGTTAATACAGGTAGAAGTAATATTATTATTACTGGAGATTCTAATAAGATATGTAAGTATGGTACTAGCTGTACCGATGCCAATTATATGGCACACATTTATGGGTTTATGTCTATAGATGTGAATGGCGACTCCAATTCAATAGGTGTTTATTCTATTACAACAGGTGATGAAATAAAAATAGACCTTGATGGAGATGGACATACTATTGATGTCCACCAAGAAGGCACAAGTAACTATGCTGGCCTGAAAATATATGGCGAAGGCCTTTACAAAGTTACATACGATCTCAAGCAACGTGGGAATGATACACATTCGGGCTGTATAAACATTGCTGATTTAGGTGCCAATACTACATACACTTATGACACCAATACATCAAGTCATAGAAATATAACAAATCATACTGCCAGTGCAACGGGGTGTCTAACAAATTGATTCGCAATTTATTATGGGTACTCTTGCTTACCCCAACATTGGTTTTAGCAGGTGTAGGTAAGGTTGAACACAACGAAGGCCGCACCTGGAATGAGAGATCAAATAAGACACAAAATATAGCTGAAGGCTATGATGTGTTGATGGATGATTTTTACCAGACAGGTGAAGATGGAAAGATTGGTATTATTTTTGCAGATGAAACGTCGGTAACAGTCATCGAAAATTCTGAATTAATGATAGATGATTTTGTATATGATCCTGCAAATAATACTGGAGAGTTAGCCTTCAATGTGACAGTTGGATCGTTTCGTTATGTTTCTGGCGCTATTGCAGCAAATAATGAACAGCGTGTAAAAATCACAACCCCCTCTGCTACAATAACTGTCCGCGGTACTACTCTTACAGGTAATGTTACACCTGAGGGAGTAACTACAGTGACGCTGTTGCGTGATAGAGATGGCGGCCTTGGTAAAGTTCAAGTCGCTAATAGGGCGGGAACAGTTTCATTAACCCAACCTTTTCACACAGTAACAGTATTGTCGCCGACGATTGCACCTCCCCTACCTATTATACCTTCTCCTTCTGCATTAGCTGGGATGAATTTGGTTTTAGAACCTATAATGAATGAACCTGTAGTCAGGAGAGAAGTCCGGAGAGAAGATCGTCAAGATACCGATGAGGAAGATGAAGCGGAAGAAGTGGAGGAAGATCCTGAGGACAAAGAATCTGAGGATAAAGAATCTGAGGTAGAAGAAGATGGACAAGAGGACAGAGAAGTTGAAGAAGATTCCGAGACAGACGAAGAAATCGGAGAAGACGATTCCGAGTTGGAATCAGATAGTGATGAAGGAAATGTGGAAGATGACGAAGGAGAAGTCGCTGAGGAGGATAGAGAAGGTGGAGACCAAACTGAAGAAGATAAAGGACAAGATGATGTTGAAATTACGGATAAGGAAGTTGAAGAAATTAGAGAAGAAACGTCAGAAGACGTATCAGATGAGTCCGATGGGATACAAGATTCTGCATCAGAAGAAATCACAGATGAACCTATTGAAGAAGTATCCGATGGAGATACGTCAGGAGAAATTGACGAAGTGGGCTCGGAAACGGACGAAGTTAGAGAAGTTGAACCGGAGATAGCTGAAACAGAAATAGTGTTTGATGACCAACCGGTAGAAACGGAAACATTTGTCGATGAGCCTGTTGAAGTAGAAAGTGAGCCTGTGTTTGAAGAACCTGTTGAGACAGAAACATCAGAACCTGTCTTTGATGAGCCTACATTTGAAGAACCAACTTTTAGTGAAGACACCCTGATGGCTGACTCCAATATGTTTGATGATACTTCCGTATTTGAAAGTGATATGCCAATGAACGATACAGGTCCGGTGATGGATACTGGACCTGTATTTGAAACAGAAACAGTTGAGGTTGAAGTAGAGGTTATGGAAGTTGAGGTAGAAACCGCAGAAACTTGGGACGAGCCCGAAGTTGTAGAGGTTGTTGAAGTGTTTGATGAACCAGAAACAACAACACCCACATATGAATCCACAACTACATATGTGTCTGTTACAACCACAACAGAGGACACATTCTATTATGAAGAAACAGAAACTACCATCTTTGCCGATACTTTTGATACGAACTTGACAGATTACACTGATTATGCTGATGAGACAGATACAACAGACACCGATACTTGGATGGATGATACCACTACGACAGACACAAATGATGAGGACGAGACAGAATATTGGTGGGAAGAGGAAGAAGAAGATGAGTCATCATTTGATATTACTATTTACGGAACTTATGTAGGGTCTTCTGAAACTACTTACGGCACCACGACTGCCGTTAGCTCAACAGAGACAACATCTACATCAACAAGTGGCACGGAAACATATGGCACCGTGGTATCAACAACAGATGGCACAGTCAGTTACACACCTGCTGGCACCACAACTACTACCACAACCACAACTACATATAATCAGACACAAACAGATACTGATTACATTTATTATTGGTATGACTCCTCATCTGCTGGCACCAATGTTTCTACAACCACCTTGGTCACAACAGGCACATCAACATCAACTAGTAATACCGACGGCACAGCAACAACAGCATACATCACAACAGATAGTAACACCTATTACAACAACACGGCCTGTGATACTAACAACAGTACCTGTAATGTGTATGAGCTCAATTATGGTAATGATAAAATAGATATTCATATCAACCCCAGCAAC
>Ga0310123_10000836_pt1 | contig 26970 bp, 18 predicted proteins | sample CB6_AW_1057_MG_FD_203505 | JGI IMG/M metagenome (GOLD analysis project Ga0310123, IMG submission 203505) | Marine microbial communities from Western Arctic Ocean, Canada - CB6_AW_1057 | ecosystem: Environmental > Aquatic > Marine > Oceanic | place: Canada: Western Arctic Ocean | collected... | reverse complement strand
ATGTGGAAGAACACGTCGGTGCCAGAGCCGTCCTCGATAAACCCGAATCCCTTGTCAGTGAGCCTCTTGATAGTGCCTTCTGGCATCAGTGTCGTCCAATTCTCAAGAAAACAGTCGGTCATCCTTTGGGCGCGAACGCATCACGCGTCTCGGATGGCCTGCGTAGGTGATCTCGTTTTAGTGAGGCAGACGTCCGGAGTCCAACGAGAAGCCGTTGTCTTCGTCGACGTCGTCCATTTCCTCAGCGTCGTCAGGCTGGTCCGATTCGGCGTCGGCGGGGTCCAGGTTGGCCGTTGCCGGGTCCTCGAGTCCCTGTTTTCTCCTCAATCGCCGCTGTCGCTTGGCCTCGGCTTTCGCCTTCTTTTCCATTTCCCGTTGCCGCTTGGCAAAAGTGTTCCGATTGCGTGCGATGGTTTCACTCCTTGAAACAGGTAAACCCTAGCCGTCGTCAAACTCACGCGGGAACTCTACGGCCACGATCGTAGCGGATTCTCGTGAGAAATTCTCGTCACGGGGCCAATTGAATTTGACCCCTGTAAGTGCCAGCCGAAGTCCGCTCCCGCTCGAGGCTGGCAGGTTGCTTGCTGTCGGGACGGCCGCCGAAATCTGTTGTCGACCGAAGTGCGAGCAAGTCGCTAGAGAATCTCGCGGATCACGTGGCCGCGGCTGATCGGGATCGGCCGATCGAGCGGATCGTGGACGACGGTTTCGGGGCTGTAGCCCAGGCAGTGGAAGACGGTCGAGATGATGTCTCGAGGCCGGACGACTCCGTCGACCGGAAACGCTGCGTGCTTGTCGCTGCAACCGTGCACCACACCACCGCGGATTCCTCCGCCGGCCAACGCCACCGAAAAGCAGTTGCCCCAGTGGTCTCGTCCGGCCTTGGCGTTGATCTTGGGTGTGTGACCGAATTCCCCCTGCCACACGACCAGCGTTTCGTCGAGCAGTCCTCGCTGGTCGAGGTCTTCGAGCAACGCGGTGAAGGCCCGATCCATGATCGGCATCAGGAATGACTTCAGTGATTCGCAGTGCTTCGAGTGGGTGTCCCAGCCGCCCTGGTTGGCCTTGCCCTTGATGCGGGTCCAGTTGAGTTGCACCAGGGAGACGTCCCGTTCGATCAATCGTCGGGCCAACAGCACGCTTTGAGCGTAGCGGCTGCGGCCGTAGCGATCCCGTGTCTTGCTCGATTCCCGGGAAAGGTCGAACGCCGTTCCGGCTCGGCCGCGTGTCAACAAGTCGAGTGCCTGTCGGGCGTGGAGTTGGTAGGAACTGACGGCGGGGGCACGGTCGAGGTGCGTGCGGGCGGCGTCGAACTGGTCGAGCAGTTGGCGGCGCCGGTCGAGCCGGAGTCCTGGGATGTCCTTTTCGAGTGTCAGGCCGGGGACGTTGAAGGTATTGTCCTGGGGCTGGCAGTGGATCAGCCACGGATCGTGTCGATGGCCCAGGAACCCGGCGTCCTGTCCGGGCCAGGGGAAGTTGCCGTCGTTCCAGATGTGTTCAGGCAGCGTGACGGCGGCCGGCAGTTGGCCGGCTTCCTGTTTCAGGGCTCGAACCAACCCCCCAAGACACGGCCAGTTGTTGGGCGGCTTGGGCAGGGCACTCTCACGGTTGAGCGGTTGGTGGGGGACACCGGTCAGCATCTGGTATCCACTGGAAGAGTGCGAGTTGTCGCCGGTGACGACCGCCCTCAGGACCGCCATCCGGTTGGCCCATCTGGCCGTTTTGGGCATCAACTCACCGACGGCCAGGCCGGGAGTCGATGAGGAGATGGCACCAAACTCGCCACGGATGTTGGCGGGGGCCTCGGGCTTGGGGTCCCAGGTTTCGTGCTGCGGGGCTCCACCGGTCAGCCCGAACAGGATGACCCGCTTGGCGGTGGGCGCGATCGAGGTCGGGGTGGCCGTCCGTGCCGCGGCCAGGCGGGGCATGGTCAGCCCGCCCAGGCCGATTCCACCGATCCGCATCCACTCGCGGCGGGTGAGGCCGTCGCAGAGCGTCGGGCCGTTGTCCAGCAGGCTCAACATCTCCGAATTATCCAATCAACTCGGGGATCACTTTCGCCTCGTACACATCGGTCAACCGTTCGTCGCGTCCGTTGTGCGAATAGACCAGTTGTTCGTGATCGAGACCCAGTTGGTGAAGAATCGTGGCGTGCAGGTCGGCCGTCTGGGTGCGGTTCTCTATGGAACGGTACCCGAAGTCGTCGGTCGTTCCATAGGCCTGTCCGCCGCGGACACCGCCCCCGGCCAGCCAGACACTGAAGCCGTAGGGGTGGTGGTCCCGGCCCTCGTTCCCCTTGGCCGTGTTGCCGTCCCGCAGTTCGGCTCCGGGGGTCCGGCCGAATTCTCCACCCCATTGGACCAGGGTCGAATCGAACAGTCCCCGTCGTTTCAGGTCGGTCAGCAGGGCGCCGATCGGCCCGTCGGTCTGGCCGCAGACGCTCCTGAGACCGTTGGTGTTGGACGTATGCGTGTCCCAGGGCTGGCCGCGCATGAACAACTGTATGAATCGCACGCCCCGTTCGACCAGACGTCGCGCCATCAGGCAGCGGCGGCCGTAGGATTTTGTCGTCGGGTTGTTGAGCCCGTACATCTCGTGGGTGGCCTGGGTTTCGCTCGTGAGATCCAGCGCGTCGGTGGCCGAGAGTTGCATGCGGGCGGCGAGTTCGAAGTTGGCGATCCGGGCTTCGAGTTCCAGTTCACCCGGACGGGTCCGGAGGTGCCTGCGGTTGAGCGCCTGGAGGAGTCCGAGTCGACCCCGGCTGACAGCTTGCGTGCGGGCCGTGGACGGCTTGAGGTGCAGAACCGGGACACCCTGCGAGCGGAAGGCGGTGCCCTGGTAGATTGGCGGCAACCAGCCGCTGGACCAGTTGCGGGCACCGTCGACGGGAAGCCCGACCGGGTCGGGCAGCGCGATGTAGGCCGGCAGGTCGTCGGTTTCGGATCCCAGTCCGTAGGCCGTCCAACTGCCGATGTTGGGCCGTCCGGGCCGAATCAGGCCGGTGTTGGCCATCCAGATGGCCTGCTCGTGGTTGCGGTGTTCGGTGAACATCGAGCGGATCACGGCGATGTCGTCGGCGTGAGCGGCCACGCCGGACATCACCTCAGAGAACTCCAGCCCACTCTCTCCGTATCGACGGAACGAGAACGGGCTGCCCAACAGGTACTTGGTCCGGTTCTCGTCGTCGTTGACCTCGGCCGGCGGCGTCGTGCCGTGATAGCGGCTGAGCATCGGCTTGGGGTCGAGCAGGTCGACGTGGCTGGGGCCACCGTGCATGAACAACTGGATCACCGCACGGGCGGGGGCCCGATGACCGGGAGATCTCTGATCGAGCGTGGTTCGCAGGGAATCAGCCGAGGTCGTCGAGGCCATCAATGACCCGATCGCCATCCCGGCAAAGCCGTCACCCAGGCGGCACAGGGCTGCGCGACGCGTGATGGGGTGGACAAACATGGCGAGGTTCCGTGGCCGAGGCTCTAGTCGATATACGCGAATTCGTTGCTGGACAACAGCATGTGGCAGAGATCGACGATGGCCCGTCGTCGGGCGGTGTCCGAAGTCACCGGCTTGCCGTCGGCTCCGGCGAGGTGGCGTCGGGATTGTTCGGAGAGGAACTCGACGATCACCTGGTGTTCCTTATCGGTCGCCGGTCGCGCGTAGGCCAAGCCGATCGCCCGGTCGGCCACACGGCGGTTGTCGGTGTCGGCCACCCGGGTCGCGAACGACTCGGCCGCCTTCTCCATCCAGCGGCTGTTCCAGAGTGTCAACGCCTGGGTGGCGACGGTCGACTGGGTCCGCCGCGAACAGTTGATCTCGATCGTCGGCTGGTCGAAGGCCTGGAGCATCGTCTGGGGATTCAGTCGCAGGATCTGGATGTAGACGCTGCGGCGGTTGTCGGGCTGGCCGTCGGCCATGTTCACCTCGCCGTCGGGACGCCGCGCGACCCTCAACGCGCCACCAAAGGGACGTGGGTCAAGCCGCCCCGAGACGGCCAGGACCGCATCCCGGAACGGTTCGGCTCCCAATCGACGCAGGCTCTGCCGCCACAGGAACAGGTTGTCGGGATCGATCCGCTCGGAGCGGGCGATCACCGCCGCGGCGGGCCGGGAGACCTGGCGGTAGACCGACGAGAGGACGATCAGCCGATGGATGTGCTTGATGTTCCAGCCCGACTCGATGAATTCACGAGCCAGCCAATCGAGCAGTTTCGGGTGCGTCGGTGCGGCGCCGCTGGATCCGAAATCGTCAGGCGTACTGACGATGCCCTGACCAAAGTGGTGCATCCAGATCCGGTTGACCATCACGCGGGAGGTCAACGGGTGGTCGGGATGAGTCAGCCAGCGGGCAAATGCCAGCCTGCGACCCGTGGTGCGGGCCGGCTTCGACGGCGGCTTCCATTCGAGTGCTCGGCCGGTCCGCAGCACCACCGGGACTCCCGGCGCGACGGCCGGTCCCGGTGTCAACGGGTCACCCCGTCGCAGCAACGGTGTCCGGACGTCGCCGGGCAGGTCGTACAGGGCCCGGATCTCTTCGAGGTACACCCGGCGTCGCTGCCACGAGCCGGTCTCGGATTGCAGACGGCTTTTCTGCTTGGCGTAGTCGGGGAATTCCCGCGGCAGCAAGGCGGCCAGGGCCTTCTGATCGGGACGCAGCGAGGCCGCGAACTTGCCCGCCAGGTACTGTTGCACGCGATCCCGATCGGCGGCGGCAGTCCGCACCGCCTTGGCGACGTCGGCCCGGATCGGTTCGGGCAGGGCGGCCACCCGTTTGTCGAACAGCTTGTCGCGGAAGGTCGCATCGAGCGTCTTCACTTCGGCGGTGAGACGCTTGAGGTGGGCGTCGACCTCGGCGTTGCGGGCGTCGGCGGCCTGCTTCTGTTTTGCGGTAGCGACCAGCAGTCGACGCTGCACCTGCGGGATCCACTGCTTGGGTCGCAGGGCCGGCATGAAGATCGCCTGCAGCCGGTAGTAGTCGACCTGGGAAATCGGGTCGAACTTGTGGCTGTGACACCGGGCACAGTGAATGGTCAGTCCCATCGTGGTGGAGGTGACGATCTGCAGGGTGTCGTCGAGAGTCGGGTAGTGGTACAGCGCGTCGGCGTTCTTGATGGTCTTGAAGTCCGGCCGCGAGGCGTCGGCGGCCATCCGCAGGAAGCCCGTCGCCACCAGTCCCTCGACCACGCTGGCCGGCAACCGGTCGGCCGTCTCGTAGACCGACCAGTAGTTGGTCAACTCGTCGCCGGCGAGCTGTTCGTGCAGGAACCGGTCGTAGGGCTTGTTGGCGTTGAGTGCCCGGATGACGTAGTCACGGTACCGCCAGGTGAAGGGCAGGGGGACGTCGGAGCTGAGAACTCCCGCCGAATCGGCGTAACCGGCGGTGTCCAGCCAGTGGCGGCCCCAGCGTTCTCCGTAGGCTGGACTGGCCAGCAGACGGTCGACCTCGTGACGAAACGCGTCGGGCGAGGGGTTGGCCAGGAACCGGGCGAGATCATGGTCGGCCGGCGGCAGCCCGGTCAGGTCGTAGCTGAGCCGTCGCAGCAGTGTGCCGCGGTCGGCTTCGGGCGAGATGTGCAGTTGGCGTTCCTGGAGAGCGGCCAGGATGAAACCATCGATGGGGGTCCGCAGGTGCCGGGCGTTTTCCGGTTGCAGGCCGTCGGGAACCGGGTGTCGTCGGGGTGGCAGGAACGACCAGAAACCGCGTTGCTCTTCGGAGAGGTCCTCCAGGCGGATGTCGCCCAATCCCTCGGACTTGCCGGAGGCCGCGCCGGTGCCCCGGGCTCCCTCATTGATCCAGGTCCGGATCAGCCCTTTCTCGGCGGCCGTCAGTTTTGGTCCCTTCAGAGGCATCCGGTTGGAAGCCAGAACGCCCCACAACCGGCTGCTCTCGGCCGCGTTGAGCCGTACCACGGCCCCCCGGTCGCTTCCGGTGAGCACGCCACGGCGTGACGAGAGATCCAGGCCCGCCTTGGGCTTGGTTCCCGAATGGCACCCGGTGCAGCGGGCCTTGAGGATCGGCAGGATCCCCTTCTCGAATGTCGGCGTCTTTGTGGCAGTCGGCTGGTTCTTGTCGGCAGCGATCGCGGGATCGCTCCACGGGATGGCTGCTGCGAGGGCGGCGAAAAGCGTCAGTCGCGACATGAGGGCCAGCTGCAGGGAGTCGAAAGGAGACGGGCGGGTCTCCCGTGAGGGACCCCCAGTCTAGCACAACGGGCCGCGGCCGGGAGATGGCCTGCGGTCCGTTGTGGCCTCTGGCGACGTGACCGGGATCACTTGGGGTCGGGCAGTTGGTAGCCCGTCACGTTGGTGCGAATCCGATAGAGGCTCTTGCCGGAGGTGACGTAGAGCAGCTTGGCGTCCTTGCCCCTGGCAAAACCGACGTTGGTCGGCAGTTCGGGGGTCTTGATGTAGGCCAGTTCCTTGCCGGCCGGCGAGTAGACGACGATGCCCGGCCTTTTCTCGCTGCGAACGGCGACAAACAGGTTGCCCTTGGCATCGACGACCAGCCCATCGGGCCCGTCCTCGGGGTAGTAGTCGACCAGCGTCTTGCGGAACGTGGCCTCGCCCTTGGCGTTGAGATCGTAGGCCATCAGGGCCATGTGTCCTTTCCGCAGAGGAGCAGCCGGGGCGACCGGGCCCTTGGCGTCCTCGGCCTTGCCGAGCCGCTCGAAGCCGGTGGCCCCGTTGTCGTTGCTGACGACGTAGAGCGTCTTCTGGTCCGGCGAAATGCAGACCCCGTTGGGCTTTCCGGCGTCGGAGATGATGCGGTGGATCGATCCGTCTGTGTCGATGCGGTAGACGCCCATCACCGGTTGCTCGATCGCCTCGTGGCCCAGGTATCTCGGGTCGCTGAAGTAGAGGCGTCCCTTGAGGTCGATGGTGACGTCGTTGGGCGAGTTGAGCCGCCGGCCCTCGAACATTCCGGAAATGATGTAGCTCATTCCGGTCTTCATGTCGGTTCGGGTCACCCGCTGACCGCCGTAATCGGCTCCCTCGCAGATGATCATGTCTCCCCGGGCGTCGAACTTGATGCCGTTGGACATGCCCGAGGGCGAACGGAAGATCGTCGTCTTGTTGGTCTTGGGGTTGTATTTCCAGATGTGACCGGCGTGGATCGCACCGGTCTCGGTGGTCGCCTGGTGCGAGAAGGTGATGTCACTGAAGTAGACCATCCCGTCGGGAGCCACCGCGACGCCCTCGGTCAGTACGATGCCGTCGAAGAGTTTTTCGAGCTTGGCATTCGGGGGAATGACGGGGTCGGCGGCGGCGGCCGGTGTCGCCAACGCGGTGGCCAGCCCGAGGGTCAGCAGCAGGGTGAGGGTGAAGCGCGGCATGGTGTGGCTCCTCGATGGTGTGGTGTGTGACGAACGAATGACCGGTTGTCGGCGCGACCATCGATCAGGCCAACTGCGGGTGGAAGCGATAGCTGTAGACGACCGCGCCACGGATTTCAAAGTGCAGCGAGACTTGCTGTCCGATCAGTGCGCCGAGGTCGGGCCTGGTCTTCCAGCGAGCGATCGAATACAGCCGCTTGGTGTCGACGGGAATCCTCGAGTCCTCGAGCGAATACCCCGGGAGCGGAGATCCGTCGGGGCCGATGACGGCGACCCGAATCGGCGTGTGCTCCAGGTACTCGACGTTGACCGCCAGGTGTTTGCGGGTCAGCTTGATCGGCCTGGTGCGGACCTGTCCGGGCGGCAGGTTCCGCCACTGGCCCAGACCGGCGAACCGGTCGAGTCCGATGGTCGCCAGTCCCATCGACATCGGCAGGCCCCGGTCGGCGTGCGTCCTGATGCCGCCGCCGGTGTAGTGAAACAGCAGCTTCTCACCGACTCGCCCGGGCGGGTTGTGCGACGGGTAGGCGAGTGTCCGGTCGAATGACTCTTCGGCTCCCACGTCCAGAAACGGCCGGTTGGGGAATACCCGCTGCCACTTTCCACCCGGGCGGTGGCAGACCAGCTCGCAGGTGGCCCCCAGGCCGGCCAGCGGCCAGCGTTCGGCCAGGCCGAGGTTCAGGTTGCCGTAGTTGAAGGGCGTGATGCCGCCGTGCCACTGGAAGGTCTTGTTGAACTCGGGGTCCGAGCCTTTGCCGAAGACCACCTCGAGCTTGGACCACTTCTTCCAGTCCTTGCTGGTTCTCAGCGACGCGTTGCGGCCGCCCTGATCGTGAGCCCGTTCGTTGAGCCACCAGCGGTGATTGCGGTGGTCGCGGGTCACCATCATGTAGTCGCCGCCCAGGGCCGGGAACAGCCGCTGCGGCCTCCGGGTCCAGTGGATGCCGTCGGGGCTGGTGTCCATGTACTGCCCGAACACGCTGCGGGACCGGGCCACCTGTGCGGGACTGACTCCGGGGTACCGCTTGGGATAGGCGGGGGCCCACATTCGGTGGTCCTGCATGTTGGCAATCAGCTTGTAACGCCGCGTCGGATCGGGGTCGTCGTCGTCGCGGACGACGGTCAGTCCGTCGAGGTTGTTGATCACGCCGATCTGATCGCCGTTTTCGTCGATTGCCGGAAGACCCAGCCCGCGTCGGGCCAGTTCTTCGTCGACCAGGTTCTTGGCCTGTGGATGACAGCTGTAGAAGAGGTTGTTTCTCTTGCTGCCACGGAATTCCACGACTCCGAGGTCGGGCTTGTGCCAGTGGACTCCGTCGCGGCTCTCGGCGTAGGCGTACCCGCCGACGTCGAGCAGGTCGAAGCGGCGCTGGGTGTTGAAGGCGAAGTACCACATCCGGAACAGCCCGTCGGGTTCCTGGATCACGCTGCCCCAGGCCTGGGCCCGTTCGCCCTCCCACGGTCGGTCGGCCATCAGCACCGGCCGGGGGTGTTTCCTCAGCCGGTTCATGATCCGCTTGACGTGCTTCTGCTCGGCGATTTCGTGGTCGTCGATCAGCAGGTGCAGGTGGGGGTCGTGGTGGTCCTGCGGATCCCGATTCGTCGTCAGCAGGTAACTCTGGTTGCCGTCCTCCGGTGGAGCGGCCAGCACCCGGGTGGAGTGTTCGAGCGTGCTGCTGCCGGCGGCCAGGGCGAGCGACGAGGAAAGAAACTGTCGACGTGTGGATGTGGTCATGCCGAGTGCGGTCCTGTGGTTCGCCGAGGCTGGTTGGTGCGGCCTCGCATCGTCGGCCAATCCCCACGGTAATTCAACTCGTGCCGAGTTGATCGCGGCCCGCTTAAACCCAACACTGGCGACCGATGGTCTGAACGATTCCTCCCCACCGAGACTCCGACTCATGCCCCGATGGACACAGGTTCTCGAACTGGACTCCGGCCGCCAGCCCGTTTCCGGTGATGTTGATTTGCTGGTCGACGCGGTGCGGTCGGGATCCGACCTGAGGATCGGCACGGCGTTTCGGCACAACGAACATATCGATACCGCCTCCGACCGCGACGAGTTGATCCGCGAAGTAATGGACTTCCGGGTGTGCTACCTGGTCGAGGACCGCTGGGTGGCGGGGATCCAGAACCTGAGGATGCCGGTCGAGTTGCCCGACGGGTTCGGGCCGCGGGAGTCGATGAGCTTTTTCCTGTACAACCAGGATGGACACCAGGCGATCGCCCGGCCGTTTTTCGACGGTCGGCAGCCGACCGCGGCTCCGGGCGTCTCGCCGGTCGACGAATGGGTCGAGATGCCCAGGTACCACGAGCTCGAGTCGTTCGACACGGAAACCAACGCACCCAGCAGCCACTTCATCTACGACTTCGAGTACTTCCGTTACTTCGTGGGTGGTGAGTGGCGGGAGGTGCTGAGTCACGAGAGTGACGGAAGCGTGACTCGCGGGTCGGTCGCGGACCTGGCCGACGCGGTCGGGGGTGGGGCGGAGGTCAAGGTGGCGATCCGTGGGCTGTGCGCGGATCTGGAGGAGGCACCCGGCGAAGTCGACCACGAGGTCTTCGTCCACCTGGGGGCTTGCTACTACTACACCGAGGAGCAACGGTTGATGGCCGCCGCGAATCCGGTGGTCCGCACTCGGCCGTCGACACCTCTGGGCTACGGGACCGCATCCTGGGACTTCGGCTGGCTGATGCCTCGGACCGACGGGCACGTGGCCGGTTGGATGTGCGATCCGTACACGCTGAAATTCCGTCGCGAGGCGTCCCGGTACGCCATACGCTGGTTTGTCAGTGAGTGAGCCGGGCGACGGGTTTGACATCGGGTCGGGGAATCGGTTGGTTGGTGAGACGGCTGGCCGGGACCGCCGACGTGAATCCGCAACATGATCCAGAACAGGTGATCCGATGAGAATGCAGGGCGTGATGGGAGTGCTGGGGTTGCTGTTGGCGAGCCTGTTGGCAGGGGGTGAGGTCCTCGCGGCGGAGGTCACCGCCGTGGTGACCCAGGAAGTCCGTCCGGTGCTGGTCCGCAACGACCACAACCGTCTGTTGAAACTGACGGTGACCTGTCAGAAACCCTACGTCGTGGTTGATTCCCTGACGGTGTCGTTGACCGGTACCGATGATCGCGACGACATCGACGTGCTCGAGGTCTTCCGGGGATCCGACTTCAATCCGCTGATGCGGTTCGGCGACTCGGTGTCGGTCAAGGGACGCCGGGTGAAGATCGCCGGCCACGCGCGGCTCGAAAAGGGCGAAAACCACTTCTGGGTCTCCTGCCGACTGGAGAGCGATGCCGACCTGGACCACCAGGTGGATGCCACCTGCGTGCGGGTCGAGACCTCCGCCGGCAACATCCGACCGGTCGACAAGACCAACGGCCAGCGTTTGAGAATCGGGCTGGCGCTCCGCAAGCACTTCGACGACGGTGTGCACACCTACCGGATCGCTGTACTGGCGACCTCGGCCAAGGGCACGTTGCTTTGTGCCTACGACATGCGTCGCCGGAAGGGGCGCGATCTCCAGGAGGACATCGACGTCGGCCTGATGCGGAGCACCGACGGTGGCCAAACCTGGAAACCCCAACAGGTGATCATGGACATGGGCACCTGGGGCGGTCATCCCCAGCATCTCAACGGGGTCAGCGATCCCGGCCTGATCGTTGACCCGGCGACCGGCCAGATCTGGTGTTTTGCCGTCTGGATGGTTGGCAAGGAGGGCAACCACCAGTGGAGCGAGGGGGGATCGGAGAAGGGCTGGGAGATCGGCAAAAGCGCCCAGTTCCTGATGGTCACAAGCACCGACGACGGAAAGACCTGGAGCGAGCCGAAGAACATGACCCGGGCCTGGAAGAAGAAGGACTGGATCCTGTACGCTCCCTCGCCTCAGTCGGGAATCGCGCTGTCCGACGGGACGCTGGTGATGCCGACACAGGGACGGGACGAGAACAACGGGCACTTCTCGAACCTGCTGGTCAGCACCGATCACGGCAAGACCTGGACGGTCAGTGCCAAGGCCTCGGTCGGGAACACCGAGTGCCAGGCAGTGCAGTTGGGCGACGGCAGCATCATGCTCAACAGTCGGACCGAATCGCCGACGAAGTTCCGTACGGTCAACATCACCCGCGATTTGGGCAAGACCTGGACGTCCCATCCGACCAGTCTCAAGACGCTGATCGAGCCCAACTGCAACGGCAGCACCTACCGTTTTGATTACCGCGGGCGTGGCAGGGACCGTCACGTGTTGCTGTTCGCCAACCCCTTTTCTCAGACCGGTCGCGACCACCATTCGATCCGCACCAGTTTCGACGACGGCATGACCTGGCCCAAACGGGTGTTGCTGGATATCGGCGGCGGGGCGGGCTACCCGAGCCTTTCGCGAGCCGACGACGACCACGTGGGAATCGTCTACGAGGGCAGCGGCGCGAAGCTGGTCTACCAGAGGTTGTCACTCGAAGACCTGTTGGGGCGCTGACCCGGAGCGCAACGACGAACCGGGCGGCTCCAGTCTCGGCTGGTGGCCACCCGGTTCGGGCCGCTCTGGAGAGACTACGAGAAGATCAGGTCGAGTCCCGGTCCGCCGAAGACCAGGTCGGCGTCGGCACCGCCGATCAGGATGTCGTTGCCAGTCCCGCCGAACAGGAAGTCCGAGCCGGAGTTGCCGAGCATGATGTCGTTGCCGGACTGGCCGGCCATGATGTCGTTTCCGGATCCGCCGACCATGACGTCGTGGCCTCTGCCGCCGAGCATCAGGTCGTTGCCGCGATTACCGAACATCCGGTCATTGCCGGCCTGGCCGTCCATGTGGTCATGACCGTTGCCGCCGTGCATCCGGTCGTTGCCGTTCCCGCCACGCAGGACGTCGTTTCCATCCTGGCCGTTGAGGACGTCGTCGCCGTCGCCACCGTCGAGCCGGTCGTCACCCCGGCCGCCCAGCAACCGGTCGTTGTCGATGCCGCCGTTGAGCGAGTCATTGCCGGTTCCGCCATCGAGCAGGTCGCGGCCGCTGTTGCCCGAGAGGACATCGTTGCCGTGGTTGCCCCAGAGGAAGTCGTTGCCGAATCCGCCGGTGAGGAAGTCGTCGCCGGCTCCACCCAGCAACCAGTCGTTTTCGCCGTCACCGAAGAGCCGGTCGTTGCCTGCGCTGCCGAACAGGACGTCGCGGCCCGCGTTGCCGTGGATCGTGTCGTCCCCGTTGCCGCCGACGACCAGGTCCGAGCCGTCGTCACCGTTGAGCACGTCGGAGCCGTCTCCGCCGTTGAGCCAGTCGTGACCGGCCCCGCCGGAGACGACATCATTGCCATCCTCACCGAAGAGACGATCGTTGCCCGAGCCGCTTTCGATCACGTCGTCTCCCTGGCCACCGTGAACCAGCATGTTGGCGGTGACGGCCGCCTCGATCTGGACCACGTCATCACCGACGCTCGAATCGATCAGGATCCGGCCCTCGGTGTCGATTCCCTGGGTGATCGTGTAACTGTCGCTGCGAATCAGGTCGGTCATGTCGCTGTCGAAGAAGGCGTCGATCTGGACCTGGGTGACACCGCCACCGAGGTCGGTCAACGTGATCAGGTCGTGGGCCCCGGTACCGGTGACGTAGGCAACGTCGGGCACCCCGTCACGATCACTGTCCCGCAAGCCGATGTCCGGGTCGCTGGCCAAGATCTCGTAGTTGTTGACCATGGCTCCCCCGCTGTGACGCTGCAGGTCGAAGCGGGTGACGATGTTGTTCGTCTCGCGGGTGACCGAACCGTGGCGGATCGTGTCACCGCTGGAGAGCAGCCGTTCCTGGGGCGTTGTTCCCTTGGTGTGGAACAGGCCGAAGGTGTGCATCGCCTCGTGGACGACCGTGTACGCCACCCGGTGGGCCAGGTTCTCGTTGAACTCGTCGGTGCCCGAGACACCGCTGGTGGCCGAAACGATCATGTCGGTGAACGTCAGCGTGGCTTCGTCGTGGTTGTTGCCCGTGGCGCTGAACAGGTCCTCGCCGGCAGCAATCCCGAACAGGCTGGACGCACTTCCGAGCAGCCCGCCGGCGGCGAAGATCTCCGACGAGGAAATTTCCATCACGAAGTTGTAGGCGTCGTGTTCACCGAATCCATCGAAACCGGCCATCCCGATGTCGTTGTTCTGCAGGGTGTTGACCACGTCGGCAAAACTCGACGACCCGATCCCGACCACCTCGAAATCGAACGCATCCAGTTCTCGCTGCACGATCGGCAACACGGCGTTCTGCAAGGCCAGGGCATCATCGGCATCGATCGTCGCGTCGCCGTTGAAGTCGTATTGGATCGAGTTGAAGTCCAGTGGATCGGTGCTTGTCAGCCCGCCGTGCCCCAGGAGGTTCGATCCGGTCCCGAAGCCGTTGGTGCCCGTCCCGTCGATGTTCCGGAATTCCTCGACGGTCGTCGAGATGCCGCCGGAGGGGAGTGCCGTGCCGAAGTCGAGGTAGAACATGGTCGTCAGCAGGGTCCGGGACTCGAGCGATTCGGCCGAGACCACACCGCGGCGGCCGCGGCGGGGCCGGGAACGGCTGGAAGAGAGCAGGTGGGCGATTCGGCGGGTCCAATCGGTCAAACGCATGGCGGGCTCCTCGATCTGAAACGTGTGAACAGCGAATGTGTGTGTGTCGCTGTTCTTCGAGGAACGCCGGCGTCACGGATGTGACGCGGGTTCTTGAGCGATTCCGGATTATTCCCGAATCTCTCCGACCGCTCCGGTCTCATCGCCCCGGGCGCCGACAAACATCGTCTTGGGTTGCCGATTGACGAGAGCCCGGCAGCGGGTCAGTGCTCGCTGCGTCGACAGCGTGTCGCTGTGCGATTCGCCCCGCTGGCTGGCCTGCATCTTCCAGGTCTCCTGCAACTGGATCTCGGCCTCCGCCAGCCTCTGTTGCTTCATCAGCGTCCGTCCGAGATTGGCCTGTGTTCTGAGTGTTGAGGGGTGTCGAGCTCCCAGCACTCGCCGCCGGATCTCGAGCACATTGAGGTTGATCCGTTCGGCCTCCTCGAAACGTCCCTGCCGGAAGTGAGTGTTGGCCAGGTTGTGCAAGGTGTTGAGCGTGCGGGGATGTTCGGAGCCGAGCATTCGCCGCTTGATCGCCAGGGTCTGCTCGTAAAGCACCTGTGCCTCCGCCTGCCGCTTCATCAGTCCCAGCATCTGAGCGTGATTGTGCATGGCCGAGAGCGTGTCGGGGTGAGTCTCTCCCAGCGTCCGCTTCCTTACGGCCAGCGTCCGTTGACTCAGTGGCAACGCCTCCTCGAGTCGCCCCAGTCTCTTGAGGCAGAGCACGAGGTTGTTCATCGTCCGGAGCGTCCGCGGATGATCGGGACCGTCGATTCGTGTTCGATCGGTGAGCACTCTCTGGTAGTGCACCAGGGCCTCTTCGAATCGGCACATCTCCAACAGGCACATGCCCAGGTTGTGGCGTGCCATCAGCACCACCTGATCGCCGGAGCGGCAGTCGTCCTTCAGGCCGTCGTAGGCTTGCTGGTGGAGTTCGAGGGCCTGGGCGAAGCTGCCGCAATGGGTCAGGGCGGTGGCCAGTTGAGATGTCGCGGCAAGCGTGTCGCAGTGGTGTTCGCCGAGTTGGTCGCGGCGGTTCTTCACCGCCCGCTTCAACTGTTCGACGGCCTGGGAGTGCAGTCCCAGGGCATCGTACGACTCGCCCAGCGACAACTGGATCGAGGCGGCAGTTGCCGGTTGATCGACAAACGTGGTTTCCACTCGGGTGGCGGCGTGATCGAGGATGGACCTGGGTGAGATGGGGCGGCCCAGTCGTCGATCGGGTCGCAGGTCACGGATGACCTCCGAGACCAGGAACCGGGTCAACGCCTCGGCCCGTCGTGCGTCTCGCTCGGATTGCCGCTTCAACGCCTCGGCCTCGGCCCGAACCGTCTGCTCGCGAGCGAACACGATCTGACGAGCCCGTAGTGCCATTTCTCGTGACTGCACCAGGCTGCGGGCGTGCTGGGCCTGCCTGCGGAAGTGGTCAGCGGTCGCGATCGATCCGATCGTCAGAGCCACCAGCAGCAGTGCCGCCAACGAGGTCATCCCGGCCAGCGCGGGGTTGCGTTGGCACCAGCGAGCGGTTCGCCCGTACCACCCGATTCGTCGGGCATGGATCGGTTCTCCGGCCAGGAACCGTGTGAGATCCTGGGACAACTCATCGGCTGTCTGGTAGCGACGGTCCGGGTCGGGATCCAGGGCACGTTCGACGATCGTCTGAAGATCCCGGGAGATGCCGGGGACGAGGGTCCGCAGGGACTGGTTCTGCCGCTCCCAGGGATTGTCGTCGGAGTCGAAGGCGGGCTGGTGGGCGAGCAACTCGAACAGCGTTGCCCCGAGACTGTAGATGTCGCTGCGGGCGTCGGCGTCGCCCCGAAAACACTCGGGGGCCATGTACCGATGTGTGCCCAGGATCGCGCCGGTGGCCGTCAGGTCTTCGGCTTCCGGGCTCCGTGCCAGGCCGAAGTCGCTCAGCCAGACCGTTCCGTGACGATCCAGCAGCAGGTTTCCCGGCTTGACGTCCCGGTGAATCACCTCCTGTCGGTGGGCGTATTCGAGGGCCTCGGCGGCCTGTCGACCGATGTCGGCGACCGCCTGTTCGGTGTCGATGTCGGGTCGGGACGTGGTCTGACGGGCCTGTTCTTCAAGTTGGTCCAGCGAGATGCCGTCGATGAACTGCATCGCCAGGTAATGCACACCCTGTTCGTGGCCCTGCGAAAAGACCGGGACGATGTTGGTGTGGTGCAACGCCGCGGCCGCACGGGCCTCGGCACCGAATCGATCGATCCGCTGCGGGTCCAGCCAGTCGCTGGCCGGCAACAGCTTCAGGGCCACGCGACGATCGACCGAAAGCTGGTGAGCCTCGTAGACGATCCCCATCCCACCCCGCCCGATTTCTCGGATGATCTGGAAGTCGCCCAGGGGTTCTGTCGGCGGGACAAACGACTCGGCAGCATCGGCCGCCAGTTCGGCTCGCAGAGAGGCAAGTTGCTCGGCCCGGGAGTCCGTGTCGAGTTCGGGACGTGGACAGCCCGAGCGGCCCCAGTCCGAAAGCAGTTCCCGCCACGTGGTCAGGTCAACGCCCGAGTCGTTCCGGGTCACGTTGGTCATCGTGTTTCCTGTTGTTCGAGCCGAGCCATCATGGCCTGGCGGGCACGTTGGTACAGTTGGCGGGCGGCCGCAGAACTGCGGTTCAACCGTTCGGCGATCTCTTCAAAAGGCATTTCCGCGACGATCCGCAGCAGCAAGATCCGTCGGTATTCGCGAGGCAGCGCGGCCACCGTCACGCGGATTTGACGTCGTTGCTCTTTGCGGACCACTCGGCCACTGGGGGAGGTCTGGTTGGCGGCCAGCCGTTCGACCGCATTCCCCGCCGAGCGGTTGTCGGCCGACTGGGCTGTTCGAGAAATGGTCACTTCGCGTCTGAGATCACGGCCGGCGGTTCCCAGGTGATGCCGAACGGTACCCAGGATGCGGTTTGTCAGGATCTGCCGCAGCCAGCACCACAGTTCTCCCTCGCTGTGGCCGCGGAATTTTGGGAAGTCGCGGCAGGCATGCAGCAGCGTCTCCTGCACGATGTCCGACGGACTCTCGCGGACGCCGAGCCGAGGCGACACGCGTTGTTGCGCCAATGCTTCCAGTCGGTCGCGGTAGACGCCCAGCAACGGACCCAGGCTGCACTCGCCCTGGCGGACAGAGTTCAGCAGGACGGCTGGAGACGCATGTCCCGCGTCATGCGTGGCCGTGTGATTCACGATGCTCCCAAAAGGGTGCACGTTGCGTGCCATTGCACGCTGAATCGTCTTTGCCGGGAAAAACCATCCTGCAGGTCGAAAGCGACGACTCGCGCGTCGGTCCGGACGTGGCGTTCTGCAACACGACAACCCGGTGGTGTGGCAAATCGCTACGGCTGAAGCCGAGCCGCCACGCGGAAGAAATCGATCAGGCGACGCCGCTGTAGAGCACGTTCATGACGTGCCCGGTGTTGAGGTGCACGGGGCGACCGAGCCGATCTTCGACCGTCGTGGCGGGGTCAATCCCCAGGGCGTCGTAGATCGTGGCACCCATGTCGTTGGGATGGTAGGGCGTCGTGATCGGATGACCGCCGATGTTGTCGCTGGCTCCGATGATCTGCCCGGGACGCACTCCGCCTCCGGCGAACAGGGCCGAGTAGACCGCGGCCCAGTGGTGGCGACCGGGGACCTTCTGCTTGGGCAACGGCGAGATCGTCGGGGTGCGGCCGAATTCGCCGACGCAGACAATCAGGGTGGTCTCGAGCAGGCCACGATCCTCGAGATCGTCGATCAGGGCACTGAGGCCGTTGTCGAGAGCCGGCAGCATGGTCCGCAGCCGCGGGAAGTGATTGACGTGGGTGTCCCACATCTGCACGTGACCCATGCTGGCCTGGATCACCGGGATCTCCATCTCGACCAGCCGCCGGGCCAACAGCAGTGTCTGGCCGTACTTGTGACGTCCGTAACGGTCCCGCACCTTGGCACTCTCGGCGTTGACGTCCAGGGCCCCCTTGAGCTTCCTGGAGGAGAGCATCGAGAAGGCGGCCTGTTGCTGGCTGGAGTACTTGACCCCCTGGCGTGACTGCTCGATGCCCCGTTGCTGCTTGTCGATTGTCCGGAGCAGCTTGCGGCGATCGCCGAGCCTGTTGACGCTGAGCCCGTCGAGCAGCGAGAGGTCGTTGACCTTGTAGTCCTTGTTGTTCGGATCGCTGTTGAGCACGAAGGGATCATGCTTGGGGCCGAGGAATCCCGAGTGCTGACCGGGCCAGACCAGCACGCCCTCGATCAGTGGGTTGGGGACGGTGACCTGGCTGGGCAGGCCGTCGGCACGAGGTCTAAGTAGCGAGACGCCGCCACCGTAGCAGGGCCAGTCGGATCGCTTCAGCGATTTCGCCTCGTTGGAACTGCCTGTGTCTGGCTGGACGTAGCCGGTCAGGGCGTTGTGCGAACCGGAGAGGTGCCGGTTGTCGCCGTGGTGCATCGAACGGACGACCGAGATCTTTTCGGCTCGCTGGGCCATCTTGGCCATCTTGTCGGAGAACTGGACTCCGGGGAGTTTCGTCGAGATCGCCTCGAATTCTCCCTTGGCCTCGGATGCCTCGGGCTTGGGGTCCCACATGTCGATGTGGCTGCCGCCACCCGGCAGGAACACCAGCACGACCGACTTGACTCGCGGAGGGCGCAGAGCGGCGCGGGCCTGCTGACCGAGGACGCTGGAGAGCCCCAGTCCGAAGAAGGAGGAGCCACCGATCTGGAGGATGTCGCGGCGATTGAGCATGTCGAATCGTCTCTTTACTTCCTGGCCTCATCCATTCCGGGGCCGGTCCGTGGACCCGAATCGGTACGACGGATGCGCCGTACCTGATCTGTTCCATTATTGACTGAATCGAACCGCCGAGGCAATGGGAGCCAGTTTTGTTGTGCGGATTCCGGTTCGGTGTCCGATATCGGCCCTGAGACTCACCACGATACCGAAAAATCTCGCCGTCTCAGCGAGACAGGCAATACAGCCACTCCTTTCGTCCGCCGTCGTTGGTCGCCACGCGGTGGAAGATCCTGCTGCCGCAGATGGCCATCGACGAGTAGGTCTGATCGCCGAGCTTGTTTCTGGCTACGAATTGCAGGCCGTCGCGACTGGCCGCAAAGACGGTGGTCTGCCCGGATTCGTCGGTGGCGTAGAGATTGCCGGCGGCCAGCACCAGCGACGATGTGAAGGTGCCACCGAGCCGTTTCTTCCACAGGGTCTTGCCGGTGGTTGTGTCCCAGGCGGTGGCGATGCCGGCGTCGAGGACGGCGTAGAGAGTGCCCTGGTGAGCGACCATCGAGGGGACGTAGACACGCTGGGTGTTCTGCCAGGCGGTCTTGCCCGAACCATCGGCGAGTACGGCCTGCACGTGATTGCGGGGGTAGCCGCCGCTGGTGAAGATCCGCGTGCCATCGGTGACGACCGACGTCACGCACTCGGTTGTCGCTCCGCTGATCTCCCACAACTTCTTTCCGGTCAGCGGATCGTAGGAGGAGACCAGGTTGGTGCCGACCATCAGGGCCTGGTCGCGCCCCGAGACCTTGAACACGATCGGGGAGGTGTAGTTGGCCTTCTTGGGTCGCAGTTGTTTCCAGGCCACCTTCCCGCTGGCCCGCGACATCGCCACCACGGCCCCGCCCCCGCGGTTGTCGGCCGAGACGATGACCAGGGACCCGAACAGGCAGGGCGAGGAACTGAAGCCCTGGTGCGTCTGGTAACCGGTGACAGTGGTCTGCCAGGCGATGCGTCCGTCGAGGTCCAGGGCGGAGGTGACGACCGCGCCCTTGTGCAGGAAGTTGACGTAGACCTTCTGGCCGTCACAGGCCGGGGTGCAGCTGGCCTGGCTGCTCTTCTTGTTGCCACGCTTCTCCAGCGGGCCGCGGTGGACGACCGTGGTCCAGACGCTCTTGCCCGTCTTGCGGTCGAAGCAGAAGACCGACTGGGTTTGGGCCGCCCGGTCGGCGGCGGCGATGAACACGCGTGAACCGAGTACCGAGGGAGACCCGTGTCCACGTCCGGGGATCGAGACTCTCCAGGCCACGTGAGAGCTTTCGCCCCACTTGACCGGCGGAGACTGACCATCGGCGGCGACGCCGTTTCGGCCCACACCCCGCCACCACGGCCAGTCGTCCGGGGTGACCGTGATGGGAGTTTCACGGACCGCCGCACTGGTCAGAACCAGATCCCGGGCCGGCAGTGGGCGAGTGAGGATCAGGGTGAGAATCGTCAGGAGCAGTGCGTGGCGGGGCATGATTGGATCGCACCAGGTTGAATCAGGATCGCAGCAAGATACCGTGAGGCAGAGACGATGAACAACAGATTGTGTCGAATCCGGCCTGAATTCCGTTCGGGACCGGATGGCCGGCGACCAGCCTGGCCGAGAAGTTGCCGGCTGATTCGGAGTGGAACCCCGACGAAATCGCCAACCGGGTGTTGCGGTTTCACCCCAGACCCTGACTGGCGAGGAACCCCGGGTCAGGCGAACAGGCCGTCGATCGGTTCGCTGCGGTAGACCGGGTAGGGGCGATCGGCGGCGTCGTGCCAGTGGGCACTGCGGGGGATGCCCAGTGCGTGGTAGATCGTCGACGCGAAACTCTCGGGAGTCTGGGCATCGGAGGCCGGGTAAGCACCGCTCTTGTCTGACGACCCGATGACCCGACCACCCGCCACGCCGCCGCCGGCGATCATCACCGTCTGGCATTGACCCCAGTGGCCGCGGCCGACTGTCTTGTAGACGTTGGGAGCGCCGTTGAAGATCCTGGGTGTCCGGCCGAATTCGCCGGCGATCACCACCATCGTCTCCTCCAACAGCCCCGATTCGGAGAGGTCATCCAGCAATGCCGAGATGGCCAGGTCGGTCGGCGGGAACAGGAAGTTCTTGGCCAGCGGGAAGGCATTGCCATGCAGGTCCCAGGTGCCCATGTTGCCGAGGTTGACCTGGACCAGGTTGACCCCCAGGGCCACCAGTCGCCGCGCCATCAGCAATGACCAGCCGAAGGAGTTGTTTCCGTATCGCTGGAGCGTCTTGGGATCGGATTTCCTGACGTTGAACGCGTCACGGACGCCGGGGTCGGCCAGTAGCGAGACGACCCCCTGGCGGGACCGTCCGTAGTCGGCCGCCGCCGCCGAGTCCTCGAGCTGCTGTTGCTGTCGCTCGACGATGTTCAGCAGTTCCACCCGCTTACGGAACCGTGGAGCGAACACGCCCTCGGGCAGCGAGATGTTGGGCACTTCGAACCGCCAGTCGTCACGGTCCGAGTGATTGCCCCGGTGCAGGTTGTACAGGTAGCCGGGGAAGGCGCCCGAGAAGGCGTGGTAGCCGTGAGGCTTGTCGGTCATGTCCAGGAACCACGGCTCGTGGTGGGCTCCCAGCTTGCCGGAGAACTGGCCGGGGAAGACACCCTGCTGGCTGTGCACCACCTTCTCGGGCAACACGATGCTGTTGGCCAGGTTGCTGCGGCTGGTCGTCATTGCTCCGGCGACCGCTGCGATCGATGGCCAGTCGTTGCCGTGGGGTTGGCTGGAGCGGAACGGCGTTCTGTCCCGGCGACCGGTCAGCATGATGTAGGTGCCGGTCTGGTGTCCGTTGTCCGGGTGACTCAACGAACGCACCAGGCTCCAGCGGTCACTCTGGCGGGCCAGCCGCGGAAAGTGCTCGCAGATCTCGATTCCCGGGGTCGCCGTCCGGATCGGGGAAAACTCGCCGCGGAACTCGCTGGGCCCCTCCGGCTTCATGTCGAAGGTGTCGTGTTGAGACGCCCCGCCGGTCAGGAAGATGAAGATGACCGACCGTGGTTTGGTCACCGAGCCACCGGCGGCCCGCGCCCGCATTGTCGCGACGTCGGACATGCCCAGGCCCAGCAGGCCGATCGATCCGGCCTGCAGAAGTTGGCGGCGGGTCGAAAGGTGGGGCAGGGAACCGGGTGCGGTTGGCGCCGGATGTGTCATCGGCTTCGCTCTCCACGAGGACGACATCCAGAGTACTCCAATCCCCTCGACAACGAAACGTCCTTTTGTCCGGTCGAGCGTTCGGCCCGGCAGGAAGGGTTCGGGACACCCGGTTGGTTCGCAAATGGAAACGCGACAGGAGATGATGGGCGGCATGAACACATTCCATCGATGTTGCTGTCGCCTGCTGGCCGTGCCGGCCTTGTTGTCTCTTTCTGCAGTTGCCTCGGCCGGCGACGCCCAGGTCTTCGGCCAGCAGGTCCTGTTCCGATCGGGGACCGAGAAGACACACACGTTCCGGATCCCGGCGCTGCTGACCACCGGCAGGGGATCGCTGCTGGTTTTCTGTGAGGCCCGTCGCGAGAGTGGTCGTGATCACAGCAACATCGACCTGGTGATGAAACGCAGCGACGACGGCGGGACGACCTGGGGGCCGATGCAGCTGCTGTTTGACGACGGGACACACACGATGGGCAATCCCTGCCCTGTGGTCGATCATCGGACCGGGACGATCTGGCTGCTGTTCTCCAAGAACAACAAGCGGGTGCTGCTCAGCAAGAGCACCGACGACGGCAAGTCGTGGTCGAAGCCGATCGACATCACCCGCAGCGCGTTGCCTGCGAAATGGGGTTGGGTCGGACCCGGCCCGGGCCACGGGATCCAACTGCGGCACGGTCGACATGCCGGGCGGCTGGTGATTCCCGCCTGGTCGGGGATCGAGAAGGATGTCCCCTTCGGGCGGCGGCAGCTGTCCTACGTCATCTACAGCGACGACGGGGGCAAGACGTGGCAGCACGGCCAGCCGGCCACGGTGGATCACTCCGACGAGTGCCAGGTGGTCGAGTTGGCGGACGGGCGGTTGTACATGAACGCCCGCAGCCGGATGGGAAAGAAACTCCGGGCCTACTGCTTCAGTTCCGACGGTGGGACGACCTGGTCGCCGATCGCACATCACGCGGGAATGCCCGAGCGGAGTTGCCAGGGCAGTGTGCTGCGGGTGGGCAAGAACGCGATCGTGGTGGCGCACCCCGCCGATACGGCTGCCCGCCGGGTGCTGACGGTGCGTTTGAGTCGCGACGAGGCGAGGACCTGGCCGGTTTCACGGGTGGCCGAGGTCGGCCCCGCGGCCTATTCGGACATGGCCGCCAACCGTGACGGCGACGTGTTGCTGGCCTACGAGGGCGACAACTACAAGACGATCAAGCTGGCGCGGTTCAACCTGGCGTGGGTGCTGGCCGGAAAGAAGTGATTCCGGCCGGGCGACGCAGCGTGGAGAAAGTTGCGGGTCCCGGCCATCGGCGGGATCACTCGATCTGAGCGTTGTCGGCTATCAGTTCGAGCTTGAGTGCCGCGAGGCTCTTGTAGATGTCGTCGATAAAGGCAATGAGCGAGAAGGTCAGTGAGACCATGGCGACGACGAACAATGTCGCGATCAGCCAGGCGAGGTCCAGGTTCCAGAGGGCGGTGAAAAAGATCACGATGATCAGGATGGCCGCACACAGAACGCTGACCGAGCACAGCGAAATCGCCATCCGGATCAGTTTGCCACGGGTCCAGAGCACCTGGAGCTGAGACTGGATGTGGACCTGCCGTGACTCGGTTGAGTCACCGAGTTCGCCGGCCAGTGTCCGTGAACGGTCGATGATCCGACCGAGGCGGTTGGTCATCGAAAGCAGCAGCAGTCCGACTCCCGAAATCAGGATCACCGGTCCAATGGCCGTTTGCAGAGTCGGAACAAGTTGATCGGTCGACAAACCGTCCATTTGTACGAGACCTTCTTCTACACGGATCACCGAGTGAGGAGATCTTGGCAATGCCGGCGAGTGATCACAACAGCTCGCGGATCAACTCGCGGTCCTCTAGCACGTACCGCGGCCGGCCAGCCGGGTCGGGGAACTTCAACGACGGATCGATGCCCAGGTGGCGGTAGATCATCGCCTGCACGTTGTTGGGACCGTAGGGAGATGCGATCGGGTAGCCGCCCTTGGAGTCGGACGCTCCGATGACCTGCCCGACCTGCAGTCCCCCGCCGGAGACCAGCACGGTCATCACCGCTCCCCAGTGGTCACGGCCGGCTTCGCTGTTGACCTTCGGCGTTCGTCCGAACTCGCCCATGCAGACCAGCAGGATCTGCCGGTCGAGACCGCGTCGGTAGAGATCCGTGACCAGGCCGGCCACGCCCTGGTCGAAGTGGGGGCCCCGCTTGTTGAGGCTCTGTTCGAGCGTGAACCCGCAGACCTTCTGTCCGTGATTGTCCCAGCCACCGGAACCGACCGTGACAAAGGGCACTCCGCGTTCGGCCAGGCGGCGAGCCAGCAGCATTCCCTGGCCGAACTCGCTGTTGCCGTAGAGGTCCCGGGTCGCCCGGTCCTCCAGTTTCAGGTCGAAAGCGTCACGCACCGAGTTGGTTGAGACCATCCGGTAGGCCTGTTCGGTGAAACTGTCCTGGGCCGTGGCGAAGCCCCGGTTGTCGAGGATGCGGCGGCTGGCATCGAATCTGGCCAGCAGACGTCGGCGGTCGGAGAGCCGCGAGGTGCTGATCCCCTTGATCAATTCGAGATTGGGGACCTGGAAGTCCTTGGAGGTCAGCTTGCCGCCGGTTTCGAACGGGTTGAACGACTTGCCCAGCCAGGCGGCCCGGCCGTAACGCATCGACGAGGGGATCGAGACGAACGGCGGCATCTCCGGGGTGTTGGCACCCCGGACCTTGGCGATCACCGAGCCCATGCACGGCATGTCGTTGTCGCCGCTGGAAGCGTTCTTCAGGTAGTAACCGGTCTGCACCAGGTGGCTGCCGATGGTGTGGCTGCCGGTCTTGTGATGGACCGATCGGATCAACGCCACACGGTCGGTGATCCGGGCCTGCCGGGTCATCAACTCACTGAACTGAACACCCGGCAGCGTGGTGTTGATCACCCCGAATGGGCCGCGGTACTCCTTGGGAGCCTTCGGCTTGGGGTCGTACGTCTCGTGTTGCGTCGGTCCCCCGGCCATCTCGACGAAGATCACCGCGTTGTTCGATCGGTCGCTGTCGTCGTTCCGGCTGGCTGCCTGAAGTTCGATGATGCCCGGCAACGACAGGGCACCGGTCATTCCTATCCCGGCCCGGATCGCCTCCCGCCGGGTGATTCCGTCACAGTAGTCAGAGCGACGACGTGCCATGGCCCGCAACTTCTCGACAACCGGGATCGTGTGCAGCGACTTCGAGTATATCGGCATTCATCCGCGTGACAAACACTGCCTTCCCCGGCGACTCCGTTGTCATCGGCGAACGTGCGGGAAGGTCATCGCGGCCTGGCGATGCCCAGTGGTTCGGCCGGCCTGGGAATCCAGAAACCGCCGTCCCGGGTCGCCGATTTCTCGGGGGGCGACCACTGGCGGGCGTGAAAGATTCCGACACCGTCAATGATCCGGTGTGAAACCGATACCAGCTGATTGCCGGGCAGCAGGACCGTACTGGCGTACTGGCAGTTCCGGCCGAGCTGGAAAACGCTGCGACTCCAGCTGCGACCCTCGTCGTAACTGACCATGAAGCGTTGTCCGGATCCGTCGGTCTTGTGTCCGAAGACCAGCAGGACGGTGTTGTCGGGAAGCCGAACCAGGCAGGCGGTCTGTTCGTCGAATCCGGTGACCAGCCGCGGAGTGCTCCAGGTCTTGCCGCCGTCGTTGGAATGCAGGATGGCCGTGTTTCGGACCACCAGTCCCTTGCCGAGTTCCCGGCTCTTGGTGAAGGGGGCCTTGTCGGAACGGAGCAGGTGGGGGGAGGCGAGCGAGTCGGGGTCACCGGGCAACTTGTGTCGCTGGTATCGCACGGCCGCCAGGAGTCGGCCCGAGGGCAGGGCCAGCAGGTCCGGCTCGGCGCCGTGGCGGCACATCGGGCGGTCGTCGCGCCGCCAGCTCCTGCCGTCATCCCGGGATCGCCAGAGAAAGGCCTGCCCGAACTGTTCCGCCTTGGGCAGCGGGCCGCTGTCGGACTGGAACCAGGTCCCCATGGCCAGCGCAACACTGCCATCGGCGAGCGTCGCGAATCGACAGCGGTGAGCCCCCGCGTTCTCTCGCGGACCGCGATTGAGCTGGACGGGGGTCTCCCAGGTCGCCCCGCCGTCGGTCGAACGGGTGACGTAGAGGTCGGTGTGGTAACTGGGATCGGAGTATCCTTCGTAGGGACGCCCGTCGTTGTACTGCACCGTCAGATGGGCCAGCAGTGTGCCACGGGGGGTGATACCGCAACCGTCGAAGCTGTTCTTCAGCAACTTCGATCCCGCCGGTGTCCGCAATCCTCGTGGCGGCGAGCCCAGGCTCTTCCAGCTCGATCCCCCGTCACTGGACCGGGCGATGACCGACCAGCAGTGGGCAATCAACTGGTTCTTCGGGCCCCGGACCACTGTTGGTTGCGAGGCGGCCAGCTTGAACCGGATTTCTCTCGACGGCCAGGGCCGAAAGCTGGTCTTGCGGTGTCGCATTCCCACCGGAGAGAAGGGACGTCCGAAAAGTTCCAGGAGTTCCGGGTGGCCCTCCGCCCAGGTCGTCGTGGTTGTCTTGTCTCCAGGCGTGTCGGCGGCACGGCAGTGGGTCGTTCCCGACGGACAGGCCAGCCCGATGCTCACCAGAAACACCAGCAGGACCGGGCGTGGTGACAGGGTTGACCGTCGGTTCAGCACGCTCATGGAAACGCCTCGCCAATTCGGTACGGATGGCTGCGTGGCACTGTAGATTCGTAACCGGTGCCGTTCAAGCAATCCGGCGGCAAGGTCGTCCGGACCAAACACACGTGGAAACGGCAACGTGGCGTCACGATTTGCACAGGCGGTCCAGTGCCTGCAGGTTCAGCATCATCCGACGGAGCGGATGGTAATTGTCCTGGCGAGTGCTGCGGGGCACGAACCGGAACCGCCGGTCGGTGGCCAGGCGATAACTGGCCTGCCCGTGGGCTCGGCGGGAAAAGTGCCGGTCGGCGATGTCCTGTGCCAACGTGAAGTAGCGAGCGGCCCAGCGGGCCCTGGTCGATTCGTAGGCCACCAGCGTTGCCACCAGCACTTCGTTGAGTGCCCAGAAGGACTTCACGTAGTTGTATTCGCCCTTCATCTTCAGCGGGATCGTCTGGCTGCCGAGTTTCTGCGGACCCCATTCGTAGTCGAACTGTCCCAC
>Ga0310123_10000835_pt1 | contig 26977 bp, 23 predicted proteins | sample CB6_AW_1057_MG_FD_203505 | JGI IMG/M metagenome (GOLD analysis project Ga0310123, IMG submission 203505) | Marine microbial communities from Western Arctic Ocean, Canada - CB6_AW_1057 | ecosystem: Environmental > Aquatic > Marine > Oceanic | place: Canada: Western Arctic Ocean | collected... | reverse complement strand
TCGGTCACTGATCTGTCGAACGACCCCCAGGTCGTGCGCAATGAACAGATAAGAAAGCCCTAATTGTTCCTGGAGATCCTGCAACAAATTGATGATTTGAGCCTGGATCGACAGATCGAGCGCCGAGGTAGGCTCGTCGCACACCAATAGGTCGGGCTCTAGGGCGAGGGCTCGTGCAATACCTACCCGCTGTTTCTGTCCGCCCGACAACTCCCGAGGTAAACGCCCGCCAAGTGCCGGGTCGAGACCGACAGTCTCAAACATCGCGTCAACCCTTTGGCGGAGCTCGCCCCCTTCAAGATGCGAATGAATTTCGAATGGTTCTGCAACAAGGTCTCGTGCCCGCCACCGTGGGTTGAGTGCAGCCCCTGCATCTTGAAACACAAGTTGTATACGAGGGCGAAGTCGTTGGACCTCTCTGCGGCTCATTGCCGTTATCTCATGGCCATCAAAGCGAACGGTTCCAGCGGTCGCATCAACAAGCCCCAAAACAGCCCGGCCAAGTGTGCTCTTCCCGCAACCACTCTCACCCACGAGTCCAAGAGTTTCGCCACGTCGCAAAGTTAACGAAACACCGTCTACGGCACGGATTGCTCTATTGTTACTCGACCACAGGCTACTGCCCCGAGAAGAAAAGTGGACCTTTAAATCAGACACTTCAAGTAAGGGTGCCGCCCCTTCATTCATGACTCTCTGTCCCCAGTGGCCGCAATTTCCTTTGCTGCAGGAGCACAAGCGATCCAGTGGTTTGATGAAATGCTTTCCATTATCGGAACTTGTGCCTGGCATTCGAGTTCGCTAAGCCCGCAACGAGGAAAGTAGGCGCACCCCGGTGGCAAGGCTATTGGATCCGGCCCCCCCCCGGGAATCGTGGTGAGCCGCGAAAGCCGTTCTGTCCGCAAGTCCGGAACCGATGATATGAGCCCGCGCGTATATGGGTGGGCCGGCTGGCCATAAAGATCTCGCACTGACGCTGACTCCACAATCCGCCCCGCGTACATAACGGCAACTCTGTCGGCCAAGCCAGCAACAACGCCCAGATCATGACTTATCCAGATAAGGGCCATTCCCAGGTCATCACGTAACTGCAGCATCAGGTCGACGATCTGAGCCTGAACTGTTACATCAAGTGCTGTTGTCGGCTCGTCAGCAATTAACAGCTCTGGCTCGCCCGCCAGCGCCATAGCAATCATGGCCCGTTGACGCATACCGCCTGAGAGTTGATGGGGGAACGAATTGGCCACATCCTGAGCATCGGCAATGCCAACACGCACTAACCAATTGACCGCTCGTCTTTTGGCCTCTCCCCCTGAAAACTCTAGGTGGCGCTTAATGACCTCGCTAATCTGCCGTCCAATCGTCAATACGGGATTAAGAGCCGATAGCGGGTCCTGGAAAACGAAGCCAATTCGGGCACCACGAACCTCGCTCAGTTCTGCCCCATCAAGGGCAAGTAAGTCGAGACCGTTGAGAACAGCCCGCTGTGCTCTTACGCGCGCGGGCGGCGCCGGCACCAGTCCTACTAACGCCATTGCCGCAACGGTCTTACCCGAACCAGACTCCCCTACTATCGCCAGCGACTCACCGCTAGCCACGTCGAAGTCAACTCCATTGACAGCATGCACCACGCCCTCAGGCGTCAAGAATTCGACTTGCAACCCTCTCACCTCGAGAAGGGCCGCTTTTTCGGCAGAATGGTGCCTGGTCGACAAGACGTGTTTCGAACCTCCGTTTCCAGCGGGGCCGAGTCCTTAGAGCTAGTCCTCGAAGCCCATCTCCGGATTGAAGCCACCATTCCCGCTCATCTCTTTCCCATCAAGATAAACAGTTGGCGTCGCCAGCATAATGTCCATGTGGTAATCACTTAAACCAACCGTGCCACCCAAGTCTGGGTTCTGGTATCCAAACCCAAAATCAACCGCTGCAAGCTTGCGCTCATCTTCTATCATGCGGCCCGAGATTCCCGCCTGTGGGTTTAGTCCCAGGCTGAAGTGGCAAAGTTTGTAGATTGTCGGGTCGTTGCAGGCAGCTAGCCACTCGCGCATGTTATCGGCCTCCGAGCCCCCTTCGACCTTTGTGATGACCCCGTTCTCCATTGTGAAGCTGTAGGGATTATGGACAACGCCTTGAACTGAGTCTGAGGCATCGATCACGATGGTCCCGTTAATCGATTCCTCTACTGGCGCGATGTTAGTTTGCATGCCAGGGAAAAAGTCGTCCATGCCGGGCTGAAGTAACGCGCCTCTCCCAAGGTCCGCCTTGCGAGGCTTGAGCTGAAAGCTCACGTCCGTCCCCTGTGGCGAAGTCACCCGGCAGAGATCTGTCGCTTCCCATAGTTCACAAACCCGTTCACCTATCCGGATCATTTTGTCGATGTCAGCGTGAAGTAAGGCACGCACCACATAGTCCTCAACCCCGGTCACCTCGGTATACAAGATGCTAGTTCCACTCGCCTTTGCCTCGAGCATTGCCTCAGAAGCATCTATCCCATCATCGATAATCGAGACGATGTATTTAGCGGCTTTAAAAGCCTCGCTCAGGATTGGGCCCGGATACGCAGCCTCCTCTGGCTTAGCAAGCTGTTTAATGATCAGCTGGGTGTCAGCACCGGTGCGAGCCCCGGCCGCCATAAGCGCATGCGCGAGGTTCAAGTCGCTCCGAGTGTCTGCTAGCACCAACACCGGATCCCCCTCTTTAGGGTCGACCAGTCGTTGCATTGCCACCTCGGCGAACTCATCCCAGAATGGTCTCGATTTCATCTTCTTACTCCTGTTCGTTGATTAAAATTCCCGGCATCGGGTAGGCACGCTTGCTCTGCGCGATGCGTAGTCGTGCGAGCGACTCGGCCATCATCGCGGATGCCTGAATCGGATCAATCACAGGGATAGGTAACTGTTCTTGAAGTTGACCAATTACGCTTAAACTTCCATAGCCAATCACCACGTCGGCACCGTCCTCGCTCATCGCCAAGTTGGCTTGCTCGAGCATTGCTTCAGGCAAGGACTCGGCTCGTGCGGCAAATTCGAGTGTCTTACCGGTAACAGAGCGTACAGAAGCGAGTTTGTCTGCAAATCCGTACATGCGCACCAAATCTTCTATACAACGGGATCCGTAAGCCCCTCGCTGGTTACCGGCTTTCTCTCCTGGCATAAGGAAAGAAAACCGTCGACCAACCATAGAGGCCATATGTATCGATGCTTCTGTCTCTCCAACTACCGGTATTTCAAGAGCTTCTTTGGCAGCCTGTACTCCCGGCTCATCCAAACATCCCATAGCAACTGCATGGAACCCAGCTTCCTGCGCTGACTGGGCTGCCTCAACGTGGAGCATGCTCAAAAGTTCAACATCATAAGAACAGCTAATTGCTTCCAGAGGAGCATTTGGCAAATCGGCCAGCGTGATCTCAACGTCCGGGCGTGCCAGTGGCGACAGCAACTCTCTGTGAACATCTCCCCATGCCTGCAGGCCATTGCGCACCGGAATTATGGCGCAAATACGTATGACCTCCGTCATCTTCCCTCCGTCTCTTCAGCTATGCCGACATGCAGTCCAGACTGCATTCGACCACTCAGTGACTCCCCTATCAGATTGAATCCTATTACAAGTACGAACAGTGCGATTCCCGGAAAAGTGGCCACCCACCATTGGTCCAACAGGAATTTCTGCCCCTCGGCAACCATACGTCCCCACTCCGGTGTCGGAGGCTGCGCGCCCAGCCCCAAAAAACTCAAGGACGCTGCTGTCAAGGCAACGAACCCCGCGTCGAGAGAGGCCCGAACAATCACTGGATCCAAAACGTTGGGAAGTACATGCCGTCCCACAATCCTAAATTCGTTAGCTCCTATCGCCCGCGCCGACTCGACAAACTCAAGTTTTCGGACGGCCAGGATCTGGCTACGAACCAACCGCGCGTACGCTGGCCACCAAAGAAAGGCAACAGCGAACATCGTCTGCTGAAGGCCGCGCCCAAGAACAGCGTTCGTCGCCAGCGCAAGAATCAATGGGGGGAAAGCCAAGAAAACGTCTGCAACCCGCATCAACAGTCCATCAATCCAACCGCCAAGGTAGCCCGACACCGAACCTATGCTGACCCCAACGAGGATTGCGATCCCCAGTACGATCACGATAGTGGCGAGTGTTGTCCGTGCCCCGTAAACCACGCGGGAGTAAACATCGACACCCACACCATTCGTGCCAAACCAATTGGCTGCTGAGGGTGCCGAAAGCCGGTGTTCAAGTCTAAGGCCGGCGGGGTCCTGGCTCGAAAATAAGCCTGGGAAAATTGCCATCGCGGCAAACAATCCGACAATCGCTAATCCCAGCAGAAGGCTCGGGCTCCAAAACTGGAACGTTTTACTCATAACGAATTCGTGGGTCAAGCTTCGTATACAACAAGTCCACACCCAAATTCACGAACAAATAGGCCGTTGTTGACACCAACGTGATTCCCATAATCACAGGGATGTCCAGACGGAAGATTCCCTTCCATGCGTAGGTTCCGAGTCCGCCCCAGGAAAATATATTTTCAATGAGCACGGTCCCACCGAGGAGAAATGCGACTTGAAGGCCAATTACCGTCGTTGTCGGCAGCATCGCGTTTGGAAGAGCGTGCCGCAGCCAAACTGCACGTTCGGAGAGGCCTTTGGCCCGTGCAGTCCTTACGTAGTCTTGATCCAATGCATTTAGCATTGCCGAACGGGTAATCCGACCAATCTCTGATATTCCCGCTATGGAAAGCGTTAGTGCCGGCAATACTAAATGCCGCCCCGCATCCATCAGTGTTGCCCACTGCCCTGCAAATAACGCGTCGAACGTATACAAGCCCGTGAGTGCGGGTGGAGGAACGGTCTCAAGACTCAACCTCCCGGCGATCGGTAGTATCCGAAGCCAGCCTGCAAACACAAGCTGCAGGAGCAAGGCGAGAAAGAAAACTGGCATCCCAACCCCTAAATACGAAAAGCCCAAGAATGCCCGATCAACCCATCCACCGCGGCTGGTAGCAGCGCGCACGCCAATGGTTATTCCCAAAACGACCGTGAGCACCATCGTCGCAAGAAGAAGCTCAAGCGTCGCCGGGAAAAATATCCGCAACTCCTGTGCGACTTCCTGTTTCGAGCTTAGCGACGTTCCAAGGTCGCCCTGAAGCAACCGCCCGATGTAAAGCCCATACTGGACTGGTACCGGTTGATCTAGTCCGAGACGTTCCCTGACTGCCTCAAGCTGCTCCGGAGTGGCTAGACGTCCCGCTGCCGCTCGCGCCGGATCACCGGGGAGCAACTGCGAGACATAAAACGCCAAAATGCTTACTCCCAGCAATACCGGGATCATTAAGAGTAAACGGCGTGCAACGTAACGTCCCATCATTCAAGCCACATCGGGTACAGGTTTTGCGTCAGCGGATGCCCCAATGCCACCGAGTAACCTTTCAGGTCATCTCTCTGGGCAGACAACCCAACCATTGTCACTGAGACTGCAAACGGCATTTCCTCTAGCCAAAGCGCCTCAACCTTCCGATACAACGAGCACCGCCGTTCTTCCTCGGTTGCCGCCGCCGCCTCGTCAAGAAGCCGATCCATCACAGGGTTCTGGTACCAAGCAAAGTTGTTCCCCCCATCACCAGCTTGACTAGAGTGGGCCAACGAATACAAGAAGTGATGCGCCTCAGGTCCTGGAGCAAACAGCCAAATGGTCCCTATGTCCGTGGAACTATCCGGTCGAGAGTAATTCGACACCTTCGCGTCCCACTCGATGTCCACAGCAGTCACTCGGATACCTAGTTCAGCCGCACCGGCGCGCATGATCTCAAAGAACGGTGTCTCCCCAGTAGTACCCTCAAAAGCCATTGTTAGTTCAAACTCGCCCGGCCGCACTCCGGCCTCGGCGATAAGACGTTTGGCCTCTACAAGATCGTAGCGGGGAATCGGCTGATCTGGGCTCGCGCACTCGCCACGCGCTGGCAGCACACCATAGGGCATCTCGGCATTTCCGCGCATCAGGTGTTCCACGTGCCCCTGATAATCGTAGGCTAGTGCTAGCGCACGCCGAACACGCGCGTCCCGTAAGGGCTCCCGCCTCGTGTTAAACGCAATATAAAGTTGGTTGAGAGTTGGATCTCGGTTGACTTTGATGCCCGGCTCACCAGCGAGCGCCTCAAGAGTGTCCGCGCTCGACAGATAGATCCAATCTGCGTCACCGTTGCGCAGCGCTATCCGGCGTGCTGCCTCCTCTCGAATAACCCGAAATACAGCTTTTTCGATATGACGATCCCCCCAACCACCGTGATAATCGTAAAAACGCTGCACAGTAAATTGCTGTTCCGGCTGAAATGAAACCAAGCTGTACGGCCCGCTGCCCGCGTCGTGGTTCTGAAGCCATCGTTGGCCCAAGTCTCCCTCGAATTCGTTGGTACGTACGAGCTCAGAATTGGCCACGTAAAAGCGCGTCAGCGCGCCCAGCAGTCCGTGAAATGGTTCATATAGGTCAATAGCCACACGCCGGTCATCCAAGATTTCAGCCCCACTCACGGGAGTCAAGTAAGCCCACACGCCTGTCTTGAGAGTAAGCATCCGGTCAATGCAATACTTGACGTCCGCTGCACGCACGGGAGTTCCATCATGAAATACGGCATCGGGTCGGAGCGTGAACACATACTGTCGACCGTCATCCGAAATCTCGTAGGACTCCGCCAAGTCGAGTGACAGCTCAGTGGTTCCAGGTATGTACTGCACGAGCGCGCTGTAAAGATTGATTACCGGATTGTCGACCCGGCTATCAAGCGCTGCGAGCGGGTCAAGCGTCGGCGGAATACCTTCCGTCAATATAACCAGGTAAGAGCGCTCCGTCTTTGGGGCGCAGCCACCAGAGAGCAAAAAGATACCAATCGCTACGACGCAAAGGCCGGTGGAACGAACGATCCACTCACGACCACAGAACTTCCAGTTCGAGGCGGTGATCAGAACCAGCGCTCCCTTCGTGTAACAAAGAGTCGTGTCAGCGCGAACCCACGCCCTGCGGCGCCCGGTCTTCCGGAACACGATGTAAGGAGCGCTGATGGTACCCAATCTACGGGTACCGTGAAACCAACCGGCACCTGGGTATATCCGCGCTACTTGTGCCAGCGTCGCCCATTGTTCAGGCCGTCGGAATATGGAAACTGTCCATCCCGTGTAGCGGCATGATACGCAAAGCTCGCCAAGACGACTGAGGCTTGCTGCAGGTCCTCCTCGACTAAACGATCAAAAACATCCATGTTCGTATGGAAAGCAACGTTGAAGAATTCAAGGTCGTCCTGAATGAATTGAAACGCTGGCAGACCAGACTTGAGAAATGACATGTGATCAGTGCCGCCGGTGTTTCCTGGCACGATCCACTCCATGCCGAGATCGTTAAGTGGCTTCATTGCCGCTTCAAAGATTGGCCGAGCCTCGTCATTGCCCTGAAGATAAATACCGCGAAAGCGTCCGTACCAATCGACATTAAAATAGACATAGAAGCCGGCGCGTTCATCGGACCCCTCCCCAGCTTCTCCATTGCCGAAATGCTTCGCCACATAGCCCAAAGAACCAAGGTGGCCCGATTCTTCAGCTCCCCACAAGGCTGCCCGGATAGTCCGACGAGGTTGGGCATCTGCTGCCTTCAACAGGCGTACCGCTTCCATTACAACCGCACTACCCGCAGCATTATCCGTGGCACCAGTGCCGGACGGCTGGGAGTCAAGATGAGCGCCGATCATCACGACCTCATTGGCAAGGTCACCACCTGGGATCTCAGCAAGGATGTTGTAGTCAAGAGGATCATCGTCGAGCAGCTGGTTGCGCGATTCAACTAGCAACTCTGGTTTGTCGCCCTTCGCCAGAAGTCGGGCGATGCGGTTGTAATGTTCGGCTGCCACGATAATTCGTGGCAGCACAGGCGATGAACTTAACGGTAATGGGCCTTGTCCAGTGACCGTGACTAACCCCTTGTCCATTGGGCCGACATTGGGCATTCCGGGCGACAGTACTGCCGCAACACCCTCGCTTTCAAAGAACGTCTCAAGTTCGCTCCAAGCAAGCGGTTTTTCTCTCGATGATTTGCTGCCCGCCTCTCCGTCATCAAGAGCCCGCGAGTGCCCGTCATCTGGCCTCGCCATCTCCTCTAGTTCTTTATCGGAAAGTCTTACTGCCTGCGGTTGGTAGTTCGGCTCTAACTCCCGTGGCACGTGCGTCAAGACAAGCCGGCCTGCGAGTCGCCCACGATAGGGATCTAAGTCGGTCCGTTTCATGATCGTATCGACCTGGACCAGGACCGGCGTGCCCTTAACAGGCCCTTCGGTGCTGCGCGTTCCCGGCACGGCATACGCAATCAGGGGTTGATAACGTGGGGCAACCATATGGGCCGATATATAACGGTTTTCCCACCCATATCCGAACTCCCCCCAGGCCTCAAGGGCCGCATTAACAAGTCCGAATTGCTCGAACTTGTCGCGTGCCCATGCGGCCGCCGCATCGTAAGATGGAGAGTTCGCGAACCGGGGACCGAAACGGTCAGTGATGACCCAAGCGAGTTCCATCACTTGTGATCGGCTCAGCCCTTCAGTACGAATTCGTGAAAACACCGCCAGGTCAGGATGCTCCTCCAGCGGAGTGCTTTCGCCATGCGGCTGCGATTTCTTTTTCGTCATACTAAATCGCAGCGCGGTCAATTCGCCCGCTCACGCGCCTCCGAACGCTAAGACCTAGAACACTAGACGCGAGCGTCAGCCGTGCTTCTTTGGGAGGCTCTGAGGGCACCCCTGAAGAAATTGGAGCCGTGCCGCCAGCGGTCTGCTCCCCCCGGAAGGCAGCAACCCTACTCGAACCCAAATCTTTCCCTCGATCTCGAGGCCTATATTCGTCACTGTCCGACGAATTCGCAGGCCGCAGACTCTTTTCTATCAGGCGCACGCGAGCTTCAAGAGAAGCAAGCCGCCGGTCAAAATCGCTCACGCAATTGATAATAGAAAGCCCTTTGCCCTTCCACAAGCGACCCTGACGTGGCCAGCGTAGAATAGACACATGGACGGCAATCCGCATCTGACGATCATCCTTCCCACCTATAACGAGGCTGAAAATATTGCGGAACTCATCCCACAGATCCAAACCCGATTCTCTGGAGTGCCATTTCTACTGTTCGTTGTCGACGATGCATCACCCGACGGAACGGCAGATGTCGCGCACAAGTTGAACGAGCAGTACGGGAACATTGAAGTGCTGACACCGCCAATGCGCCGGGGGCTAGGCGCTGCGCTTCGCTATGCCTACGATCGGGTCACGACAGCCTACATACTCTCAAGCGACTCCGACATGTCGTTTAGTGTCAATCAGATGATAGAACTCTACGGGACAATACAGGCGCGCGAACACGACATGGTCCTGGGTTCCCGGTGGTGCCCCGGGGGAAGCTACGCGGCTCCGGAATTCAGGATTCGACTAAAAAAGATGGCATCTGCTATCGGCAACCTCGTGGTTCGCGTCCTAGCAGGATTGCCAGTCACGGATGTTAGTGCGAACTTCCGAGTACTACGAAAAGATGCATGGGACCGAATTGATGCGGTAGAGAACACCAACGCCATGTTGTTTGAGATGGTATTCAAATGCCACCACGGCGGGCTCAAGGTGAGCAGCATCCCTATTACCTTTCGTGATCGTCGGCACGGAGATTCGAAGCTGAACTTGATCTCTGAAATCCCAAAGTTCCTCGTTCGTATGTGCTACTACATCCTTCGCTATAGATTTACTGGATATAAATTGAAAGAGCGATCCTGAATGCCCAACTTTGCCTGCCTCTCCTGGGACTTCCGCGTCTACTTAAGGAGATCACCGTGAGAATCATCCTTCGCTTGAAATTGGCCGTTTGCTGTTTCGTTGTTCTTGTATTGCCCTTTCGTATACAAGGGCAGGAAACGGTTAACCCGGGTACCGTTCTGCCCGATGACTCAGTTGCGCTAGAAAATAGGGTTCGGAATAGCAAATTCAACACCGTTTTACCGCAAGTGATGCGAGACAATGAAATCGACATGTGGATACATGTCATACGGCCGTGGACTCCCGATCCTTTGAACTTTGAGTTCGGTAGCGATATGGGGATCTTTATCTTCACCGACCGCGGAGAAGACAGAATTGAGCGTGCCATTTTCGCCGGTCATGTTGGTGATAGGAACGCGTATGACATCATTAGCCGTCCGCGCGTCCAGTTGCCCACCTTCGTTGATGGAGTCATCACCGAACAGCCTGGTGGTGATGAAACCGATTATCTGGAGTTTCGCTTCGATGGTGTTAGGGAGTTCGTCGCCGAACGTGACCCGGATCGTATCGGCGTTAACTACGCAGAAGCTTTAGGCCTTTCAGCTGCGTCGGAACGTGCTCCGCTTACCGACGGACTTTCCCACACCGATTACACTCTCTTGTTGAATGCGCTAGGTAACAAGTACGCCAAGCGGGTTGTCTCTGCCGAACACCTAATTCTCGAATATTTGGCAGGCCGTGTTCCAGAGGAAATCGAGCTTTATCGGCAGTTCGGGTTGATCACCGCCGACAATCTTGATCGGGAATTCGGCAAAGTGGTGCCGGGCGTAACTAGCCTCAGCGATCTGGAAGGTAACGTATTCCGCCGTAACCCTGACGGCGTCGAATTCCACGCACAGGATCGCGCGCCATATATTCTGCAACCAGGGGACGTGTTCACCATTCTTCACGGCGCCGGAAACAGGATCTTCTCATCAGACCTAGGGGGCAATGCTTACCTGCTGCGCGAAGGTGAAACAGAGGCACCGCCCGAGATTCAAAATGTCTGGCGTGCTGCGTTAGAAACCCGCCAAATTTTACTTGACAACATAGTTGCCGGGCGTACGGCAGGACAGACTCTTGACCGGCTAATCCAGAAGATTGAAGAGGCCGGCTACCACTATAACCCCGTCGATCAATACGACTCGAATGCTGACCCTGACTTGACCCAGGTCCATCTCGATGTTCACGCCGTGGGAAGAAGTGGCTTGGTTGCTCCCAGGATTTCTCCGCTTGGATCTGACTGGGAACGGGAAATGACGATTCCGGTGCTACACACCTTCACATTCGAGTACATGATCCATATGCCCGTGCCTTCATGGGGACCAGGCAAACACATCTATATCGCTTTCCATGATGGTGCAGTAGTAACAAAAGACGGTGTCATGTTCCCTTACCCCCCGGATCCAGGTATCCGACTCGTCCGTTGATGACTGGTTGGGAACCAGTACTAACATCGATTACACAGCACACGGGCGAGCCAGTACAGAGGTGCTGGCTACTAGTTTGCTACTCGATGTCTTTTACACATCGGAAGCCAGTATCTGCATAGCTGTTCGCCTGGAGATCACTGGTGCGCCTTGAGGCCCGCATCAACCCTGGTCGGCCGTCCCAGGAATTGCCACGCATTACCCTTCGCCCCGTAGCCTCTTCGTTCTTCGGGTTTTTTTTGGGGCTTCGACTGTAGTACTCCGCATCAAAGTAGTCGGCGCACCATTCCCAGGCATTCCCAGACATGTCATATAAGCCAAAGGAGTTCGGCGGGAAAGAGCCAACTGGAGCCCCGAACGTGAATCCGTCGTCATATCCTTCGGTGTAAGGCCACGTTGTTACGACCTTCACAAAGTTTTCATCAGAGACATTCGCCACAACATCCTCGCCTAAGGGCTCGTTGCCCCAGGCAAACTTATAGCCCTTCTCTCCGCCACGGGCAGCATATTCCCATTCGGCTTCCGTAGGGAGCCGTTTCCCAACCCACTTTGCGTAGGCATTGGCGTCGTTCCAACTTAGGTGGGTAACTGGCTGATTCTTCTCTTCTTCTGTGTGCAGATTGCCAGCCGCATCGAATCTCCAGTTAATTCCTTTTGTCTTCTCCCAGGTTTCTCCGGTCCAAATAATCGAACCATCGCCCTTTTCAGCGTCGGTTACATAGTTTGTCCCGTCCACAAACTCTCCAAATTCTCCTAAAGTGACCTCATGGGAGTCCATGTAGAAGGCGTCCAATTCCACGTCATGAACCGGTTTCTCCATGTCCTGTCCGTCGGCGTTACCCATAATGAACGATCCGCTCGGAATCAACACCATGCCGGGAGGGGCTTGTGATGTCTGAGCGTCACGCACAGGTGACATAACCATGACAATTAACAATGCGACTAAGAACAGTTTCTTCAAGTTTGTCTCTCCTTGCGCAAACTGGGTCTTTCCATGAGCTCAGTTCATCCTAGGCAATTTTCTGGATCCGGTTGCTCCCCTGGAAGCCTAGCAGGGTCATGAAAAATCCTGCCAGCGCAACTCCGTCCCCAATGCGAGTACAGTGCATCTAATGCGAAAGTGCTTCTTCTAATAGGCGCGTAGCGCTAGCCAACCATCAGAGTTGCTTTTTGAGGGCGGCGGCCCTAACGTCGCGGCATTGATCGCTACATTTCTCAATGGACCCAGAGTCTGGACGCCACTGTATCGTTGGATTGGGCACCCCCCCTAGTACGGTCATGCGAATTTAAGATCGAATGCTCGGCGGCGGTTTTCTTTTCCGGCCGGCTCCTAATGAGTGTACGTGTAACTAGACAATCAGAACTGTGCCGATGAATACCTTAGAAAAAGTAAGAATGATCATCGTTGAGCAGCTTGGTGTGGACCCTGCTGAAGTTACCGTCGAGGCATCCTTCCTCGAGGATCTGGGCGCCGACTCGCTGGACACGGCGGAGCTAGTGATGGCATTCGAGGAAGAGTTTGACATTGAGATTATGTATGAGGACGCCGAGAAGATCATGAACGTTCAGGACGCCGTAGCCTATATCGACGGATAGTCCAGCGAACACCCCCAGGGGGACTCTATTACGACGCCGAGGGCACTCCGATTTGGAAGGCTCTTCGCTAGCCAGTCTCGTCCCGAAGCTACAAGGATTAGAAGGAAAGTTCATTTCGCATAGGAGCATGAATAATGAGCAACGTCACGCTGCATGTGAACGGAGCAACGCACACACTGGATATCGACCCGTCGACTAGGCTGCTCTATATCCTCCGAAATGATCTTGGCTTACAGGGGCCGCGATTCGGGTGCGGACTTGGCCAGTGCGGGGCGTGCACGGTGCTCATCGACGGGATCGCGACTCGCTCGTGTGTCACGACAACATCCAGAGTTGTCGGCAAGATAACGACTCTTGAGGGGCTAGCCAAGAACGGTGAGCTTGACCCTGTCCAACAGGCCTGGATTGACGAGCAGGTTCCACAGTGCGGCTTCTGTCAGAACGGGCAGATCATGACAGCCAAGGCCCTACTGGACCGCAATCCGAGTCCGACGGATGATGAAATTCGGGAGGGAATGGCCCTGGCTCTGTGTCGCTGTATGACGTACTACCGGGTCCAGGCCGCGATTAAACGTGTCGTGCATGGGGCGCAGGCCAACAAAACTGCCATCGTGGAGGAAGTCGCTAAATGACAATCTTCACGAATGTCCCGAAGGCTATCGAAGAGGTAATGGTGAATCAGACAGCCTCGACTTCCCGAAGAGACTTTCTGAAAAATTCAGGTGCTCTTGTTGTGAGCTTTGGCGCAACCGCTGTCACGGGCACTGCATCACTTGCCGATGTGGAGGGCGGCGTGGAAGCAATATCGCCCCAGGCCGCGGGCCCGTATCCCGATCCGGACTTCAGACAACTCGATACGTGGGTCGCGATTCATGCCGACAACACGGCAACTTTCTACGTTGGAAAGACAGACCTTGGACAAGGCACGGGAACAGCATTTCGTCAGATGATGGCCGATGAGCTCGACATTGCGTACGACAAAACCAGTCTTGTCATGGGCAGGACCGACGTCACCCCGGACCAAGGCGGATCGGGCGGATCGGATGCGATACAAAGAGACGGTTGGCCAATGCGGCGTGCCGCCGCGGAGGCCCGTCGTGTCCTGCTCGAATTAGCTTCCGAACAGCTCGGTGTTCCGGTCGAGAAGCTCGACGTTCATGACGGCGTGGTCACTTTAAAATCAGACCCCTCGAAGACTATCACCTACGCCGATTTAATCAGCGAACGGCGGTTCAATGTGATGCTGACGGGCCGCGATGTGAATACGGTCTCAGGCGTGGCCGACGTCAAGCCAGTTGGAGATCTTCGGATCGTTGGTCAGTCGCCACAGCGCTACGATATCCCCCCGAAGGTGGACGGGTCATTGCGATGGGCAGTTGATGTCACTCTTCCCGAGATGGTTCATGCACGTAACGTCAGGCCGCCGTTTGCGGGTGCCACAGTCCGTAACGTCGACGAATCATCTGTCGCGAACCTACCGGGGTTCATCCGAGTCATTCGCAGGGGCAACTACGTGGCGGTGATCTGCGAACGAGAGGAACAAGCGGTCAACGCCGCTCGACAGCTCCAGGTGGATTGGAAAAAACCAACGACCGCGCCGTTCCCGACTTCCGATGGATTATTTCCATACATGCGTAAGGCCACCCCCACGTCTAAAAGCGAGCCGAGCGTGTTGGGAAACCCCGATGCTGCCCTCGCAGATGCGGCGCAGGTGGTAGAGGCCGAATACGATTTTCCGTTCCAAGGCCACACTGCCCTCGGCCCAGCTCACGCTCTAGCTGACCCGTCCGACGGCCAGATGACGATCTACTCCAACGACATGAAGTCCTATGGCATGCGGAACGGGATCGCCAAGTTTCTAGGTATGCCCCGGGACCGGGTGCGAGTCGTCTGGATGGAAGGTCCCCAAGCGTACGGTCGAACGGCCGCTGACGATGCGGGCTTCGAAGCTGCATTCTTGGCCAACGAAATCGGCCGGCCAGTTCGAATGCAATGGATGAGGGACGAAGAAACCGCCTGGGACACGAAAGGTCCAGCGTTCACGTTCAAGATGCGTGGAGGGCTGGACACCCAGGGCACGCTGGTCGCATTGGAATATGACGCGCAGAGCGCTGACTATAACCACGTTGGGTATAACGATCCTGACACGGTCTTGATCTCGCAGCTCATGGGGACGCGGCCCGCCACGCCGAGCAGGGGCGGCGCCGCAACGCCATCCGAGATGTATGCCATCCCGAATCGGCGCACTTCGACTCAGATTGTCCGGCTACCTTTAATTTGGGAGACGCCACTTAGAACCGGAAACCTCCGGGATCCCAACGGACCCCAGGTCACGTTCGCCTCCGAATCCTTCATCGACGAACTAGCAGCAGCAACGAACACAGACCCCGTTGAATTCCGGCTGAATTTACTCACCGGAAGCGCTGAAGATGACAGCGGATTCAGACGCGCACGCTCAATCGCGGTGATTCGAGCTGCTGCTGATAGCTATGGCTGGGACACCCGACCTTCGCCAACCCCATCCGGGGCGGGAGCGATCCTGACAGGACGAGGTATCGCATACACCTATCGTAGCCAGACGATTGTCGCCGAGATTGCCGAGGTTGAGGTTAATCGTGAAACAGGTCACGTCTGGGTGAAACGGCTCGTTTGCGCGCACGACTGCGGGTTAATCATCAATCCTGAGGGGCTCCGACGTACGATCGAATGTGGGATGTTGCACTCGCTAAGTCGTGCGCTCCATGAAGAGGTGCAGTTCAACACCGAAAAGGTCACGAGTGTGGACTGGGTGACTCATCCCAGCCTTCGACACACCGACACGCCGGACGAGATCAACGTGGTTCTCGTCAACGGTGACCCCAATCCGAACCGGTCCGACCTGCCACCGTACGGTGCTGGCGAGGCAATATGTAAACCCTTGATCGCGGCGGTTGCCAACGCCATCTACGATGCAACCGGAGTTCGTCTTCGCCGACCGCCCTTTCGAGACGAACGCGTGCTCGCGGCGCTGATGGCGACACGGGTGTGACTTGAGTCAATAACTACCCGCCTACTTGAAGATTTCCTTCGGAATCATGGCGTGCACACCAACCTTCTGATCGACAAGCTGGGTGATGCGCAGGTCGATTGCCAAGCTGATGAGACGATAGGCTTCGCCCCGCGAAAGTCCGAAACGCTCTGACAGGAAGACGATCGTCTGGTTGATAGTAATGCGCGTGGCCTCAGTGAGGTTCTCATCGAACCCCATCGTAATCCAGTGAGTATCGGTTTCAGCCACCGGCCACTCCAACGTCATGTCTTTGCGTACCGTCAGCCGTAGGCTTCCGCGCAGCGCCGTCTCAATGGCTGTTTGGTCGACTTCGCCATCGCCCTGAGCAGCGTGACCGTCACCGACCTCGAAAAGCGCACCTGGTACCCAAATGGGAATGTACAGCGTTGTGCCAGCAACCATCTCCTGGTTATCGATGTTGCCGGCGTGAATCCACGGCGGCACGCTGCTCCAGCGGCCGGCATCCGCGGGTGGCGCAACTCCCATGCTCCCGAAAAAGGGTTTTAACGGAATGACGATACCGGGAGCGAAATCCGCCGTCATGTGGTCGACATCAAGCCAGAATAATCGTGACCGGTCGGTACGATCCTCGGGGCAGTTCTCACGCGTGAACCCGCTACAGCCGTTGTAGCCGTAGGAAATCGGAAGGTCGATTTCCAAGACGTCGACCTGCAGCACGTCACCAGGCTCTGCGCCCTCAACATACACCGGACCGGTGAGGATGTGCCCACCTGGTCCACGGTCTTCCGCCGCAACCTGGTCGTAGATCTCACGAAGCGACTGCTGCACCTGCTCCGGGGGGAGCCCCATTGCCTCGAGCCGATTCGGGCTTGAGGTCAGCATCGTGTCGACATCGATAATGTCTCCAGATGCAATGCGCAATACCGGCTTGGCCTCCGACCAGTAGTACCCAAATGCTACCGTCGTCGGGCCTGCTTCCAGCCGATGTACCTGCTGCACAGGGGCGGCATGAGCCAGACACACCATCGCGGTGACCAGGCTAGCCACCATGACCGATGGGCCACGCTTGTACCAAAGCCGAAATTCTCTCATCGCCTTGGAATAACGGGCAAAATAAGACGCGACGGATGCTCGGTGTCGTGGTAAATCGTGTTGGTTGCGATAACACCAGGCCGATCGTCGAGCATTTCCTTGCCTGTATTGCCATTCGGATACCACTTGGGGAAGCTGCTGCTCGTAACCGTCAGCCTGATCCGGTGGCCTTTCTTGAAGACGTTTGCGATCGGATGGATACCGATAGTGAAGGGATAAATTATCCCTGGTTCCATGAATACCGGTTTCTCGTCCCCATCTCGATATCGCGCACGGAGAAGGGTCTGGCGAAGATGCTGAGCGAACCCGGACGGATGAACGTCGACGAGCGTAACGACCCAGTCTGTGTCCACGGCGGACGAGGAAGCAAAGAGTTCCACGCGCGAAAAGCCAGTAACCTCCATATCTTCCATGAGTGGCTCAGTCGTATATGTAAGACTTTGTTGGTCGGCAAGCCGGTTGTCCTGCGCTCCGGACGGTTGGACAAAAAGATCCCCCCCCATTGTCGGAACGGGTCGTGCTGGATCGTACTCGTAGCGATCCGGTAGTTCCTCGTCCGGCAATTCGGGGCGGAGAAGACCGTCGTTCAGCGAGTCAATACTGTCCGCCGGGCCTGTTGCCAGATAGAAGCTCTTCTCTACCTGGCGAGACAGCGGAAAGTCCATTTCATCCCTCCAGACGTTGTCACCCATAATGTAGATGCGAACTGGCGGCTCATCCATGACGCCATTGTCAATTCCTTTGAGGTGATAATCGAACCATCGCAACCGAAGTCCGTTGTAGTCGATAGTAGAGCCTGGAAACGTTAGGGCACCCACACGGGGATTACCGCGGGTTGCACCGCCGTGGGTCCATGGCCCAACGATCAGCTTTTGTGCGGCCCGGGCACGCTCTCCCCCACTAGAAAGAATTCCATTGTAGTGCCGCACGGTTCCATGGATGTGGCGGTCGTACCATCCACCGAGGTGATAGATCGGAACATCGATATCACTCCAGCGCTCATCAACGGCCAATTGGCGCCAGTAGTCGTTGTAGTAAGGATTGCCAATGAGATCGTTGTACATGTCTGAGAACATACTCGCGGTGAAGTCGTTCTCGGCCTCGACGTGATCTCCGTACCAACTACTCCACGCATCAACTGAACCAAGATAGCCTCTATGTCCTGGCACGTTTGCACGGAGCGGCTTGACCATCTCGCCCTGAGTCAAGAGCCATGTTGGAAGCACCATGTGGAGAGCTCCGCCTGGCCAGAACACATCCCGATAACTATTGGCCGAATACTCATCGCAAAACATCGCCTCAAGGTGTGGTGGGCGTGTCGGCGCCGTGAGGAATTGGTTCGCACACGTAAAGGACGCACCCATCGTGCCAACTTTGCCACTGGAGTACGGCTGAGCCGCCGCCCACTCGATCGTGTCGTAGCCATCTCGCCGCTCACCCCAACCTTCGTCCCTGAGCCAGTAGTACACGCCCTCAGACTGGTGACGGCCACGCTCGTCCTGAATCATTACGACGTAACCACGCCCCGCGAAGTATTCGGCGCGCTGACTATCACAGTTGCCTTTGTTGTAGGGGGTTCGTGTGAGAATAATGGGAAACGGGCCGTTTCCCTGCGCCCTGGGTACGTATACGTCGGTTGCAAGTCCCGTCCCGTCTCGCATGGGCGCCATAACCGTGCTGCACTCTGAACTTTGTGCAAGTGCAGCAGTCGACGCTAGAAAATGAATTGCCACAAGGCACGCAGCGCTAAACAACATCCTCCACCGACGCAATCTTGTGCCCGGAAATTCCAAATTATGTATCTGGTTGATTGTAGTGACCCTTGGCGATGGAATTAGATTCGCTGACAAGCCGTTAGGGTTGGAGTATTGATTAATCACGTCTACCTCCTGAACTGTGGAATGTTCGGGATGAAACCACACAAAAGGCAACCAGTAACTGCTCAGGAAGGACCTCCTGACACAACGAGGCCTGCGCGCAAGCATTGATAATCATTCTTACCTGGTCTCTTCACCGGACAGTCGATATAGATTATTGAAAGTTGACAGAAAGACGCAAAGGGCAATATTGACAGCCCAGGCGAGAAGGCCCGAGTGAAATCCCCAAAGACTACGAATCCCCATAAGCACGGATGCGCTTGTCAGCAAAGCGCCAACTGAAATCCCGATTAACGCCGCTCGCGCTGTTAACCGAGACCAGATGGCCCCAAGAACGAAGACGGGCGAGACTTGGACGAGAATTTCCATCTTCAACTCGATAAGGCCCCAGAGCGTCATCCTGGGGGCAAATGCAATTGCCGCGAGCACTGCTATCAGGACCCAGGAAATCCGTTGGCCTATTGCCGTCAGGCGCTCCCCGGGCGCATCCCGAAGGAACCTCTTGCCTAGAAAATCTTTCGAAAGAATGGACGACAGACTCAACAGAACCGAATCTGCAGTAGACATGATTGCTGCCAGAATCCCCGTCACTACAAGGACCGCCATAACGTACGTCCAAACCGAGTCCTGCGCCCAATCACGCAACAGCATGGGAAGGACCTGATCCGCCTCCACGCCCCCGAGATCACGAAAGCGACGCAGGCCGGTAAGTCCAACGAGTACGACGATCGGCATCGTCACGATGGGCATGAAGACCATCAACTGAAGAGATTTCTTGAGCGCCCTAGACCCCTGGGCAGCAAAAATTCGCTGTATAGCTTGAGGATAAACGGCTGCGCCGAACCCGATCAGAACGATAGAGGATAGCCAACGAGTAGACACACCGAGCGACGGGACGGCTGTCGTCGCTGGCGCGTTTTCATGTAGCCACTCAGTGAGGGCGTGCCAATGCGCCGGGCCCGGTGCGATTGCGGACATTAAGCCTAGGAGTCCGACAAACAGCATTAGTCCTTGCAGAACGTCGGTCCAAACCACAGCGCGGAGCCCGCCGAGTGTTTCATAAATAATGATGACGAGAATCAGGACAATAACGCCGGCCCAGTAAGGCACAACGTTCCCCGACAGCCCAGCCACGACATGACCCATCGCCATAAGCTGGGCGAGCAGGTAATTGGCAAGTGACACGACAAGCAAGAGGTTGGTTACTAGCGAAAGCAATGGGGAGCCGAAACGATGGTCGACCCAATCCCCCGGAGTGACGAACTCGTGACGACAGGCTAGCCGCTGGAGTCGCGGCGCATACAGTAGGTAGACGACCACAACGGCCATCATAAAGCTAATACTCATTATCCAGGCATAGCCGAGCCGATATGCCTCCGCTGGATATCCGAGCACGGTGTTACCGCTGTACTGTGTCGCATACAGCGTGAAAAATAGAATGAACGGGCCTAGATTTCGTCCGGCGAGGTAGAATTCGGTAAGTGAATCGCTACGGCGCCTCGTCCTGGCGAAAACACCAACGCCGAGCATCACAACGAGGTAGACGGCAATGAACACGACCGCCCCTACCCCCAATGGGATCGCGTTCACGATCCGCCCTCCTTGTCGTGCTGGTCATCTCCCCAGTAACGCCGGATGACGAACACGGTAAAAAAGGCGATGGTAAACGTAGCACCGAGGGAAATCGTCACCCAAAGAGGGAAGCCGAGCCAAGTCGTAGCCTGGGCACCAGGCGGCAGGTACCAGGGGATGGCTGCAGCGAAGAGAACGACGTAAACGACCCAAATCCACGGGTGAAACCGAGGCTCATCCACTGCGGACAGATCGTTTATTGCCGCTTCGCACTGAGCGACAATAAACACTTGTCGGGGTCGCGCCTGCCACTGTCATCACCACAAAGATGCCCAGATTCTTACGCATCGACCTTTCTCCTAGTGTTCTCTGCGTTTCCCGTCTTCGATTTCATTGTTCTAAAGTAGACCGCCTATTTACGTCGACATACTGCCACCAACCATCATTCAGTGACATTAACTCCACTTAGGGATTTGTAAAACGTCGTAAGGAAAATTGAGCGCCTCAGTGGCACATAGTCAATTTCGTGCAACCCTACAACTAGAAAACTGCTGGCCTTTATGCTCGCTTCTCACACCATGAATACACTGGAATACCTCTGGTCCGTGCGCGTACCATGGTTACCTATGAACGAGCAAGAGCTACAGGAGTTGATTGATGAACTAGAAGCTGCGCTAGAGAAATTTGAGCTGAAGCCGGAACCCGAAACTCACGAGCAAGCCATTTCTCGGGCGGCTGAGCGTCTCACGCTTGTTCGTAAGCTGGATGAATTGAAACAGTAGATCGAGTGAGGTTTAAGGTGCCGACGATAAATGAAGCGACTGCGTTCGGGTCCAGATCGTATCCTCCGGTCTGATGGGTGAAGTTACAAAAGGGGAAACCTGGGGGCTTCAACTACAGCTACCACCAGTTTGGCAAGGTTGTTGTGGCTATGCTCCTCCCAGTGATCGGATTACTGGGAGTGCTTTTCGCGGTTATTACGCAGCCCGTGTTTGTGTCCGTGTTTCTCTCGATAATGCTGGCGGCTTTTGTCTTGTTTCTCCTGCTCTTCTGTTCACTCCGGGTAGAGGTTTCACGAGAGTACTTGAAGGTTTGTTTCGGGCTAGGATTGATTCGTAGGTCGTTTGAAATCATCGAGATCGTCGACGCCTACCCGGTCCGCAACAAGTGGTATTGGGGGCTTGGTATTCGCCTGACACCTCACGGGTGGCTTTACAACATACAAGGTCTTGACGCTGTTGAAATTGTCATGAGGTCGTCGGAAAAATACCGGATCGGGACCCCGGAGCCTGAAGAGCTAGCACGCGCACTGCAGAATGCGGCCACAGCCATCCGAGAGGCTGCGCCACCAGTGGTGCAGAGTCCAGGTGTCCGCGGGTGATCTTCATGACATTGTCCAGATCACGGATTTGGAAGGAGAATCGGATGCGGCATGCCTTTCTGACACTTGCGATGGTCGCAGTCGTCTCGAACTTATTGCCAATGACGTCGAGCGAGGGACTGTACGGCCAAACCTCCACGACCAATCCGTATCGCGTCACCCTCGGTTGGGAAAAACTCCCTGAAGGAAGGACCCTGGGGATCGTGAGCGGGGCTTTCCCCGACCCTGATGGTCAGCACGTGTGGATGCTGGACCGCTGTGGCGGAAATCAGTGCGCCGAGACCAACTTGGACCCAATCCTCAAGTTAGATCTCGAAGGCAACCTCGTAGATAGCTTTGGCGCAGGAATCTTCGCCTTCCCTCACGGCTTTTACTTAGACCACGAGGGCTTTCTCTGGGTAACAGAGGGCGGGTCACATGGAGACGCCCGAGCGGCATTGGGGGAGAGCCTGGGTCTGGGCCATCAGGTTCTGAAGCTCAACCAACGTGGAGAGGTGCTGATGCGGCTCGGCGAGGCAGGAGTGTGGGGAGATGGCCCGGGCCACTTCAACGGCCCCTCCGGCGTTGCGGTCGCCAGTAACGGGGACATCTGGATCGTTGATGGACACCGGGGTGGAAACAATCGCCTGGTCAAGTACTCAAGTGACGGAACGTTCGTACTCGAAGTGGGTGGTGGTGTCGGTTCGGAGAGCAGGGAGCCGGGTCGGTTCAGCGACCCGCACGACGTCAAGCTCGATTCCCGGGGCCGAGTCTACGTCGCCGACCGCGGCAACAGCCGGATCCAGGTGTTTGACTCGAACGGCAACCTCCTCTACATCTGGACACAATACGGCAAACCAAGCGGGCTCTTCATCGACCGGGACGATATCCTCTACGCAGCCGACGGCCTTTCGGGCACACCACGAACCGGCCCCCCTGACCCCTGGCGGAGCAACTTTGGGTGGGAAAAAGGGATTCGTATCGGCGACCTGAAAGAGGAGCAGGCTTGGGTTGTGCACTTCGTTCCCCAACACGATGCAGACATCGGACCGGGGCTCGAATTCCTCGGTGTAGACTTCGCCGGCAACATCTACGCGGGTGAAATCAACCGTGAGCGTTTGGTGAGATACGCGCCCTTTCGGCCTTTAGACTTGAGAAAAGGCAAATACCGGTAAGGCGATCGGGACTCAATTCTGACCCTGGTACCGGTAGTAATCCTCCACGGGGATCATCAGGTGCGCGTAGTCGGTACCCACAAACATCGTGTATGGAGAACCTGCTGTGAAGTCGGTACCAAAGGCCTCCAAGCTCCTGGGGTCCTTTGGCATCAACATTAAGTGAGGTCCGGACACAATCCACTGGCTCGGATCTGCAGCTTCTGTCTGGCTCATAACCAGCGGCGTGGTGTTGTCCTCTCCCATGTCTCCGTGAAGCATCCAGACAATGGCATCGCGCTCGAGCTGTGGGCGGTCTCCTGCAAGATATGCGGCCACCCATTTCATGCCCTCTTCATCAGCGCAAAGAGGCATGGCTTCGTGGGCATCGTTCCACCCGTTTCCTGGATCGGACATACCTCGTGGATTGGCTGGAAGACATGTCCATCCATTCGTACCTTCCCTCAGAACATTATTCGCCCCATCTACGACCGTCGCATTGCTACTAATAAACGACGGGCTTGCTGTTGAGTAAGCCCATATCTGCCACTCCGTCGAAGTGTGAGGCGCATCAGGCTCGCCTGTCGACGTCGCAATTGAAGTCTCGGCTAGCGATTCTGGTTGAGCGTTACTCGGAGGCGAAATAGATGGTTCGCCACAACCCGCGAGTAGAAGCGTAAAAGACACAAGGGCAACACGGACCATAAGTCGACCTCCAGCAGTAGTCTTTAGCAGACATAGATCAGCATAGCAGTGATCGAACGACGCACAAATCTAGTTCGTATTGGCTCTTAGCAAGTATCCCTGTTATCAGGGCCAGCGCAGAGATCCAGCCCTGGAGGTGTACCATCGTCACCATGATAGTTGTGACATTGATGTTCGCATCCCTTAATAATCGCTTCGCGATAAGTCGCGTCGACCGAGGCTAACCAGGTAGCCCGGTGCCGTAACTAGGACATAGAGTTCGAGCGCCCCTAAGGACACAATCACAGGATAAGCACATCATGAAGACTCATGTTTGGGCACTTCTCATTCTGATTTCACTAGGTCTTGCATGTACGGAGTCGGGCCTGAGATCTTCCGACGACCGCATGATCGACCCGGCGGTGCTCGATGGAATCTTTTCCGATTTTGCTGGGTCCAACGGTCCGGGGTGCGCGTTCGCTGTCTCGCAAGCAGGCCAAGTTATCGTGACGCGCGCGTACGGGTCAGCCAACCTGGAGCACGACATTCAGAACACCCCGGAGACCGTGTTCGAGCCGGGATCGGTTTCGAAGCAGTTCACCGCCGCCGCGACCATTCTTCTAGCACTCGACGGGGAGATATCGCTCGACGACGATATTCGAGACTATCTGCCGGAAATCCCCGACTACGGGCAGATGATCACGATACGGCACCTCCTGAACCACACGAGCGGACTCAGGGACTGGGGATCGATCGCCGGGATAGGAGGCTGGCCGCGAACAACCCGGGTCCATACACACGGGCACATGATCGACATCGCGAGCCGCCAGCGTGCGCTCAACTACCCTCCCGGCCAGTACTACTCGTACACCAATACCGGTTATAACCTTCAAGCTGTGCTGATTGAGAGAGTAACCGGGCAAACATTTGAAGACTTCTCTCAGGAACGGATCTTCCAACCGCTCGGCATGACGAAAACGCAGTGGAGGGACGATTTCAACGAAATAGTGCAGGATCGCGCTGTCGCCTATCGACACAATGGCGACGGAAGCTGGAGCCAACTCATGCCGTTCGAGAACGTGCACGGAAACGGGGGGCTGCTCACGACCGTCGGTGATCTGCTTAAGTTCACGCACAACCTTGACACCGGGGCCACGGTGGGAGGAACGGAATTCGTCGCACAGATGCACCAGCAGGGCGTTCTCAACAGCGGCAGGGAGATTGACTACGCGAGTGGACTTAGGATCGGTGAGTACAAAGGAGTGCGTGAAGTCCAGCACAGCGGTAGCACTGCCGGTTACCGGGGGCACTTAATGCGATTTCCCGATCAGGAGATCGCAGTCTCGGTGATGTGCAACGCCGCCAGCGCCAACGTCACCGCCGCCCGCTTGGCCTATTCTGTGGCCGACCTCTACTTGGAGAACACGATCGATGAGCAGATGGTGCCAATCGCAGGGATCGAACTCCCGACAGACAAGCTGCGAAGCTTCACGGGGAGATACCGACACACACGGACCAACACGGCTTTAGAGATCGGACTGTTTGACGGTATTCTAATTCTCCAGGAATCCAACTTCGGAATGGGAGAGTCTGTCGGTACCCCGCTGACACCCGTGTCCGAAACACGGCTTGAGGCCTCCGCCTTGGGCGCGACAATTGAATTCGAAAACACGTCCCCTGGGCAGCGTGCTTCGGCGACATACACAATGGATGGTGACGCGGTACGGCTAGATCCTGTCGATGGTTTCGCCCCTACCGTCGCCGAACTGGCAGGCTACGTCGGTACGTACCATAGTGACGAGGCTGAGGTTACCTACACAATCGCGGTTCGGGACGGAGCGCTGGCCATACTAGACCGCTATGGCCGAGGCCAGACGCTGGAGCCTATTTACCTTGACGCTTTTTCCGCACGCGCCGAGATAGTAATGACCGGGTCGTTAGGGACGATCACTTTCCGACGAGATGATTCCAGCCGGATCGATGGTCTGAGCGTTAGTCAGGGTCGAGTGTGGAATCTACGCTTCGAGAGGCTGCAGTAAGAAAAAGACCCAACAATCACCAGCAAGTTCCACCCCAATCGACTTAGAGTTCCGGCATCGAGACACGATTTTCATGGAGGGTATCAACGATGACTGAAGCGACAGTGTTTGAGTCCAGAGTAAGCAAGCTAGAGCAAGATAACCGGCGCCTGAAGCTGGCGCTTGGTGCGTTGTTGCTTGTACTTGCAGCCGTTCCTCTGGTCGGTGCCGTCATACCCGAACAAATCCCGCACGTGATAACGGCGCGGCAGTTTCGCGTGATCGACGCAACCGACATCGTTCGTGCCTCAATGAGCAACTCAGGTATCACCTACTACGACCGAAACGGTGCCAGACGCTCCAGTGTCGCCGATGCAATTAATTACTGGGACGAGAACAACACTGTCCGCATCTTGATGGGCGATCCCGGGATCATCTACGCCGACGAAAACGGGAACGTGGTATGGAGGACGCCTGAGCGATAATCTGGCGGAGACTTGATGGACAGACGGGGCTTGTTGAAGACCGGCGGCTTAGCTGTCGCTGGGATTGTCGCCGGCGGCTGTTCCGCTCGCGGAACGCGAAGCACCCCGCAGGAACCCTACGTTAACCTGCCAATCGTCGAGGCCTCGTGGGACAGGATAATTCGGACCACGGTCGGCCTGCGACCATACCGCCCCTCCGGCTTTCACCTTCAAACCGAAAAGCTCGACGGCAAGACAGTAATCCATAACTATGGTCACGGGGGCGCTGGCCACTCGCTTGGTTGGGGCACGGGGGCGTTGGTTGCCGGGATTGCGCTAGAACACAGCGATCGCAGGGCGGCCATTATTGGATGTGGCACGATCGGCTTGACCGCCGCGCGACAACTTCAGCGGCGTGGCTTCGACGTAACGATTTACGCTAAGAGCGTGCCCCCGGACACCACGTCGAACAAGGCACTTGCGGGGTTCACACCAACCTCGGGACTGGTTGATACCGATCTACGGTCACCCGAGTGGGACACTCAGTTCCGCCGTGCGGCAGAGATTAGCTACGAGGAACTGCAGCTTCTGGCTGGTCGGGGATACGGGGTCTCGTGGATCAGCACCTACCGATTCATGGACGGGTTTCCACAATCGCGTCAGTCCACCGAGTCCGCGCCACCTTTGCGGCCACCGGGCACACGTGTCGGGGACGTGATACTGCAACCCGGAGAGCATCCGTTCTCGTCGCGCTACGCGACCCGCGCGCCTTGGCTGAGGATCGAGCCGGCTATTTATCTTGAGAGGCTCATGCGGGACGTCATCTACTTCGGCGGTCATATCGTGATCCGTGAATTCGCGACGCGAGAGGACCTGGCAACCTTGGGCGAATCACTCATTATTAATTGCACTGGGCT
>Ga0310123_10000834_pt1 | contig 26985 bp, 22 predicted proteins | sample CB6_AW_1057_MG_FD_203505 | JGI IMG/M metagenome (GOLD analysis project Ga0310123, IMG submission 203505) | Marine microbial communities from Western Arctic Ocean, Canada - CB6_AW_1057 | ecosystem: Environmental > Aquatic > Marine > Oceanic | place: Canada: Western Arctic Ocean | collected... | reverse complement strand
TCGGGGTCCTCGCAGTGGAAGCTGACCGAGCAGCCTCGATAGTGAACCAGGGCCTCGTCGAGTTGGGCGAGCGATTCGAAGAACAGGTCGCCGACGCTGGGTCCCATGTAGGCCTTGTAGGGGACGTTCGAGGAGAGCGGCCGGGTCCCGGGTCCGATTCCTGCATACAGGGTTACGTGGACGTCGCAGTCGCGAGCGGCCAGGTGCTGGCACTTGGCCGCGTAGCTGGAGTCGTCGACAGGTGCGTCGGGGTTGTTGGGCATGTCGGCCACGTGGACGACTCCACCGTTGAGTGCCGCCTGGCCGGCGGTGACGAAGGTCTCCTTGTACGTTTCACGGCCGCTGGTATCGTCGCGGGCGTGAATGTGAATGTCACCCATCCCGGCAAACACCAGGCATTCCTCGCCGAAGGTCACGTCGGGGGAGCCCAGGCGATCGCCGGTCTCGGCGATTTCGGCTTCGTCGAATCGCACCTGGCCGGTCGCAACTCCGTCGGTGCTGACCAGTCGACCCTCGATGATCATGGATGGTCTTCCCGGGTAGTCGTCGTGAGGAGCGTTGACGCGAGTGATCGGTTTGAACTTGGCGGGTGGCCAGAATACGCTATGCAGCGTCGGCCGCCAAACCGGTAGCCTGCTCTGTCGACTCCCGGAGAATCCGCATGCGTGATTTGTGCCTGTTCGCTGCTGTCGTCGGATCCTTGTTAGCCAGCGGTCTCGAGGCCGCCGGGCCCGCTCGCGTGTTTCCCGAGGGCATGTCGCCGGCGGATTCGCGGCTGGGGGTCACCCGCAACCTGCGAGACAAGTACCACCCATGGGCCGCCCCCAAGACGCTCAAGCAGTGGGACGCCGAGGCTGGCCGCGTGAGGCGGCAACTGGAGGTGGCGACCGGCCTGTGGCCGGCGTGGCCACGGGGACCGATCAAGCCGGTGATTCATGGGCGAATCGACCGCGGTGACTACACCGTCGAGAAGGTCTACTTCGCCAGTCTTCCGGGTCACTACGTCACGGGTAGCCTTTATCGGCCCAAGAAGTCCCAGGGGCGTCGTCCGGGCATCCTCTGTCCACACGGTCACTGGCCCCAGGGTCGCTTTCACGATGCGGGCGCCGACACCGCGGCGGCTCAGTTGAAGCAGGGGGCCGAGAAGTTCGAGGCCGGTGCGAGATACCCTCTGCAGGCCAGGATGGTGCAATTGGCACGGATGGGCTGTGTCGTATTTCACTACGACATGGTCGGGTATGCCGACAGCGGGGCGTTGCCCCACCGCAGCGGTTTTGGGGACGTTGCTGCGGTCCTGCGGCTACAGAACCTGATGGGGCTGCAGACGTTCAACTCGATCCGCGCCGTCGACTTCCTCGAATCGCTCCCCGACGTCGACAAGAAGAAGATTGCCGTCACCGGTGCCAGCGGAGGCGGCACCCAGACGTTCATGCTCTGTGCCCTCGACCCTCGTCCCAAGGTGGCCTTTCCTGCCGTGATGGTCTCCACCGGCATGCAAGGGGGCTGCGTCTGCGAGAACTGTTGTTTCCTGCGACCGGGGATCAATAACATCACCATCGCTGCCCTGTTTGCTCCTCGCCCGATGGCACTCAGCGGGGCCAACGACTGGACGATTGACATCGAGACAAAGGGCCTGCCGGAACTCAAGGCGGTCTATGGTCTCTACGGAAAGGCCGACCTGGTCCACGCCAAGTGCTACCCGCAGTTCGGCCACAACTACAACCAGGTCTCTCGCGAGATGATGTACTCGTGGATGAACAAGTTCCTGAAGCTGGGACTGGATGAACCGATCCGCGAACGTGACTTCAGGCCAATTGCCGTATCGGAACTCAAGGTGTTCGACGCCGAGCATCCTCAGCCCAGGGACGCGATGTCGCTGGAGCAGTACCGTGCGGCTCAGGCGAGAATGATCGAGGGTCAGTACGCGAAGTTGTTGGCCGGGAAGGGCAAGAAACTGTCTCGATACCGCCGGGTGGTGGGATCCGCAGCGCGGATTCTGCTGGCGGGGACCCCATCGACGGGTTACAGCTCCAAGGGTGTCGGCAAGGGCACTCTGCCTGGAGGCGGGACGTATGAGACCGGCACGATCACTCGCACCGGGCTGGGACACGCCATTCCCTGGACGCTGTTGACTCCGGCCAAGGGGGCCGGTGGTGCCTCCCTGGTGGCCTGGTTCGATGGCAGCGGCAAGGCGGCCCTGTTCAACAAGCAGGGCCAGCCGGTGCCCGCGGTCCGCCGCCTGCTCGTTGCCGGTCACACGGTGCTCTCGGCCGATGTGTACCTGACCGGCGAGTTGACTCCCGAGGGAAAACCGGTCAGCAGCGTCGCGACTCATGGGGACTTCGTCGGCTACACCTATGGATACAACCTGCCGCCGCTGACTCATCGAGTCCGGGACGTGCTGACGGTTGTGTCGGCGTTTGGGACCAAGCAGAGCTTTGCTCTCAAGGGGGGCCGGATGCGGGTGCACCTGGTCGGAACTGGAGGTGCGGGGACCTGGGTTGTTCTGGCCCGTGCGACGATGTCGAGTGGCAAGGCGGCCCGTGGGCTGACGATTGCCGACGTTGGCGGTTTTGCCTTTTCGAAGATCACCCGTCGCGACGACCCGATGCTGTTGCCCGGCGCCCTGAAGTACGGTGGACTCGGCGGGCTGGCGGCGTTGGCCGCACCGTCACGATTGGTCGTTGGTGGGACCGCTGGCATCCCCGAGGCTGAACTGATGCCGCTGAAGCGGATCTACGACGTCGCCGGCGGCAAGTTGACGCTCGAGACGGACCCGATTTCCTTTGATTCAGTCGCCGGGCTGATCCTGGCCAGGTGAACGGCCTTGCTGTGATTCTTCGGCGGCGCTTTTTCTGAGGTAGAGCGGTTCGAGGGTCACCGGGTCGGCGAGTTGGCCGGCCTGTGCGGCGACTTGTCCGAGTCGGGCGATCGATTCCGCGGCGGGCTGGCTGGTGATGTGGTCCGGGAGGAATTCGTCGAGCAGTCCGTGTGTTGCGGCGACGACGGTTTCGTGGGGCTGCAAAAGCTGGCACCAGTCTTCGGTGTTGACGATCGAGTGGTCCTGGTCGGGAGTCCACCGGCCGTCGGCCTGCCTGCTGTAGGGTCTGACGAACAGTTCCTTTCGGTGCGCGTCGGCGGCGACCCACAGCGAACGGGTGTCGCCCGGCACGGCTGCCTGGTCGACGATGGCGGTAAAGGTGTCGACGGCGACCAGTTGGCAACCGGTGGCCCAGGCCAGTGTCTTGGCGAACGCGATACCGACACGGAGTCCGGTGAAGCTGCCGGGCCCCTGGCTGATGGCGATCAGGTCGAGGTCGTCGGTTCTCAGCGAATGGTCACCGAGCAGTTTGGCGACGAGAGGCGGCAGGGCCTGGGCGTGTCGCAGTCCATCGTGGTCGAGCGGAACCTGGGCCAGGCAGTCGGCGCCGCAGCACACGGCGGCCGAGCCGGGTCGCGTGGAGGTGTCGATACTCAGCACGAGCATGTCGAGGATCCGTGCGAGGACTAGTCGCTGACACCTTCCAGGCGAGTCCGCGCGTCTCGAAAGCGAGCGACCATTTGGCCGGCGGAGGCCCAGCGGGATGACGGTTCGGATTCCAGGCCCCGCATAATCGTCTCGGCAACATCTTCGTCGATGTCCGAGACGAACTCGCGGATGTCAGCTGGCTCGGTGTTGATCCGCTGCTGCATCAGCTCGATGGTCTGCCCGACGGAGTCCCAGGGCAGCCGGCTGGCAAAGACTTCAAAACAGGTCATCGCGTAGCTGAAAATGTCGATTCGCTGGTCGGTCGTTTTGCGTTTCATCAGTTCCGGTGCCATGTACATCGCGGTTCCCGTGCGGTTGCCGGGCTGCTGAAACGGTGGAGTGTTGGGAACCACCAGTCCGAAGTCGATCAACTTGATGCGGTAGTTCTCGTCGAGCATAATATTCCGCGGGCAGATGTCTCGGTGGATCAGGTTTTTCGAGTGGAAGTACTCGATCGCCTCACCCAGCTCGACCAGAAATCTCAGCCGCCCTGTCTGCATGTGTTCATTCTGAGTATCGATCAGGAAGCTGAGGCTGACACCTTCGACGAATTCCATCACGAGGAACATCTCGTCGTCGACGGTCCAGCCGTATTCGTAGGTCTTGACGATCCGCGGGTGTTCGAGCTGGATGGCGACTTCGCCTTCACTGGGTCGTTCGAGTCCCTTGGCGAGGAAGCGTTCTTCGAGCTTGCGGGTCTTGTTCGTGTCGAGCACCTTGACGGCGTACATGCGGTCGGTGTCCGGATCTCGAGCGCGGTAGACCTTCGACATACTCCCCTGTCCGATGCGGCCAACCAGCTCGAAGCGCGACTTGAGGTCGACCCTGGGGACCTTGGGCTTCTTTTCAAAGAGCTTCTTGAGGAACTCGAGCATGGTGTGGGCCTATTGGCCGCAGTAATCGATCAGTCGGGCGAGTTCGCTTCGGAGGTCGCGACGGTGGATGATCCTGTCGACGAAGCCAAACTGCAACAGGAATTCGCTCGATTGGAATCCCTCGGGCAATTCCATGTTGACGGTTTGCTTGATAACTCGAGGACCGGCGAATCCAATCATCGCCCTGGGTTCGGCGATCACGAAGTCTCCGAGCGAGGCAAAGCTGGCAGCGACGCCACCCATGGTGGGGTTGGTCAACACCGAGATGAACAGTCCACCAGCCTGGTCGAAGCGTGCCAGTGCCGCGGAGACCTTTCCCATTTGCATCAGCGAGAGAATCCCCTCGTGCATGCGTGCGCCGCCACCGGATCCGCTGACGATCACCAAAGGCAGTTTCAGGCGGACCGCATCTTCGATCGCCCGGGTCAGTTTCTCGCCGACCACCGAGCCCATGCTACCCATGATGAACCCGGCATCGGTGAGTCCAAAGACCAGCGGTCGGCCGCGCATGTAGCCGCGGCCGACCACGCAGGCCTCGGTCAGCCCGGTCTTGTTCTGTTCGGCCGCGAGTCTCTCGGGGTAGGACTTTTGGTCGAAGAACTCGAGTGGATCGCACGGCAGCAGTCCTTCGTGCCACTCTTCAAAGCTGTCCCGGTCGAGCAGTTGGGCGATGCGGTTGGTGGCGGAGACGTAGAAGTGGTGATCGCATTCGGGGCAGACGTTGAGGTTGTCTTCGACCTGTTTGCGGTAGATGGTGGCCCCGCAGCCGTCGCAGCCCATCCAGAGGCCCTCGGGCACACCCCGCTTCTTGCGGTCTTCGTGCGTCAGCCATGCGGCGGTTTTGGACTGTTCAGCCACCCTGGACGCTCCCGTTGCCGCCGGCCACCGGGAGCAGGCTGCCGGTGGCCGCCTGGGTTCTCCAGGGGTGCTCAGGGTCGGCGACCGGCACACGGCCGTTGGTCGAGTAGATCGAGATCAACTGGTGTTGTCCTCGGCACCCGGTGACCGATTCGAAGTCGGGTCGCGCCGAGGTGATGGCACATCCCAGCAGCGTGGCCAGCGGGTCGGAGCTGACGATCGCGAACGACTCCTCGCGCTTCATCGGTTTCTTGAGCACCGCCAGGGTCCGCGCCAGAGCCTCCTGGATCGTCTCACCCTCGGGCGGCCGAACCATTTCGGGCGATTCCTGCCACTGCTTGAGCACCTTGGGGGACTTCCGCCTGATGTCGTCGATCGAGAGTCCCTGCCAGAGGCCGTGGTCGAGGTTCTGTAAGTCGTCGTGGATCCGCACCGGCAGTTGTAGCGCCTCGCCGATCGCCTCGGCTGTCGACCTCGCCGGGTCGATCGGTGCCGACCAAAGGGACTCGATCGGCCAGTCGGCAAGTTGCGCGATCGACGCGGCCAACTGGTCACGGCCGTCGTCGTTGAGCGGCAGGTCGAGGTTGCCCTGGATTCGGTTCTGGACGTCGAAGTCCGTACAGCCGGGTCGGACCACCGTAATGATTGGCATCTTCCTTCAGGCTTCCTGAGGCGTGTGGGACAGCGTGGCGGTGGTTTCGAGTGAGCGGATCGCAGTGCGATAGTCGTCGGTTCCGAAGATCGCGCTGCCGGCGACAAACACCTGGGCGCCGGCGGCGTGAGCCGAGGCAATCGTGGTAGTTCCGATGCCGCCGTCGATAGCCAGGGTAGTCTGGTTGCCGCGGGTGGCTTTGAGCTGTTGGAGTTTCCTGAGCGCGTCGGGCTGGAAGGCCTGACCTCCGAACCCCGGCTCGACACTCATCACCAGGACCTGGTCGGCGTAATCGAGGAGCCGATCGAGTTCTCCGACATTGGTGGCGGGGTTGATGGCGATGCCGGAGACTCTATCGGCGGAGCGGATTCTCTGGAGTGTCACCTTGAGGAGATCGAGATCGTTGCCGAAGGCCTCCAGGTGCACGGTGAGCCCGTCGCAGCCGGCGTCAAGGTAGTCATCCAGGAACTGCGCGGGGTCTGTGATCATCAGGTGTGCATCGAGCGGGAGTCGTGTGAGTTGCCTGAGTCCGGCAATGACGACGGGACCATATGTCAGGTTGGGTACGAAATGGCCATCCATCACGTCGAGGTGCAGCAGGGAAGCCCCGGCGGTTTCGAGCAGTTCAACCTCGCGGTGCAGGTTGCCGAAGTCGCACCCCAGCATTGAAGGCGCGATTGTCGGCTCAGGGCTGTTGAAGATCTCCAGGAGATCCCGGCGACTCATCGCTTTGTGCATCCGGAGCGGGTCACGCGGGGCAGGGGCGGAACGTCCGGGGCCGGGCCCGCCGATAACGCAGTTATTCTGACCGAGGCGTAGACTTGCGTCCAGTGGAAACGCGTTTGCGTTTTATTACAGCGATGCCAGCCGTGCGATCAGGTCGGCGGTGCGGTTCGAATAGCCATATTCGTTGTCGTACCATCCGAGCACCTTGACCATGTTGGGTCCGATCGAGGTGGTCCAACTGCCGTCAAAGATGCAGCTATGGGTGTTTCCGATGACGTCGCTGGAGACGATCGGGTCGGTGGTGTACTCCATGATTCCGGCCAAGGGCCCCGCGGCGGCCTCCTGCATGGCCTGGTTGATGGCCTCGGGGCTGGCTTCGCTGCCGAGTGTGGCGACGAGGTCGGTGATGCTGCCGGTCAGCACCGGGACTCGCAGCGAGATGCCGGTGAGCCTGCCATCGAGTTCGGGCAGGACGAGTCCCACCGCCTTGGCGGCCCCGGTGGAGGTGGGAATGATGTTGGCGGCCGCGGCCCGGGCTCGCCGCGGGTCGGAATGCAGCTGGTCGCCGGTCCGCTGGTCGTTGGTGTAGGCGTGCACGGTGGTCATCAGGCCGTGTTCGAGGCCGAAGTGCTGGTGCAGCACCTGGACCATCGGCGCCAGGCAGTTGGTGGTGCAGCTGGCATTTGAGACACAGAGGTGTTCGGCGGTCAGTTGGTCGTCGTTGACACCGAGCACGACGGTGAAGTCGGGAGCGTCCTTGGCGGGTGCGGAGATGACCACCTTGCGGGCTCCGGCGGCCAGGTGGCTGTCGTAGCCGGGTCGTCCGTCGGCGGCCCGGTTGGTGAAGAAGCCGGTCGATTCCAGAGCCACCTCGACCCCCAGTTCGCCCCACGGCAGGTTGCTCGGGTCGCGCTCGGCACAGATCCGGATCGGCCGTCCGTTGACCGTCATCGTGTTTCCGTCGACCTCGACGGTGCCGGGAAACCGGCCCTGGGTGCTGTCGTATTTCAGGAGATTCGCCAGCGCGGCGGGGTCTCCGAGGTCGTTGATGCCGACCACTTCGAATTCATCGCCGCGAGCGGCGAGCGCCCGAAAGGTGATCCGGCCGATGCGGCCGAAGCCGTTAATACCTACCTGGACTGCCACGGTGGGGACTCCTGGGGGAATGCTCTGGTGTCGTTCCCGGGGCCAACTACAGGCATTCGAGTGCCGGGGCGAAACGTCCGATGTTAGTGAGGCCTTCGGAGAGCGACAAGGAAGGCGGTGGAGCGAGCTGCGACGGGCTAGCTGAGCAGCTGCGGCTGGGGGTCGCCGGTGGGGACGATGCGGTAGGGCCGATCGAGCCGGTCGTGGATTTCGCCATTGTGCGCGATGCCCAGGCAGCCGAAGAGTGTCGAAATGATGTCGCCGGGCACCAACGGATCGGCGTCGGGGTAGCCACCGATGCGGTCACTGCGGCCGTGGATCAGTCCCCGGCTGAATCCTCCACCGACCATCATCAGGCTGTAGCAGAAGTTCCAGTGATCACGGCCGGCCTTGGGGTTGATCTTGGGTGTCCGGCCGAAGTCGCCGAAGATTCCCACGACGGTTCTCTCGAGCAGCCCGCGTCGGTCGAGGTCTTCGATCAGGCTGCTGGCGGCGGAGTCGAACTGGGGCAGCAGGCTGCCCTTGAGCTTTCCGAAGTTGTTGTTGTGGGTGTCCCAGGTTGCGTTGGCGTCGGGGGCCCAGGCGATCGTGACCAGTCGGGTCCCCGCCTCGATTAGCCGTCGTGCCAGCAGGGTGCTTTGTCCGTAAACGTTGCGGCCGTAGGCGTCGCGGGTTGCGGCGGGCTCTTCGAAGATCCGAAAAGCCCGCTGGGTGCCTTCGGATGTCAACAGGTCCAGTGCCTTGGCCTGGAAGCGGTTCATCGCGGTCGCGGCCTGGTCACTGTTGCCGATGTGGCCACGTTGGTTGAGGTCTTCAAAGAGCCGTCGCCGGACCGAGAGTCTCTGGGCCGAGACGCCGGTGCGGAGTGTCAGTTCCGGGACCCCGAATTCGCTACTGTTGGGGTCTCGGAGCACGAAGAGTGGGTCGTGCGAGCGACCGAGGAATCCACCGAAGAAGCCCGGTTGAGGCGGACCTCCACGCCCTTCCTGAGTCATGTAGGGCAGGGTCACGTGTGGGACCACGACCCGGCGTGGCGGCCTGAGCAAGGTCAGGATCGAGCCGGGCGAGGGGTGATCGGTCTGCTTGGTGCCGCCCCCGAGTTCGCCTCGGTCGTGACCGGTCAGCGAGCAGTACACGGCTGCCGCGTGGGCGTTGTTGACGCTGTGGTGCATCGAGCGGACGACGGTTGCCCGGTGCATGTGTTGGGCCAGTTTCGGCATTAGCGACCCGACCCGATACCCGGGGATCGACGTGGCAATCGTACCGAATTCACCGCGGATCGCCTGGGGCGCATCGGGCTTGGGGTCCCACATGTCCAGGTGGGGGGGGCCGCCGTTGAGGTGAATGAGGATGCAGGCATCGGCGGTGGGGACCCCACCTTTTTTCCGGGTGGTCTCGCGGGCCGCCAGGAGCCCTGGCAAGGTCGCGCCGGTCAGCCCCAGGCCTCCGACCTGTAGCAGGTCACGGCGCGAGAGTGTCGGGGGTTTACGGCCGGGGGCTGCCATGGGGACATTAGAGCACAGGGGTGGGGCGTTGGGAACGGGGATCAGGCGGGGACCCCGACCGCAAGGTTCAGTGCCGGCATCAACTCGTTGGCGAACAGTTCCATGCTGCGGACCCACGACGCCTTGTCGTCCCAGTCGTAGCTCATCAGCACCAGCGTGCCGAACCCTCCGGTCTCCTCCCACACGCCCAGCAGCCGCTCGAGCACGGTGTCGACGTCGCCGGCAATGATCTGTTCGGTCATCAGGAAGTCGAGGTTGCATTCGGAATCGGGCATCTCGAGATCACGCTTGTAGATCTTGCGGCCTAGCCCCTTGTCGAACAGCCGCCCGATGTACTCATAGTTGCGTCCCAGCGAGTTGGACCGCGCCAGCTGCTGGGCCTCGGCGGTGGTGTCGGCCAGGAAGATCGACCGCGCGACCTTGTAGTCGGCCCGATCGGGTGTCCGCCCGGCTTCCACGGCTGCGGTTTCGTAAGTGTCCCAGAAGTTTTTCAGCACGTTGCCGGTGACCAGGCAGTGACCAAACGGCTGGAACCCCGCGACTCCGGCCATCTGCATGCTCGACGAATTGCGGCTCATGGCCGGGATCGCGATCGGGGGATGCGGCTGCTGCAGCGGCTTGTGGATGAAGCCGATCCTGGTCTCGGGGTCGACGTTCTCGACCAGTCGGATATTCCAGAACTCGCCCTCGAGTTCAAATGGGGGCTCGGAGGACCACAGCGACAGGATCATCTCGATCGATTCGGTGACCATCCTTGAACTGTTCTTGGGGTCGACGCCGTAGAGTTCCAGGTCGGCGGTCACGCTGCCGGGTCCGAAGCAGAGGTTGAGTCGTCCCTTGGAGAGGTGGTCGAGGAAGGCGAGTCGGCTGGCGACGGCGGCGGGGTGGTGCTGGTTGAGGCAAATCGGAGCGGGCCCCATGCGGATTGAGCTGGTTTCGCCCAAGGCCCGTGCGATAAATATCTCGGGGCTGACGATGTTCTCATACTGCATCGTGTGGTGTTCGCCGATCCAGAACTCCGAGAAGCCCAGTTCTTCGGCGAGGATGATCAGTTCGAGATCCTCGTCATAGCACTGACCGAGCGGCTTGTCGGGATCGTGGAAGGGCATGATGAACATGCCGTGCTCGATCGCGGCCGTGGGTGAGAATTCGGACATGGTAGCGGTCCGGAAGTTGGGTCGGGTGGGTTAGGACATTCTGCGACTTGCGGCCGTGGCGTCAAACCCTCAGGACAGCTCAATTCGTGACTCGCTTGATCGAGCGTCGTGGTCGCGGTATCTGAGGTGTTTGGACTCGTTGTGCAGGGACCGGTCGAATGCGGAGAACGAGACGATGACGACACGAGTGGGGCAGGGGGACTACCAGTACGAGGTGGTCAGCGATTGGGCGAAGTTGCCCGAGGGCTGGACGTTTGGCTGGATCCCGGGGGTGGGCGTCGACAGCCGGGATCGGGTGATCGTGTCGAGTCGCAGCGAGCACACGCTGATCATCTTCGACACCGACGGCAACGTGATCGAGTCGTGGGACGACACGGTGCTGGTCCCCGAGAACGCTCATGGCGTCTACATCGATGGCGAGGACAATATCTACCTGACCGAGTGGCTGGGTCATTGCGTGTACAAGTTCAACTCGGGCGGAGAATTGCAGTGGACGCTGGGGACCCCTGCTGTGCCGCGTCCTCCGGGGCTGCCCTTCAATCGACCCACCGACCTGGCGATCGCTCCGGATGGCTGCCTGTTTGTCAGCGACGGCTACGTCAACCACAAGGTGCACAAGTTCTCGCCCGAGGGGGTGTTGATCAAGAGCTGGGGCGAGCCAGGTACGGGTCCGGGACAGTTCGACCTGGTGCACTCGGTCTGGATCGACAGCGACTACCGGGTCTACATCTGTGACCGTGAGAACAACCGCATCCAGTTGTTCGACGGGGAGGGGGAATTCCTTGAGGAGTGGCCCGGGTACCTGCGTCCGGACACGTTGTGGTTCGACTCGGACGAGACGATTTTCATGGCCGAGGTCGGTCACCGGGTCACGATCCTGGACCGGGGGAACAACGTGCTGAGCCAGTGGGGCGGGGTGGGAGACGAGCCGCACCAGTTCGAGGCGGCGCCGCACGGCATCTGGGGTGACAGCCGCGGCGACCTCTACGTCAGCGAGGTGGCTGCCGCGGGGCTGATCAAAAAGTTCGTCCGAGTGCGGGACTAGCCGACTGCTTCAGTGGAGTACACGGCAGCCGGCCAACTGCTGGCGGAGCCGAGTGGCCTGGTCGGCGGTGACGTGCGTCTCTCGGAGGTCGAGGCCTTCGAGGCTGGGCAGAGTTTCTCGCGAGAGTGTTTCGGTCGCGGCGTTGGTGATGCTGGTGCCGGAGAGCCGAAGGAATTTCAGGTGGGTTCGCGGGGGATGGGCGAGGAGTTGTTTCACCGCCCCGTCATCGATGTTGCGGCAGCCATCGAGTGAAAGCAGTTCGAGTCGATCGGATTGGCCCAGCCCCCTGAGCAATTGCGGTCCTGCTGCGGTCCGGTCGACCTTGAGCTGAGCGAGATCGGGTCGGGTAGCGAGTTGGGCGAGTCCGACGTCGGTCAGTTGGCTGCAGCCGGAGAAGTCGAGTTCGGAAAGCGGCGGCGAGTGGGCCAGCAGGTCGGTGAGTCCCTGGTCGGTGATCGCCGTGCCGGCGGCGACGAGGTACCTGAGGTCGGCGAGGCCGTGCAGGTGTCGAAATCCGCGATCGGTGATCCTGGCGGGCAGTTCCAGTCCCTGGAGTCCCCGGGCGTTGTGGAGCCTGAGTAGCCCCTCGTCGGAGATCTCGGTCCCCGAGAGTGCCAGTTTGCAGTTGCCCAGGACTCCATGTGGCGAATTGATCTGCAGTGTCGGGTGCTGACCCGAGAGAGTGATCAGGCCGGGAAGCGTGACGGTGGTATCGAGCAGACTGAGCTCCTCGAGACTCGCCAACCGTTGAAGTGTCTCGAGTCCCTCATCAGTGACTCGGTAGGACGAATTGAGGATGAGCGTGGTCAGTCGGGGCAACTGGGCCAGGTGGTTCAGGCCGGCATTGGTGACGGCGGTGCGAACCAGCGAGAGTCGTTTGAGGCTGGTGAGTGTTGCGAGGGTGGCCAGGTCGGAGTCGCTGACATTGGATTCGTCGAGCACGAGGTCTTGAAGGGTCGTGATCCGAGCGAGGCTCGCGACGGTGTTGGAATCGAGCGTGGAGCCCTGCAGCTTGATCCAGGACGGATCCCGAGTCCGGTTGTCGAAGATGGCTCCAGCCTGCTCGAGGCGTTCGAGGTCGCGTGACCGCTGCCAGTGGGGCCAGGCAAACAGCCCGAGCACGACGGTTGAAGCGGTGGCTGCCAGCCACATCAAGTGGCCGAGCCGGCGACGCGGTGGCGTGGCTGAAGCGTGTTTCGTGGCTGGTGATTCGTCGGACATCCTGGTCCAGACTAGCGGTCCCACTTGCGACCGGCCATGCCGTGATCCCTCTTGACACCTGTCGCCCCACGGCATGTAATCTCGCACCGCCGGGGCCAAAGGGCCACGGCGAGACGGGGCAGGTTCCGCCCACCGAGATCGGCTCGCGCGATGTTCACGCCAGGAAGGCGGCTGCCGTGCTGACGACGTTTGACCGCTACCTCTTGAAGCGGTACTTCCACGCCTTCACCATCTGTTTCGTAACGGCGATGGGCGTGTTCTTTGTCTTCGACGCGTTCACCAACGCCGACGAGTTCCAGAAGTCGAGCCCCGACGGGTCGGTGTGGCCGGTCGTGCGTCGGATGGCTCTGTATTACAGTTGCCAGTCGAGCCTGCTGTTGAGTCTGGTGGGCCACATGCTGTGCGTGCTGGCAGTGATGATTTCGCTGGTGAGTGTACAGCGAACCGGTGAGTTGCATCCTGTGTTGGCTGCCGGTGTGCCACTTTATCGCATCGTCTTGCCGTTGGTGATCGGTACTGTGCTGGTCAACATGGCGATGATTGTCAACCAGGAGTGGATCCTGCCGCGGGTGGCTTATGTGCTGAAGACTCCCAAGGGCCGCCAGGTCGAGCAGGGCATCGATGTCCGCCCGTCCCTGGACTTTGCCAGCCACGTGCTGATTTCGGCTCGACGCGTCTACCCGGCCTCGTCGCGTCTGGAGGAGGCCGAGTTCGTGCTGCCGGTCCCGGACGTGGTGACACGCCTGACCACCTTGAGGGCTGAGACAGCGAAGTTTGTACGGGGCGGGTCGGGGAGTCGTTCGGGCTGGCTGGTGGCCGGTCTCGATCCGTCACCCGAGACCCTGGCACTGGGGCCGGTCGGCCACCAGGTGGTGCGGGCGGGGCCGCGAGCGGGGATGCTGTTCATCGTCTCGGGCGTGACCCCCGAGCAGCTCTCCGAGAAAGCCGGCCAGGCGAGGTTTTTGTCGACCTCGGAGTTGTTGACACAAATCCGCAACCCGTCGCAGGCCGCCCGTGCGGCTCACGAGCAGGCTCTGGAGGTCCACGCCCGGTTGACTCGCCCACTGCTGAACATAGCCGCGGTGTTCCTGGTGGTGCCGTTTTTGGTCCGTCGCGAGAGTCGCGGCGTTGTGGCCAACCTGGCGATTGCCGGCGGCGTGATGCTGACGCTGTTGGGCGCCGGAGAAGCCTGCCTGTATCTGGCCAGCTTCCAGGTGCTCTCGCCCGACGTGGCTGCCTGGTCGCCGGTGGTGGTCTGCGGGATGGGGGCCACCTGGTGTGCCCGTCACGCTGAGACCTAGGGGGGCGGGGACAGGCATCTCCTCCGCTGGGGCGGCTGCTGGGGGGGATCCCGGGTGGTGAGGGTCAGGCGGCCTGGCGGGTGGTGCGTCGGGCGTGTGGGCCTCGAGCACCCGCGGCGTGACCATCCCAGAGGTGTGCGTTGACCGAGGCGAGGACCTGGTCGGCGGCGACCATGGCCCTGAGTGCTTCGGGGCCACCCACCAGCGGGGGCCGGCCAGTCTGGACGCAGTCGACAAAGTGCTTCAATTCGTCGGTCAGGGCATCGGAGTCGGAGATTTCCAGTTCGCGCACCGAGATGAATTCACCGAAGACTCTCTGCTTCAGTGCTTCGATGTCGGCTCCGGGAACGGCGGCCAGTTCCAGGGGGGAGGGGCCTGCGAGCAGTGCCTGCGTGGGCCGGAAGGCCTTGAGTTGTCGGGTGTGCAGGTCGACGTGGACGCAGCCGGAGGCTGACCAGGAGGTGAGCACACGTCGCGGCTCGGGGTGGACTCGGCTGGCCGAGATATCGGCGATGCAGCCGTTGTTGAATTCGAGCCGCGCCTGCACAGAGTCTTCGTAGCCCCCCATCAGGCTGATCCCAAACGCACTCACGCTCCGGATGGGCGACTCGACCAGAGCCAGCACCAGTTCGAGATCATGGATCATCAGGTCGTGGACGACTCCGATATCGGTCGAACGGAAGGCAAAGGGGCTGAGTCGTTCGATCTTCAGATACCGCGGCCGATCGATCTGACCGAAGGCAGCCTGGAGGGCGGGGTTGAAGCGTTCGACATGTCCGACCTGCAGCACGACGTCCTGGCGGTCAGCGAGGTCGACCAGCAGCGCGGCGTCATCGAGTGTTCCGGCGATCGGTTTCTCGACCATCACCGGCAATCCGGCCTTGAGACAGTCACCGGCGACTGCCAGGTGTGCCGAGGTAGGGACCGCGACGGTCACCGCGTCGACGTCTTGGAGCAGGTCGTGGAAGTCGGTGAGGTGGGCACAGCCGCAGGCCTCGGCCACGCTGCGGCCCATCTCGACGTTGGGTTCGGCAACGGCGATGAGGTCGACGGAGTCGAGGCTGGCGAGGATCCGGGCGTGGTGTCGACCGAGGGCACCGACGCCGACGACGGCGATTTTCAGACGGGTCATGCAGCCTGCCGTTGGGAGTGGGAGTGGAAGTGGGTGTCGTCGCGTGGGACATCGTCGGCAGGTTGCTCGGCTGGTTTCGGCCCAGCGGCGGTGTCACGGGCCCTGAGGTTGTGTCCCTGGATCTGCCGGGTGATGAACGACAGCCAGTTGGTCAATTCCGCTGGCAGCGTGCCTTCGAGCTCAGTTTCGAAGTGCTGCTGCACATCGGCGATCTTCTGGAGTTTTCGGAAGTGCATGCGGAAGGCACTCCTGATGAGTGTCTGTGTATCAGTGGAGATCCCGGCCCGCTGCATGCCGATCTTGTTGATAGATGTCAGCCTCGGGTTGTCGCTGCCGGTGGCGAGCATATATGGGGGGATGTCGTGCGGGACACGGCAGCCACCGCTGACAAATGCCAGGGTGCCGATGGTCGAGTAGTGGTGGACGACGGAATTGCCCGAGATGATGGCACGGTCCTCGACAACGACATGACCGCCCAGCAGCACTCCGTTGACCAGGATGACGTCGTCATGCACGTGGCAGTTGTGGGCCACGTGGGCGTTGGCCATCAGCAGGTTGCGGTGGCCGATCCGGGTGGTGCCGTCTTCCTTTTCGGCACCACGGTTGATGGTCACTCCCTCGCGGAACATGTTGTCGTCGCCGATGAGCACCCGGGTCCCGGTTTCCTCGTAACTCTTGTCCTGCGGATCGGCTCCGATCACGCAATGCGGCAGGAAGCGGTTGTTGCGGCCCAGTTCGGTGTTGCCGGTCAGCACGACGTGGCTGTCCAGGCATGTGCCCTCACCAAGTCGGACTCCCGGCCCGACCAGGCAGAAGGGTCCGATCGTGACGTCAGAGGCCAGTTCCGCGGCCGGGTCGACCTGGGCCAATGGCGAGATGTTGGCAGGCATGATGTGTTGAGTGGAGTGTGGGAGGCGAAATGGGTGGCGTCAGGCGGCGGCCGTGAGCTGTTTGTCCCTCGAGTCGTGCTCGAGGATCAGGGCCGTGGCTTGGTGGTTGAGAGTGTGTCCGGTGCAACAGGCGTGGATGTGTCCCCAGAGGTCGGTACCCAGCAGTGCAAAGTCGCCGATGCAGTCGAGGATTTTGTGTCGAGCGCACTCGTCGGGGAACAGCAGCTGGTTGTCGATGGGGCCACGGGGCCCAAAGACGAGCAGGTCCTTGTGCGTGAGTCCCTGTCCCAGTCCCTGGCCCTGGAGTGCCGCCACTTCGCTGTCGAGCACAAAGGTGCGGCAGCCGGCGATGTCGGTGGCAAAGGTTTCGGCTTCGAGCACAAACGTCCGGGTCTGGGGTCTGATGGGTGAATGGGGTCCGTAGTCGAGGTGATAGCTGATGGCGAGGCCGGGTTGGGCCAGGGGTCTCAGCGTGATGTTCTGGTCCGCATCGCCGACAGAGAGCACCCGGTCGATGACCCGGCAGGGCCTGGGAGCGTCCTGTGCGATTCGACCGGCTTCGTGGATCGCCTCGACCACGGGCCGGCACGACCCGTCGAAGCCCGGCGGTTCCGGTGCGTCAAGCGTGACCAGGCAGTTGTCGATTTGCATCCCGGCCAGTGCGGCCACGACGTGCTCGACCAGTTCGATCACAACGCCGTCGCGTCCGATCGCTGTGCGACGTTGCCTGGGGAGCACAAACTCGCGGGTGGCCGGGACGGGTTGTGAACCGGGGCAATCGAGTCGTTGGAACGCCAGCCCAAACCCTGGTTTGGCCGGTTGCAGCTCGAGCCGAACGTCGGATCCAGTGACAAAACCGATCCCCCGACACTCGATCGACCGGCCCAGCGTGTACTGGGGACGAAGTGAGCGAAGAGCGGAAGGCGGTAGTGGGTCTCGAGCGATGGCAGGCATGCGGGATTGTGGAAGGAGGCTGTTGCGGTCGTGACGCTGAACGACCCCGCGACGGTCGTCACGGGGTCGTTCGGACGTCTTTTGCCGTCGTGATGCGGATCCGGAGCGGGTCCGCTACTTGGTCTTGGTTGCACCAGCCGGTTGGGCACCGGTCCGCGGCGCGGGAGACTGCTTGAGGAACTGCTTGTTGAGGTACTCGATTACCGGCTTGGTAATGTCGTCCTCGGCTCGGAAGTAGACCACCTGCCGTTGCAGTTCTCCGACGACGCTGTTGGGCGTGGTGGCTTCGGTAGCGCTGCTGTTGAATCTCATCACCAAGGTGTAGCCCCAGGCTTCGGCCGCCCGCTTGACGACGCCCTTGATTTCACCGTGGATCGTCTTCAGCAGTTGAGCTTCCCGACGCAGGATTCTCTTGCGCTCGTTCTTATTGAACACGACCAGTTCGGCCTTGAGCTTGTCGCCCTGCTGTTCGAGGTCGGCGGCCTTGGCACTGCCGGGCTCGATGCTGCCCGACTTGAGCCGTTTGCTGAGCATTTCAATCTGCTTCACCAAGGAGCTGCGTCGAGGTTCGCTCTTGGCAATCTCGGCCTTGATCTCAGTCCGCAGGGCATCAACTTTCTTGTAGTTCTTGAGGACCTTGCTGATGTCGATCAGCGCGACCTTATGCGGCGCCGACGCGGAGTTCGCGTCCTGAGCCAGGGTTGTGGCCGGCTGTGCGGCCAGAAGGATGGTGGCGACAAGGAGAAAAGCGAGTCTAGTCACGGCCGAAACACTCCTTTGCTTTGGCAGTGCCTGAGCGGGGGTTAGCCGGGAGGCAAACCGTGGCGTCGTTACCACAGGCCCGATCAGGCGAGTCCATTCGTGGGTGGCGTCGGGGGTATATGGCAAAGTTGTCCGGACACGTCAAGAGGAGTGTCCAGGCAACTTTGCCTCCTACGAACCACAATCGGTTTCCGGCGCCGCGGCTCTGAATTCCAAATGCGCAGATTTGGGAAAATGGGTCGACTTTTTCGAATGCGCAGGCCGTAGCGGTTGTTTTCTGGCGGGAGCTACGAGTCGGGAGTCCAAAGTGGGGTAATGCTGCGTGATTCCGCACACCGGCTCCGTCGTGCCTTGAGGCGGACATAGGGGGGAATAAAGCGTCCCCGGTGGCGGAAGTCACCGGGCTGGGCCGTCCGATCAGCCCGCAAGGGTTCACGCAGGTCCTCGATCACGAACCCGGTCTGGCAGAGCGCTCCGACGAGCTGTTCCCACCGATGCAGGAATTCGAGTGTCCCGTCTTCGCGGTAGGACTGGTCGGGCACCTCCGGCAGCGGGCCCTCGTGGTAGTACTCGACCCCCATCACATAACGGTCACGGCGGTCGCGGTGCGAGACCTGGAGGCTAGAGGGCTGCTTGTGCTGGCTGACGTAGAGTCCCCCGTCACGGAGCACTCGAGCGACTTCCCGAAACATCGGTTCCAGCGAGGCGATGTAGCAGGAGCTGACCGGTTGGTGGACGATGTCGAAGGCCTCGTTTCTGAGCGGAGAGAGGTCATCCATCGAGGCCTGGACGACCTCGACGGACAGCCGATGTTTTTCGGCTTCGCGGCTGTCGACAGCCAGCATCTGGTCGCTGAGATCGACCACGGTCACGCGAGCCCCTGCGGCGGCGTAGAGGATCGACTGCCAGCCGCCTCCGGCAGCCAGGCACAAGACGTCGAGGCCTTCGACACTGGCTGGCAACCAGCCGCGGCCATCGAGCACCTTGAGCGGCTCGGCGAGTTCTTCGTCGGTGGCCACCCGGGCAAACTGGCTGCCCGCTCGGACCATCCGGTTCCACGCCGCCTGGTTGTGACGCAGAAATTCGGAGTCGGTCATGGCGGGAGCTTGCCGGTGGGTCAATCGGCTGCCGCGTCCGCGTTCCCGTCTGCGTCCCCGATCAGGGCGCCGGCCCAGGTCACCAGGTCGCCCCGGTTTCGTGCCGAGTCGCGCAGCAGGTCCAGTCGACCGGCGGCTTGGCAGAATTCGGCGAAGCTGAAGCCGGTGGATTCGTCGAGGTGTGCCAGGTGGGTGACGGCCACGTCGATCGCTTCATCCATCCGTCCGATTCGTTTCAGCAGGTCGACGACCACGTAGGCGATCAGCTGCTTGTCTTCTTCGTCCGGCTCGGCTTCAAGTTGTCCCATGAAGTAGGCGATGGCCTCGTCACGACCTTCATCGAGTAACGCTCTTAGGAAGTGGCCGTGCGCGGTGTAGAAGTCTCCAAAAGGAGCCTCGCCGGGATACTGAAACTGCTGGTCAAGCCGTGCTCCGTACTCGGCCAGCTCGAGGGCCTGCGGCAGTTGCTCGCCGTCGTTTTCGAGCGAGCGTGCGAAGCGGACAACGGAACTGAGGTGCGAGACGTCGATGTGGTAATTGCCTTCGGCGAACAGCCAGTCGCGGTCCCCGGAAATCAGTTCCCGAAGGTTCTCGGACGGCTCGATCATCGGCAGTCGCTGGGTGACCTCGGCATTGATCGTATGGCAGAGGTCACCGTAGAGCTGTTTGACAAGCAGTTGGGCTGCAGCGCGGCGGTCGTCGGGCGGCAGTTGCATGATCTGCTGATCGAGGGCGGTGATCGTGTTGCAGGTGCCGTGGGAGTTGAGCATCAACTCGAGACCCTTGACGGGGTGGGCTCCTTCGTAGAGCGCGACATTGATCAGTTCTTCGGTCCGCTCGTAGTCCTCGCCGCTGGCCGGGACCTTCTCGAGTGCCTCGCGGACCGGGCCGGGCTCCTGGATCGTCTGAAAGTAGACCCAGGCGTCGCCGACGCGTCCGGAATCCAGCAGCAGTCCTCCCACCCGTCGAGCCGACTCGACGTAGTGTTTTTCGAACCCGCCCCGCTGGTCGTCGGGGACATCTTCAAACGAGGTGGGCCGGACCAGCGGCAGTCCCAGCTCGAGCTTTTTCTGCATGAGCAGAACGTCAAAAAGCCGGTGGTAGTTCTCCTCCTCGACCAGCACCGTGGCCAGTTGGTCGAGCGTGGCTTGTGAGCCGTCGTTTTGCTGAAGTTCTTCGAGGCGTGCGAATGTGTCACTCATCGGTCTGCCTGTGCTGGTGCGAAGGTGGGTCAGCCTCTTCTGTCCTGGCTGATGGAGAGAACTCAGGTCGCCATTATGCAGGTCACCTCTCTGGGGGGGAAGTGCCCCGGGGCTACTCGACCAGGACCAGCGGTGTAAAGTCCCCGTCTCGTCCCAGCATTCCGATCAGGGTCTCGTGTTGTGTGTGTTGCCCGATGAGTGTCCGCGGGATGCGGGGCGGATCGAGGCTGCGGTACAGGATCAGCTGCGAGTCCCCCAGTCGCACTCGAAATCCCGCGGCCCTGTGCGGAGATACCACCTGTCGGTCCTCGGTCACCGTCAGCGAATTCCATTCGGGTTTGTGTCGCCGTCTGCGTGTTGAGAAGTCGACGATGAGTGGGAGGTACAGGGCGGGACCCGGTCCGGCGGTGGACCAAGCCAGGCGATTCTCGTGGCACGAGATCGACGCGGGGCCTGTGGCCAGCAGCGGGTCGTCGGGGACCGCCAGTGGGATGACCCGCGCCGAGACTCCTCGGCCGCTGAGTCGCCAGTCGCGGCGGCCTCCGCGGGCCGGTCCGGCGACGATTCCTTCGGCGAGCCCCAGCCACGACCGGCAAGCGAGCCTGTCCTTCGCGGGCGTGTCGGGTCCCACGATGACGGCATCGGCGAGCACCAGCAGATCTTCGGCGCGGGACAGCAGAATTTGCCGTTCCACTCGACTTCCGTCTCCGGCGTCGGCCTGCAATTCGATGTAGTCGGCGTCGTCGTCACTTTGCCAGCAGACACAATCCCAGTCCTCCAGCTCCAGTTGACGCGATCCGCAGCTGACCTCAATCGACCAGTTATCGCTCAGCAGCGATTGGCCACCGACGGAAACATCCAGCCTCGGCGTAGCTCCGTCGTGTGTGACGACCACGGAGGGTGCGTCGTGGGAGCGTTTGGTACCCAGCACTGCGACGCGGGCCCAGTCGGACTGGGTCACGCCGGCAGGGTGGCTGCCTGAGGCGAGCCGTGCGGCCGAGTCGAGCAATTCTCCGAGTCCTCCAAGTCGCCGGCGGGACAGGGCGAGTCGGTCGCGGTGTCGGTAGAGCGGGGTGATGCAGCCGACCAGCCTGTGGAACCGCCGAGTGGCCTTGCGGTTCCAGGCCGAGGTGGCGAATCGTCGTCCCCAGCAGCCAGAGCGGACAAGGGTTCCCAGCCATTCGGGCAGGTCTACAAGGAGTTCGGCGTGTGGCGTGCCGTCGGCGTCGGTCCGCTCGAGCAGTTCCTGCTGCAGTGCGACTTTGCCGTCTCGGCGGAGCCCGGCGGTGCCCTTGAGCGGAGCCAGCAGCAGTCCGGCTGTAAATGCGAGTTCCGGGGAGAGGGGGCGGGTGGTGCTGAGCGTAATGCAGTGTCGCCACGCGGCGAGCCACTTTCGCGCGTGCCGCGACGTTACCGGTTGGGTCAGCAGTGCCAGGGCGGCCAGCAGGTCGCCGTCGCTGGCATCGGGCTCGAGCCGTGAGATCACTCCCAGTGGCGACCGGGCCCGCGGGTGGCTGCCAATGGCAGGTCGTGCAGATCGGCTGCTCGGCCCGGTCCGCCGCCAGGCCGTGGCCAGCCGCGAATCGGTAGCAATCCAGTCGAAGGCCCTCTGAGGCAGTCGTGGTGCGGAGGCGTCGATCCGCTGGCTCAGTTGGCGGGACCATTGCCGCAGGAACTCGGCGGGATTGCCGTTGCTGGCGGCCTGCCTGAGCGCCGTGGGCGCGGCCCGGTCGAATTTGAGCTCGGCCAGGAAGTCGCCGTGGTCCAGCCGGCTGGTTTGTCGGGGGTCGGTCTGGGCTGTGGGGTGAATGGTCATTGGGGCTCAGGCAGGATGCCAGCGGTCTTGGCGAAGCACTCCGGCCAGTCGGCCCGAGGTGAGGATCGAGTCGAGTGTCAGGGTTGAGCCGGGTCCAGGTTCCACTCCGATGGCGATCGCCTGCTTGCCGATGTCGAGTGTTCCGCAGGCGGATTCGAGTCCCAGTGCGGTTGCGGCGGCGGAGGTGGCCATCGCCAGCAGGACCTCGGATTGGGTATCGGCAGCGGTTCGTGCCAGGAATTGTAACTCGTTCCACATCGAGAGGTCGGGATTGGAGGCTCGGCTGTCAGTGCCCAGTACGACCGGGGTCCCCTGCTCGAGCAATCGCCTGAAGGGGTGTGGTGGGAGTCCAAAGTGAGCGTGGGTTCTGGGGCAGTAGACAACGGTGATGTTGCGATGTCGGGCCAGCCAGTCGAGTTCGCGGTGATCGAGCAGGTTGCCGTGGATGACCAGGGGGTGCTCGAGCTCGGCGAGTGGAACGAGGTAATCCAGCGGCCGGCTGCCCCTGGGGATCGCCGACTCGTTCCACGCACCCAGTACCTCGAGTCGCTGCCGCAGCGGGCCGTCACCGTGTGCCAGCAGTTCGAGTTCGTCGGGTGACTCGGCGAGATGCGTGGCCAGTGGCACGCCGTGCGAAACGGCCAGTTGGACCAGTTGGTTGTAGAGGTTGGGGTGGACCGAGTAGGGAGCGTGCGGGCTGAGTCCTCTCAGGCAACCCGCGGCGGTCGGCTCGGCGAGAAACCGGGCAGCAGTGGCCATGCACTCGTCGTGCCGCTCGGGTCCCAGCCCGATGATTTCCCGGAAGACGACGCAACTGGGATCGCCCTGTTCGAGCCGGTCGTCCGGCCAGTCGGATGTGGCAATCTCTCCGACGGCGGCGGTGCCGGTCGCGGCGAGTTCATCGAGCCCGATGCGGATCGGGTCGAGCTGCTCGGATCGTCCACCTCGAGCGTTGGTCACGTCTCCGATCCAGGCCGCCATGCCCTCGGTGGCGGGCAGCGGTTCGGGGATGGTTGAGAATTCCAGGTGGGTGTGGGCGTTGACCAGTCCGGGCAGCAGCACGATATTGCCCAGGTCGGTGGCGGTGATATCGGGGCCGGGAAAGAGGTTCGTGATCAGGCCGTCGGCCACTTCGATCACCCCGCCGGGGATGGGCGGTCCCTGTCCGGGGACCACCAGACGGGCGGCAAAGCGACCCTTTGCGGTCACTTTTCGCTCCCGGGTTCGGGCCAGCGGTTCAGCAGCAGGAGCAGCGCCACGGCAGCGGCCCCGGCGATGGCCAGCAGTGGCACGTCGTATCGCAGCACTGAGTTTTTGTCGATTGACAGTATCGTGTCGGCCCAGGCGGGCAGGGGATCGGGGACCGTCCAGCGTTCTCGCAGCACCGCGATCCCGTTGAAGGTGAGGTGAAAGACCAGTCCCGGCCAGATGCTGCCGCTGCGGATTGCCAACAGCCCCAGCACCAGTCCCAGCAGCGTGGCGTAGAAGACCTGCTGGGGAATCATGTGCACGGCCCCGAAGGCGATGGCCGAGAGCACGACGGCGAGTCGACGGCGGCCGGGACGGTCAAACGCCGAGAGCACAAAGCCGCGGAAGAGGAACTCCTCGCAAAACGCCGGCGTGACGGCGATCGCCAGCAGCACCAGCCAGGCTGGCTGGGTGGGGCCGAGCATGGTCTTGAGAAACTCCTGGCTGCCTTCAGGCAATCCCGGGGGGAAGAACCACTGCAGGTGCTCCATCAGTTCGTGGACCAAAGGGTGCAGTGCCACGGCCAGGGCGATGGCGACGGTGACCGAGGTGGTGGTGGGTCTCCTGAGACGAAAGGTGCTGCGCAGATCGGTCAGCAGCGTCGTGGCCAGCAGCCAGGCGGGCAGCAGGAACAGCAGCAGTTGCTGAACGATCAACCCCCAGATGGCCGCCCGCGGTCTCTGGGCTTCGGCGATTGAGCCCAGCCACGCCCCCAGCGGTTGCATCAGTATCAATTGTCCGAGCATCCCGATCGAGAGGCAGACCAGGACGCCTCCGGCTCCGGGGACGGGGGGCTTGTGGGTCCAGAGTCGTTTGAGCCAGAGCCTGAGATCGAAGCGTTCGGCTTCTCGGAACAGCACCGCTTCGCTGTGGAACTGGGCGACGGCCCACCACAGGGCCAGCCCGGCGTAGGTAAAGCTGGCCCCGAGTACAGCCGGCAGGTAGGCGAGGGCTTCGGCCGAGGTCGGGTTGACCATCAGTTCTTTGAGTAGCAGGACCGGTCCGATGACGGGCAGCACCGAGTGGAACGGCTGGATTTCGATACCGGGTGCGGCGGTGAGTGCCACCAGCAGCATGACGACGATCATCAACGGCGAGAGGTAGTACTGTCCTTCGCGGGTGCTGCGGGCGAAGGTCGCCAGCGCGAGGCTCAGTGCGCTGAAGAGTGCGGCCAGTGGCAGGAGCATGACGAGGATCCAGAGCATGCCGGCGCTGGTCGGCGCGGCCACCGCGGCCCGGGCATTGGGGTTGACGTCGCCGACGAGCTGAAACATGTAGGTGGCGGTCAGGCCGAGGCTGACGAGATTGAGCAGGGCGGTGGCGAGGCTGAAGACGAGGATGGTCAGGAACTTGGCCAGCACCAGTTCGATTCTCCTCGCCGGACTGATTAGCAAGGTCTCCATCGTCCCCCGCTCCTTTTCACCGGCGGCGAGGTCCACGGCGGGGTAGAAGGCTCCGGTGACGGTCATCACGACGAGGATGACCGGGTAGAGCTTGCTCCAGACCAGCGCGGATTCCTGGCCACTGCCGACCACATTGACCACTTTGGCGTCGACGGGTGAGGGGAGTGAATTGGGTAGTCCGGCCGCCTCGAGCCTCAGCCGCAGCAGCTCCTCCTCCCAGGAATCAAACACCCGTTGGACCCGTCGCGAGGCGATCAGCGACTTCTCGTCACCGCTGACGAGGATTACCGGTCGAGGATATTCTGAGGGTTCCTCGGCGGTTTGTTCACGTTGGGCGATCAGCCGATTGACCTCAGCGAGCTTGTCTCCAAATCCGTCGGGGATCACCACCAGCACGTCGATCTGTGCATCGCGGAGCATGGCGTTGATCTTCTCGTTGAGCTCCTGCAGCGGCGTTTCGATTTCCGGTGACGGTCGGTCGGGGTTGCCGTCGGCGGATCCGATCAACTGGACCCTCTGGCGGTAGAGGTCGTGGATGCGTCGGGCGATTTCGAGCCGGCTGCCGATCTGGGGATCCTCCCCCAGTTGCTCGGCCGACTCGACTCTTAACCGCACCGCGCCATCAGGGTCAGCGAACCAGCGGGCGGCGAACGCCGAGCCCTCGATCAGCTTGGGCTCGGGCAGCGAATCTGATCCGAGTACGACCACGGTGCGTGGTCGTTCACTGAAGACGACGGCCATCTGCAGCATGCCGATTCCCAGTGCGGGGTACAGCAGTAGCGGCAGAGCCATCACCATGAACAGCGTGCGGCGATCGCGGAGTTGGTCCGTGAGTTCCCGACCGAAGACGATCCGGATCTTGCGAAAATCGAGGCTGGGTTTGCGTTGAGAGGTCACGAGTTGACCTCGCCGCCGCCCTGCTCGTTCCCGGTCTCGGCCGTGACCTCAGCCAGCGTGCTCTCATACCGTGAGACGAGGTCAAAGAAGTGTTCTTCGAGGTCGGGTTGATCGGATGCGGCCACGATGTCGTTCAGTGATCCTGTCGCGAGGATTCGGCCACGGTGGATGATCGCCAGGCGGTCACACAGCCGTTCGACCTCGCTCATGATGTGCGTGGAGTAGATGATGCACTTGCCCTGGTCGCGAAGTTGCGCGACGGTGTCGATTACGGCGCGTGCGACGAGCACGTCGAGGCCGTTGGTGGGTTCGTCGAAGATCAAGACCGGGGGGTCGTGGACCAGTGTGCGGGCGATCGAGACTTTCTGTCTCATGCCGGTCGAGAGCCGGACGTTGAGCGTATCGGCGAAGTCGTGCATCGAGAGCGTGGTGAAGATCCGCTGGATCGTCTCCTCGAGCCGGTCCTCCTTGAGTCCGTAGAGACGTCCGAAGTACTCGACCGTTTCGCGTGCGGTCATGCGGTCGTACAGTCCGGTGGTGCCCGAGAGGAACCCGATGCGGGCTCGGACTTCATCGGGTTCCTCGACGATGTCCTTTCCGTCGATCGAGGCGGTGCCGGAGGTGGGTCTGAGAATGGTGGAGAGCAGCCTAAGGCAGGTGGTTTTTCCGGCGCCGTTGGGTCCCAGCAATCCGAACACCTCGCCGGGACGGACCTCGAAGCTGACCCCGTCCAACGCGACGACTTCCCCTTGGTGCAGGTCGGGAAACCGCTTGGAGAGGTCGTGGACTTCGATCATAAGGCGGCGTCGACCAGCGGCGGATCGTCGATGTACTCGTAGAACACGTTCCGCTGGCGTGGAATGTAGCCGGATTCCTCGATGCAACGGCGGATCGTCTCCAACGTGAGATGGTAGACGGTGCCCGCCTCGGCAACCACGTTCTCCTCGATCATCAGGCTCCCCATGTCGTTAGCTCCGAATGCGAGTGCCAGTTGTCCGATCTTCTCGCCCTGGGTCACCCACGACGACTGGATGTTGGGCACGTTGTCGAGGTAGAGCCTGGCCACCGCCTGTGTCTTGAGGTACTCGAAGCCTCCGGCCGGGGGAATCTCTGACATGTCGACGCCGTCTTTGCGGTTGCCGAACCACGGTGGAGTGTCCGGCGGCTGCATCGTCCAGCAGATGAAGGCGGTGAAGCCGCCGGTTTCGTCCTGCAGCGAGCGAATCCGTTCGAGGTGTTCGATTCGCTCCTCGAGCGTCTCGATGTGCCCGAACATCATCGTGGCCGAGGAGCGGCCGCCGAGCTTGTGCCACACGCGGTGGACCTCGAGCCAGTCATCGGTCAGGCACTTGCCTCGCGTGATCAGTTTCCTCACGCGGTCGACCAGGATCTCGCCCCCGCCGCCGGGCAGGCTGCCCAGGCCGGCCTGCTTGAGTCGAGCCAGGACGGTGTCCAACGGCAGCTTGCTGATCTTGCTGAAGTGGTGGATTTCCGGAGGGCTGAAGGCGTGGATGTTGATGGTCGGGAACCGCTGGCGGATCCCCCGAAGCATCTCCTCGTACCATTCCA
>Ga0310123_10000833_pt1 | contig 26990 bp, 22 predicted proteins | sample CB6_AW_1057_MG_FD_203505 | JGI IMG/M metagenome (GOLD analysis project Ga0310123, IMG submission 203505) | Marine microbial communities from Western Arctic Ocean, Canada - CB6_AW_1057 | ecosystem: Environmental > Aquatic > Marine > Oceanic | place: Canada: Western Arctic Ocean | collected... | reverse complement strand
TCGCCGTGACCGTCTCCGGCGCACGCCAGCACCTCTCCTCCCTCGAGCGCGACGGTGTGGTCACGTATCAGCGCGTCCGGCAAGGCCCAGGACGCCCGCGCCACCTGTACGAGCTCACCGAGCGCGGCGACGCGCTCTTCCCTCGCCGCTACGCCGAGTTGATGAACGAGCTGCTCGGCTACGTGCGAGGCCGATCCGGGCCTGGTGGACCGCGTGTTCTCGCGCCGCAGTCAGCGGCGCTTCGAGGCGATCCGGGCGCGGCTCGATGGGCTGCCGCTCGCGGAACGCCTGTGCGAGCTGGTCCGCATCCTGGACGAGGACGGCTACTTCCCGGGGTTGCAGAGCCAGCGCGAGGGCGAGTGGCGGATCCTGGTCCGGAACTGTCCTGTGCGTGCCCTCGGCGAAAAGTACGCGCAGGCCTGCACCAGCGAAATCAGCTTCCTCCGGAAGGCGCTTCCCGCCGCGGAAGTGCGCCGCTCCGCCCATCAGCTCGACGGCCACACCTGCTGCACGTACGAGATCTGCTCGCTCGCGGAACCGAGCGGCAGCGCGGGGGTGCAGGAGTAGCCCCGTCGCGGCCCGAAACGCACACACAGCGGCGGGCGGGGCCGCATTTCCTTGGACATTCCGGGACCGTCGCACCGTACGGGTCCTGCACGCGCCCACCTCAGTCCCATCACAGGGAAGGAGAAGGAGAGGAGCATGGCCTCTAAGTTCCAGCTGCCCCCGCTCGGCTACGACTACGCCGCGCTCGAGCCGCACGTCGACGCGCGCACCATGGAGATCCATCACACCAAGCACCACCAGGCGTACACGGACAACCTCAACGCAGCGCTCGAGAAGCATTCCGCGCTGCACGGCAAGAGCGACGAGGAGCTGCTGCGCGGCATCCAGTCCGTGCCGGAAGAGATCCGGACCGCCGTCCGCAACCACGGTGGGGGCTACCACAACCACAACCTCTTCTGGAAGGTGCTCGCCCCGGGCGGGAGCAGGGCGCCCTCCGGGGAGCTCGCCAAGGCGCTCAACGCGGCCTTCGGGTCGGCGGACGCGTTCAAGGCCAAGCTCACCGACGCGGCCGCGAAGCGCTTCGGGTCCGGCTGGGGGTGGTTGTGTGTGGACGGAAAGGGCCAGCTTCGGGTGCTCTCGACCGCCAACCAGGACAGCCCGCTGATGGACGGGCTCACCCCCGTCCTGGGCGTGGACGTGTGGGAGCACGCCTACTACCTGAAATATCAGAACCGGCGGCCGGAGTACCTCAAGGCCTTCTGGGAGGTCGTGAACTGGGACGAGGTCAGCCGTCGCTACGCCGCGGCCGGGGGGGGCTGACCGCAAGTCTTCGGGTCGGGGGAGGTCCGGAAAGAGGCGGCCGCGCGGCACGCGGCCGCCTCTTTCCGGATCCCTGTTCGCGTCGGCGCGAACGACGTCGATGAAATCCTTGTGTCGGCGGCGCCGTTTGTTTACTCATGTTGTGGTGGCCACGCCGCCGACTCCTTCCCACAACGTTCACGGCAACCGGCTGAACGCATGCCGATGCGCTTCGCTTTCGTCCGCATTGTGACCGTTCTCGTAACGCTCACGGCGGCCGCCCTCCCCAGTCCTACGGCCGCCCAGAGCCTGGGCGGTTCGCGCGCCTCGCTGGATCTCCAGAACCGGATGGCGAGCCAGCACGACTTCAGCTATCTCAGCACAGCGACCCAGGTGCGCAGGTTCGTGGACGCCGGCTATCTGGTCCCGGTCGTGGCCAACGCTGATTTTGAGCTGCACCGGGTCTCGTATCCGTACGCGCGGCCCGAGGTGCGGATGTTCTTGGAGCGGCTCGCCGCACAGTACCGGAGCGCCTGCGGGGAGCGGCTCGTGGTTACCAGCCTGACCAGGCCGGAGTCCGACCAGCCGAGGAACGCCTCCGATCACTCGGTCCATCCGACTGGAATGGCAATCGATCTGCGACTGGCCTGGAACGCCCGCTGCCGCAGCTGGCTCGAGCGCGTGCTGCTCCAGCTCGAGCGCGTGCGTGTGCTCGAGGCCACGCGCGAGCGGCGGCCCGCCCACTACCACGTCGCGGTGTTCCCCCGCCCGTATGCGGAGTACGTCGCTCTCAAGGAGCCCTCCACCCGACTCGCGGCCGCCGACGTCCCGTCCCGGGCGCTCGACCGGGAGCCGCTCCACTACCGCGTGCGCTCCGGCGATTCACTGTGGGCGATCGCGCGCCGGCACGGCCTCACGGTCGCGCAGCTCCAGCGGACCAACGAGCTCGCGTCCTCGCGCATCGTTCCCGGTCAGGTCATCGAGCTCCCCGTCTTGGACTGAGCTGGCGGGAGTCCGGGAGACCGGCTCGGCGGGGCCCTGCCTTCCCCGCTACTCCCATAACGGCCCAACTCACACCCATCACCAAGGAGATTCACCCGTGAGGAACAACAAGGGCTTCACCCTCATCGAGCTCCTGATCGTGGTCGTTATCATCGGGATCCTGGCGGTCATCGCCATCCCGAAGTTTTCCGCCACCCGGGAGAAGGCGTACTTCGCCGCGATGAAGTCGGACCTGAAGAACCTGGCGAGCCAGCAGGAGATCTACTACGCCAACAACTACACGTATACGACCGACAAGGCTACGCTGGGCTTCGTGCAGTCCGAGGGCGTGAACGTGACCGTGGGCGCCGCGTCGGCGTCCGGCTGGTCGGCCTCGGCGACGCACCAGGCCTTCGGGACCACCACCGACGGCTGCGCGATCTACTACGGCGATGCCACCGCGCCGTCCGCTCCGACCACGCCCAGCGCGCCGGGCGAGATCCTCTGCACGCCCTGAGGCATCTGCCTCAGCCACACTGGTGGTGGGGGAAGCGTGGCTCGGACCTGGTCCGGGCCACGCTTCCCACGACCAGCCGAACGCTCCCGGCCGAGCAGTGCGGGCTCTACCACGGCGACGCAGATCCGGCTGGCGGGAGCCCTACGGCCGAGCCCGGTATCGTGACCTGCACGATGTGATCGTGCGCCGCCCACGCATTCGTGTGGGTGTCAGGCGGGTCCGCGGCTCCTCGAGCCGCCGCGATCCGCCCCCGCACGTTGCCGAGGTTCCGGCCGCGGCCCACCTTGGCGAAGCACTCGCTCCGCCCCCCCCTTCCGATCCGCCCGTGGCGGACCTGCGGCTCCAGGGTGTGGCCGCGCTGCCTGCGGGCGGCGCCGGGGCCGCGCTGTATCCGCTGCACGCGAACGCGCAGTCGCTCACGAACTTCCTGAACGGAGAGTACCGGCCCGACACGCATCAGGGCCGGCGAAAGGGTTGGGGGATCAGGCGGGGTAATGCTGGAATGACCCTCAACGACACTGAACGACAGCGCGCGTTGACCGGCCGGACCGTACGGGGCGAGTTTCAGCCGCTCCGAGCGGGCTCCGAGTCCGGGCGCTTGCACCCGTAAGAACAAGCAACGATTGAACATGCGACGCATCTCCTTCCGCACGGCCGGGGAATCTCACGGCCGCGCTCTGACGACCATCCTCGAGGGGATCCCGGCCGGGCTCCCCCTGGAGATGGAACGGGACGTGGATCCCGAGCTGCGGCGCCGGCAGGGCGGGTACGGCCGCGGGCGCCGGATGCAGATCGAGAGCGACCGGGCGGATCTGCTCTCCGGGGTCCGGCTGGGGGAGACGCTGGGATCGCCGATCGCGATGGTCGTCTGGAACCGCGACGCCGAGAACTGGGCCACCGCGATGAGCCCCCTCGTGCCGGAGGTGGAGGTGAACCCGAAGGCGCTGCGCGCGATGTACCTCCCGCGCCCGGGGCACGCGGACCTGGTCGGCGTGCTCAAGTACGACCGTCGCGACACGCGCGACGTCCTGGAGCGTGCGAGCGCCCGCGAGACCACCGTGCGGGTCGCGTGCGGCGCGATCGCCAAGCGCCTGCTCGCTGAGCTGGGGGTGCGCGTGGGGAGCCACATCGTGAGCATCGGCGACGTGTCGGCCTGCTCCCCCGACGAGCTGCCCGAGGACTTGAATGCCGCCGTGGACGGCGATCCGGTGCGCTGCCTCGACCGCGAGGCTTCGGAGCGCATGGTCACGGAGATCGACCGCGCGAAGGAGGAGGGGGACACGCTGGGCGGGGTCTTCGAGGTGGTCGTGACCGGGCTCCCCGTGGGGCTCGGCAGCTACGTCTCCTGGGACGCGAAGTTGGACGGCCGGTTGGCCGGAGCCGTGATGTCGATCCAGGCGGTCAAAGGGGTCGAGATCGGGCTCGGCTTCGAGGGCGCGCGCCGCCCCGGCTCGCGGGTGCACGACCCGATCGAGACCGACCCGAGCAAACCGCGCGCCGGCGAGATCGGCCGCGCGTCCAACCGGGCGGGTGGACTGGAGGGTGGGGTGACCACCGGCGAGCCGGTTGTGGTGCGCGGGGCGATGAAGCCGATCTCCACGCTGCGCCGCCGCCTTCCATCGGTCGACCTGCGCGATGGCTCGCCCGCCGACGCCGCCGTGGAGCGGAGCGACGTGTGTGCCGTCCCCGCCGCCGGCGTGGTCGGGGAGGCCATGGTAGCGCTGGTGCTGGTGGACGCGGTGCTGGAGAAGTTCGGCGGCGACTCGCTGGGTGAGCTACGGAGGAATCTCGACGCCTATCTCGACTACCTCGCCAGTCGTGGCTTTGGCGAGCGCTGAGATGATGATCTGCGAGGGGCGGCAGGATCCCCGCAGCGGGAGCGAGGCGACCGGGCAGGCCGGTGCGCCGTGGACGCGCGTCGTGCTGGTGGGCTTCATGGGGAGCGGCAAGACCACCGTTGGCCGGCTGCTTGCCCCGCGGCTCGGCTGGTCTTTCGTGGATCTTGACCACGAGGTGGTGGCGGCGACCGGACGGAGCGTGGAGGAGCTGTTCCGCGAGCGCGGCGAAGCGGCCTTCCGGGAACTCGAGGCGCGCGCCGGAGCCTCGGCCCTGGTGCGGGAGCACACTGTGCTCGCCCCGGGCGGCGGCTGGTCGCTCGTTCCCGGGTGGCTCGAGCAGCTCCCGCCGGGGAGCCTCTCGGTGTGGCTGCGCGTAAGCCCCGAGACCGCCGTCCAGCGGGCGACCGGGCACGGGCGGGTGCGTCCGCTGCTGGTCGGAACGGACCCCCTCGCCCGGGCGCGTACCCTGCTCGCCGAACGCGAAGCGATCTATACCCGCGCCCAGCTCCACCTCGACGCCGAGCGCAGCAGGCCGGCCGCGCTCGCCCACCGGATCGCGGAGCACGTGGAGGCGAACCGATGAGCCGCGGAGGCCTCCGGTGATCCGACGCAAGGACGTCCGGCATCTCGTCATCGTAGAGTCTCCCGCGAAGGCGCGCACGATCAAGCGCTATTTGGGTCCCGCCTACGAGGTCGCCGCTTCGGTCGGGCACATCCGCGACCTTCCCACCAAGGAGCTGGGTGTTGACGTCGAGGCCGGGTTCGAGCCCAGGTACGTGACCATCCGCGGTAAGGGAAAGGTCATCAGCGAGCTCAAGCAGAAGGCGCAAAACGTCGACACCGTGCTGCTCGCCACCGACCCGGACCGCGAGGGCGAGGCGATCGCGTACCACGTGGCGGAGCAGCTCGGCGATCCAATGGATCACAAGCGCTTCCAGCGCGTCCAATTCCGCGAGATCACCCGCGACGCAGTGCTGAGCGCGATCGAGCACCCGGGCCGCCTCGACCTACGCAAGGTCGAGGCGCAGCAGGCGCGCCGCATCCTGGATCGTCTGGTGGGCTACCAGGTGAGCCCATTCCTGTGGCGGCCGATCTTCCCCGGGCTCTCCGCCGGGCGCGTGCAGACGGTGGCGCTGCGGCTGGTCTGGGAGCGCGAGGAGGAGATCCGCGCCTTCCGCGCCCAGGAGTACTGGTCGATCACAGCGGGCCTTTCGAAGGATGGTCAGGACTTCGAGGCCAAGCTCCACCAGATTGACACCAGGTCCGGCCACCTGGGGGACGAGGCGGCGGCCAGCGTCGTGCTCGCGGACGTGCGCGGCGTCGCCTTCCCGGTGGCGGAAGTCAAGCGCCGCGAGCGCCGGAAGAATCCGGCGGCGCCGTTCACCACCTCGACGCTCCAGCAGGAGGCGGCCAAGCGGCTCCGTTTCTCGGCCCGCCGCACGATGTCCACGGCGCAGCGGCTGTACGAGGGCGTCGATCTGGGTGACCGCGGAGCGGGCGGGCTGATCACGTACATACGGACCGACTCGACGCGCGTGGCGGGAGTCGCGGTCGATCACGCGCGCGCCTGGATCGCTTCCGAGATGGGGAAGGAGTTCGTTGCCGAAACGCCGCGCTACTGGACCGAGAAAAAGCAGAAGGGCGCGCAGGAGGCGCACGAGGCGATCCGCCCCACGGACGTGACCATCCATCCCAGTGAAGTATACCGGTATCTCGAGGACGATCAGGCCCGCCTCTACGAGCTCATCTGGCTGCGCTTCGTGGCGAGCCAGATGGCGCCTGCGGTCTATGACACGACCACCGCCGACTTCGACGTGCGCGGACAGGTGAGCGGCAGGGTGCATCGGTTTCGGGCCACCGGATCGGTAGTCAAGTTCGAGGGGTTCACCCGCCTGTACCTGGAGGCGTCCGAGATCGGCGATCACCGCCGGCTGGACGATCTCGAGCCGCTCCCCGCGCTGGACGAGGGGCACGGCTTCGCCTGGGAGGGAAGCGCGGAGGCGCCGCGGGCGGAGGGGATCGTGCGGCGCGTGGATCCCAAGCAGCACTTCACCCAGCCGCCCCCGCGCTACAGCGAGGCCAGCCTGGTGAAGGCGCTGGAGGAGCAGGGGATCGGGCGCCCCTCGACGTACGCCCAGATCATCTCGACCATCCAGGACCGCGGCTACGCGGAGCTGGAGGACCGCCGCTTCAAGCCGACCGGGCTGGGCGAGGTCGTGGTCAAGCTGCTGGTCAAGGTCTTCCCCGACATCTTCGACGTGGACTTCACCTCGCAGATGGAGGAGCAGCTTGACCAGATCGAGGAGGGGGAAGCCGAATGGCGCCGTCTGCTCGGGCGCTTCTACGAGCGGTTCAAGGAGCGCCTCGAGGCTGGCACCGCGCACTCCGACGAGATCGTCGCGGATATCCTCCAGGCGGAGGGGGAGATCTGCGAGCGCTGCAGCCGCCCGATGCAGGTGCGCTTCAATCGCTTCGGCAGCTTTCTCGGCTGCTCCGGCTACCCGGAGTGCCGGAACACGCGCCCGATCGACGGGCGCACGGAGGAGCAGGAGCTTGGGACCGATCCAGAGACGGGTCAGCCGGTCTATCTGAAGCAGGGTCCCTACGGGCCGTATGTCCAGCGGCCCGATGCCGAAGAGGGGAAGAAGCCGCAGCGCACAAGCCTGCCCAAGGGGAGGAAGCCTGCGGATGTGGACCTTCTGTACGCGCTCAAGCTGCTCTTGCTGCCGCGGCCCCTCGGCGTGGATCCAGCCACCGGCGAGGAGGTGGTCGCCGGGCTCGGGCGCTTCGGACCGTACGTCCGCCGCGGCAAGACCTTCGCGAACCTTCGGTCCGAGGAGGAGCTCTTCGGGATCGGGCTCGCCGACGCGCTGGCGCGGGTCGCGCTCAAGGAGGCGGGGGGGAAAGCCGTGCTCAAGGAGCTCGGTCAGCATCCCCAGTCCGGCAAGCCCGTGCAGCTGCTGTCGGGGCGATACGGCGCCTACGTCAGCGATGGCGAGGTGAACGCCACGATTCCGAAGACGTGGGATCCGGACGAGGTGGAGCTGGACGAGGCGGTCGACCTGCTCCGGGAGCGCGCCGCCAAGGGGGGCAGGCGCCGGGGGCGGAAGGGTGGCGCGGGCGCGCGGGCGGCCAGGCCACGTGGCAGAGGCGAGGGCGCGGCCAAGAAGGGTGCTGCCAAGAAAGGCGCCGCGAAGGGCGGCCGGAAGACCGGGCGAAAGACGACCAGGGTGGCGAAGGCCCGTAAGACAGGGAAGGGGAGCAGGAAAGCCGCCCCCCGTGCGGCGCCGGAGCCACCGCCGGGGACCGCCGGGCGGGATCAGGAGGAGTAGTCGCGTGAGGCAGCACCCGGTCACCGTCGTGGGCGGCGGCCTCGCCGGCTGCGAGGCCACCCTCCAGCTCGCCGCGCGCGGGCGCCGCGTGCGGCTGATCGAGATGCGTCCGGTGCGCGAGACTCCCGCCCACCGCACCGATCGTCTCGGCGAGCTGGTGTGCACGAACTCCTTCAAGAGCGAAGACCCGGTGAATGCTCATGGGCAGCTCAAGCGCGAGATGCGCGCGCTCGGCTCAGTGCTGCTGCGCGCCGCGGACCAGGCGCGGGTGCCGGCGGGATCGGCGCTGGCCGTGGACCGCGCGCTGTTCGCAGAGGCGATGAGCGCGGCGGTCGCGGCTCACCCTGCCATCGAGGTCGTGCGCGACGAGGTGACCGAGCTGCCGGGGAGTCCCGCGGTGGTGGCCACCGGACCGCTCACCTCGGACGCGCTCTCGGCGTCGATCCGCGCTACCCTGGGCGACGACGGGCTCGCCTTCTACGACGCGATCGCCCCGATCGTGCACCGCGACTCGCTAGACGAGGCGGTCGTATTCGCCGCGGGGCGCTTCGACGAGTCGCCTGACTATCTCAACTGCCCCCTGTCGAGGGACGAGTACAAGGCGTTCATCGGGGAGCTACGCGCCGCGGACGTGCACGAGGGGCACGACTGGGACGCGGTCCCCTACTTCGAGGGCTGCCTTCCCATCGAGGTGATGGCCGCGCGCGGGGAGGAGACGCTGCGCTTCGGCCCGATGAAGCCGATCGGCCTCGTCGATCCGGGCACGGGCCGGCGCCCCTGGGCCGTGGTCCAGCTCCGCCGCGAGGACCGGGCGGCGCAGATGTGGAATCTGGTCGGCTTCCAGACCCGGCTGAAGATTCCGGAGCAGGGACGGGTCTTCCGCATGATCCCGGGTTTGGCGCGGGTCGAGTTCCTCCGGTGGGGCTCGATTCACCGCAACAGCTACCTGAACTTCCCCGGCCGGCTGTCGGCGCACGGTGCCCCGCCGCGGCGGCCGGAGCTGATCTTTGCCGGACAGCTCACGGGCGTCGAGGGCTACACCGAGTCGGCCGCTTCCGGGATCCTCGCCGGCATCAATCTCGACCGCGTGCTCTCCGGGCGGGAGCCGGTCCTCCCCCCGGCGAGCACGATGCTGGGAGGGCTCATGCGCTACCTGCGCGAGAGCGAGCCTGGCCGCTTCCAGCCCATGAACTCGAACTGGGGGGTGGTGGATCCGCTGCCCAACCCCGTGCGGGACCGGCAGAAGAAGCGCGAGCGGCTGGCGGAGCGCGCGCAGGAGGAGTTCCTCGCCTGGGTGCGCGCAGAGGGAATCGCTCCCTCGGCCGTCGGTGCCGCGCGGTGAGCGAGGGGGGGGACGGCGAGGTCGCGCGCTTTCTCCGCCACCTGGCCGACGAGCGTCAGCTCTCCCCCCACACGGTCGTCGCGTACCGCCGCGACCTGTCGGATCTGGCGATGTTCCTCACGGAGTACCTCGGAGATCCGGCGTGGGACTGGAGCCAGGTCGACCGCCTCACCCTGCGCGCCTTCCTCGGGTGGTGCGGGCGCCGACGCCTCACCCGCCGGAGCACGGCGCGCAAGCTGTCGGCGGCGCGCTCGTTCTTCCGCTTCCTGCACGTGGAGGAGGTGCTCCCGGCCGATCCCACCCGGGGAATGCGGGCTCCTCGCGCCGAGAAGCGGCTTCCGGGGCATCTCGCAGCCGCAGACGTCACCCGGCTCTTCCGTGCCGCCGAAGCGCAAGCGGCGCCCAACACGCTCGCGGGCACGCGGGATCTGGTGATCCTCGAGCTGCTCTACGGGAGCGGCATGAGGCTCTCCGAGCTGCACGCGCTCGACCTCGCCGACCTGGACCTTCTGGGCGATCAGGTCAAGGTGCGGGGGAAGGGGAGGAAGGAGCGGATCGTTCCGCTCACGAGGGCGGCGGTGGCTGCGGTCCGCCGCTACGAACCGCGACGCGCGGAGGCATTGCGCGCCAGCGCCCCACCCGCCGACCGGCGTGCGCTCCTCCTCTCCGCACGCGGGCGGCATCTCTCTCGCCGCGGCATCCAAAAGATCGTGCACGAGATGCTCGAGTCGGCCGCGCTCGAGGCCGGGCTCTCCGCCCACTCCCTCCGGCACAGCTTCGCCACCCACCTGCTCGACGGGGGGGCCGATCTGATGGCTGTCAAGGAGCTCCTCGGCCACGTTTCGCTCTCGACGACGCGGATCTACACGCACACCTCGCGTGAGCGGCTCAAGCAGGTTTACCGGGAGGCCCACCCGCGCGCCTGAGGACGCGGGACCCGCGCTACGTGCCATTTTGGCGGAAGCGCCTCGACTGTTATCCTTACACTTCTCTCCGGCGGTTGCCGGTCCGGGGCGCCCCGCGGGGCGCCCTTCTTGAGTCCGGGAGGGCAAGGGTGCAGCGCATTCGCTCCACGACGGTGGTCGCGGTTCGCAAGGATGGGCGGACGGCGCTGGGTGGCGATGGTCAGGTAACCCTGGGCGACACCGTGGTGAAGACCACGGCGATGAAGGTCCGCGAGCTCAGGGGCGGTCAGATCCTGGCGGGCTTCGCCGGGGCGGTGGCGGACGCCTTCGCCCTCTTCGATAAGCTCGAGGAGAAGCTGGAACGCTATCCCGCGAACCTCAGCCGCGCACTGGTCGAGCTGGCCAAGGATTGGCGGACGGACCGCTACCTGCGGCGGCTCAACGCCCTGCTGGTCGTGGCCGACCGAGAGCACGTCTTCATGATCAGCGGTGACGGGGACGTGATCCAGCCGGATGACGACGTCGTGGCGATCGGATCCGGTGGACCGTATGCACTCGCCGCGGCCCGCGCGCTCCGCCGCTTCTCGGACCTGGATGCCGCGGGCGTGGTCACCGAGGCGCTCCGCATCGCGGGCGAGATCTGTATCTACTCGAACCAGGAGATCCAGGTCCTGGAGCTCGGGGACGCCCCGAAGGAAGGCAAGTCATGAGCAGCCGACCCACGCCGGTCGGTCCCACCGCGGCCGTGCCCAACGAGGGCACGCCGCTGGTCTGGCTCGAGGAGCTCACGCCCCGGCAGATCGTGGGCGAGCTGAACAAGTACATCGTCGGGCAGGACGAGGCGAAGAAGGCGGTCGCGATCGCGCTCCGCAACCGCTGGCGCAGACAGCGGGTTCCGGACGATCTGCGCGAGGAGATCATGCCCACCAACCTTATCCTGATGGGTCCGACCGGGGTGGGGAAGACGGAGATCGCGCGTCGGCTCGCGCGGCTGGCCGGCGCACCATTCGTCAAGGTGGAAGCGTCCAAGTTCACCGAGGTGGGCTACGTCGGACGCGACGTCGAATCGATGATCCGCGATCTGGTAGACGTCGCTATCAACATGGTCCGTGCGGAGCGCGAGGACGACGTCTCCGACCTGGCCGATGCGCACGTGGAGGAGCGCCTGCTCGACCTGCTCCTTCCTAGCTCTGCGAACGGAGGCGAGCAGGAGGAGAAGGAGGGGCCCAGCCCCCCGCAGGGCGAGCCCCTGCAGCTCTTCGTGGCCGGCCCGTCGGGGGTGGAGCCCATGCCGACACCGGAGTCCGAGTCGGGCGACCTGGCCAGCCGCCGCGCGCGCACGCGCGAGAAACTCCGCAAGCTCCTGCGCGAGGATAAGCTAGAGGACCGCGAGGTCGAGATCGAGGTAAGCCAGACCCCGAACCTCGAGGGGATGATGATCCCCATGGGCGGCACTGAGGGGATGGACCACAACTTCACCGAGATGCTCCAAGACATGCTGCCGAAGAAGACCAAGCGGCGACAGGTCACCGTAACGGAGGCGCGGCGCATCCTCTTCCAGGACGAGCTGGATCGGCTCGTTGACATGGACGAGGTCGTGAACGAGGCGCTCGAGCGCACCGAGGACATGGGGATGGTCTTCCTGGACGAGATCGACAAGATCGCGGGCGAGCGCGGCGGAATCGGCCCGGACGTGAGCCGCGAGGGGGTGCAGCGCGATCTGCTTCCGATCGTGGAGGGTTCCACTGTCACCACGAAGTACGGGGTGGTGCGCACGGACCACATTCTCTTCATCGCGGCTGGGGCGTTCCACGTGGCGCGCCCGAGCGATCTAATCCCCGAGCTTCAGGGCCGGTTCCCCATCCGGGTGGAGCTAACGAGCCTGGGCGAGAAGGACTTCGTGCGCATCTTGAAGGAGCCCGAGAACGCGCTGCTCAAGCAGTACACCGCACTCGTGGCGACCGAGAACGTGAAGCTCGAGTTCGAGGACGATGCGGTCGAGGAGATCGCCCGGATCGCGACTCTGCTCAACGAGCGTATGGAGAACATCGGAGCACGCCGGCTCCAGACCGTGATGACCACGCTGCTCGAGGAGACCCTCTTCGACCTTCCGGAGGAAGGACCGCGAACCCTCCGCGTCGATCGCGCGTTCGTGCGCCGGCATCTCGAGGCGATCGTCGAGGACGAGGACCTCCGCCGCTACATCCTGTGAGGAAGGTGATGAGACCGATCGCGACCGCCGCCGCGCGCAGCTCCACGGAGCCGCTGCGGACGGCCAAGCGTGATTTCCTCGAGATCCCCGATCTCTCACGTGACGAGCTGCTCGCCGTGCTCCAGCGCGCAGCGCGGCTGAAGGGTGGTCTCGAGCGGGACCGTCCGCTCGCGGGCCGGACCCTGGCCATGATCTTCCGGAAGAGCTCGACCCGGACGCGCGTCTCCTTCGAGGTCGGCATGTACCAGCTCGGCGGCCACGCGCTCTTCCTCTCGGACAAGGACATCCAGATTGGCCGCGGCGAGCCGCTGTCCGACACGGCGCGCGTGCTGTCCGGGTTCGTGGACGCGATCATGATCCGAACGTTCGCGCACGAGGAGGTGGTGGATCTGGCCGGCCACGCGACCGTCCCCGTGATCAACGGGCTCACCGACCTTCAGCACCCGTGCCAGGTGATGGCGGACCTCCAAACCGTGCAGGAGGAGTTCGGCCCCCTGCTGGACGGGCGGCGGGTGGCGTGGATCGGGGACGGCAACAACATGGCGAATTCCTGGATCGACGCCGCGTACCGCCTCGGACTCGCGCTCACCCTGGCCTGTCCCGAGGGGTACGACCCGGACCCGAGCATCCTCGCGCGCGCGCAGGGGGCGGCGGACGTCCGGCTCATGCGCGACCCCGCGGAAGCCGCCGCGGGCGCGCAGGTCGTGACCACCGACGTGTGGGCGTCGATGGGGCAGGAGGGCGAGACCGCCGAGCGCCACAGGGCGTTCGCGGGCTTCGGAGTGGACCGGATGATCATGGCACGCGCCGCCCCGGGCGCGATCTTCCTCCATTGTCTGCCGGCCCACCGGGGTGAGGAGGTCTCGGCCGAGGTCATCGACGGGCCCGCTTCGCGGGTGTTCGTCGAGGCGGAGAACCGGCTGCACGTGCAGAAGGCGCTGCTGATGGAGCTCATCGGAGGAGTGGCGCGGCGCTGATGCAGGAGAGTCTCCGCAGGACCCCGCTCCACGCCGAGCACGTGCGCCTGGGCGGAAAGATGGTCCCGTTCGCCGGCTACGAGATGCCCGTGCAATATCCCACCGGGATCACGGCCGAGCATCGCGCAGTGCGCGAAGCGGCCGGGCTCTTCGACGTCTCGCACATGGGCGAGTTCGTCCTGCGCGGTCCGGATGCGCTGGCGCTGATCCAGCGCATCGCCGTGAACGACGCGGCCCGCCTCGGGGTCGGCCGGGCCCAGTACAGCGCCATGTGCCGGCCGAACGGCTGGGTGATCGACGACCTCCTGGTGTACCGGTTCGCCGACCGCTGGATGCTCGTAGTGAACGCCTCCAACCGGAAGAAGGACTGGGAGTGGGCGTCGGAGCAGAGTCGGGGGATGAACGTTGAGCTGGACGACCGCTCCGACGCCACCGCACTGCTCGCTCTCCAGGGGCCGCGCGCGCGCAGGGTCCTGACGGAGCTCGCGGACGTCGAGCTGGAAGGGATCGGCTACTACCAGTTCGTGGAGGGACGGGTCGCCGGCCGGTCCGCGGTGATCGCCGGGACCGGCTACACGGGCGAGGACGGGTTCGAGCTGTACCTGGCCGCGGAGGACGCAGCCGTCGTCTGGAACGCGTTGCTCGAGGCCGGCGTGGGGGAGGGGCTCGTTCCCGCGGGGCTCGGCGCGCGCGATTCGCTCCGGCTCGAGATGGGCTACGCCCTCTACGGGAACGACCTCGATGAGGAGCATACCCCGATCGAGGCGGGGCTCGGCTGGATCACGAAGCTCGGCAAGCCCGACTTCATCGGCCGCGACGTGCTCGCCGCGCAGCGCGAGCGCGGGGTCGAGCGCAAGCTCGTGGGGCTGACCCTCACCGAGCGCGGATTCCCGCGCCCGGGCTACGACGTGCTCGAGGGCGAGCGGCCGGTGGGGGTGGTCACCTCGGGCACGGTGAGCCCCACGCTCGGAGTGGGGATTGCGCTCGCCTGGGTGCCGGCCCGGCTGGCGACCGTTGGTACTGAGCTGGCGGTGAGCCTGCGCGGCAAGCCCGCGCGCGCGCGGGTTGTGAAGACGCCGTTCTACACCGGCGGCTCGATCCGAGAATGACACGCAGGCGTCGGCCGTGAGCGGTGGAGTCGGCCTGCGGGTCGCCGCGCTGACCGTGAGTGACGCGTGCGCGCGCGGCGAGCGCGCCGACCGGAGCGGGGACGCCGTCGTCGAGTGGTGCGAGGGCGCCGGCCACGTGCTGGCGGAGCGGGCGCTCGTTCCCGATGACGCACACCGGATCACGAGGGCGCTGGTCGCGTGGGCGGATGGGGGGAGTGTGGACCTGGTGCTCACCACGGGCGGGACCGGGTTCGGGCCGCGCGACGTCACCCCCGAGGCGACGCGCGCCGCGCTGGACCGGGAGGCCCCGGGGCTGGCTGAACTGCTGCGCCGCCGGGGCGAGGCCAGCACGCCGTACGCCGTGCTGTCGCGGGGACTGGCGGGGAGTCGCGGGGCCACGCTGGTGGTCAATCTGCCCGGCAGCCCCGGCGGGGTCCGGGACGGGCTCGCGGTGCTCGCGCCGCTCGTCGGCCACGCCGTCCGTCTGCTCCGGGGCGAGGATCCCGCGCACGCCGCTACGCACGCTTCCGGGGGAGGCACCCCGTGAGCGTGCTGATCTCCACGCACAACCTGCCCCTCGCGGGCAGGCTGCGCGACGCCTTCCGCGCGAGCGGCTACCGGGTCGAGCTGGTCACTCCCTCGGAGGATCTCTCGGAGACGTGCGACCCGCTCCTGCTGGTCGCCACCGCCGCGGACGCGCAGGCGCTGCTCGCGCAGGCGGTGCGGCTGGACATCCCCACGGTGATCGTCTCCCCCGACCGGGAGCCGTCACCCGCCGAATCACCGGGCGCGCTCGAGACGTTCGCCCCCGGCGCCTCGCCCGACGAGGTGGCCCTGATCGGACGGCGCATCATCGAGCGGAGGCGCCTCCAGCGCGAGACCGGGATTATCGGCGAGACCGAGGCGATGCGGGAAGTGCTCGAGCGTGTCCTCCAGATCGCGCCCGTGGTGTCCACGGTGCTCATCTCCGGCGAGTCGGGAACCGGAAAGGAGCTGGTCGCCCGCGGCCTGCACGTGCTCTCGCCCAGGCGCCACAAGCGCTTCATCGCAGTGAACGTGGCCGCACTCTCGGACACACTACTCGAGAGCGAGCTGTTCGGGCACGAGAAAGGTGCCTTCACGGGCGCGATCGCCTGCCGCCGCGGACTGTTCGAGCTCGCGCACGGGGGGACCATCTTTCTCGACGAGATCAGCGAGATGCCGCCCGCCACCCAGACCAAGCTCCTGCGCGTTCTGGAGCAGCGCGAGTTCCTGCGCGTCGGGGGCGAGGAATCCATCAAGGTGGACGTGCGGATCATCACCGCCACGAACCAGGACCTGCGCCAGCTGATCGCGATCAAGGAGTTCCGGCGGGACCTCTACTACCGCCTGAACGTCCTGAGCATCCATCTCCCGCCGCTGCGCGAGCGGCGCGAGGACATTCCGCTCCTGGTACGCGAGTTCGTGCGCGAGGTGAGCGAGCGGAACGAGCGTCCCTTCCCCGGGATCTCGCCGGCCGCCATGGAGGTCCTCAGGGCCCACTTGTGGCCCGGGAACGTGCGCGAGCTGCGGAACCTGGTGGAGAGCATGGTGGTGCTCGCACCCGGACAGGAGATCCAACCGGCGGACATCCCGCCCGAGGTGCGCGCGGGGGGGCACGGCCTGCTTCCCGTGCCGATTCCGCGTTCGCTCGAAGAACGCAGCGTGGGCGAGGGGAGCATCTTCAGGCCACAGCTCGAATTCGTCTTCCGCACGCTGGTGGAGTTGCGGCTCGACGTGGACGATCTCCGCCACGAGTTCGAGGCCTACCGCGAGGGGGCGGAGCTCCGTTCCTTCGGCGGCGCGAGCCCGATGGAAATCCGGATTCCGGCACCCGAGCCGGCGCGGCCGGAAGACGGCCAGCCCGCGCCTCCGCCGCCCGAGCGCGGCGTGGTCGTCTATCGGCCGGGGATGACGATGGACGAGATCGAGCGCGCGGCGATCCTGGCGGCGCTCCAGGAGGAGGGGGGGAACCGGCGCCGGGCCGCGGAGGTGCTGGGAATCGGAGAGCGCACCCTCTACCGCAAGGTCAAGCAGTACGGGCTCGAGGTCTGAGGGGTCAGATCCCGCTCCTCCGGACGACGAGCACCACCTGCAGGACAATGTTGACAGCAGCGGCGGATCGCCGCACCAGCCTGCTTCGTCACCGCCCCAGCCCCGCCCGCGCTCGTGCCCTGCCGAGTTCCGTCTCCAGTCGGCGCAGGATCTCGTCCCATCCGGAGGCCGTCTCGAACCCGTACTCGAGGGTGAGCGGCTGCTCCACGTCCACTTCACCGGGGAAGGCGTAGACGGCGAGCTGCGTCTCCTCGGGCTGTAGCCGCTCGGTTCCCCAGCCGGCGGTGATCGGCCGGATGAGCACCGCGCGCTGGCGACGCCCCCGGTTGATGAGCTGGACCTCATCGGGGCGGAAGCTCACGCCCGGCACCCTGCTGAAGAAGGACACCAGGAAGAGCGCTCCGGGCCGTCCGGTCCGCCGCTCGACCTCCGTACGGTGCGCCCGCGCGAGCGCGGACAGCCGCGACCAGGTGTCCGGCGCGGTCAGCCGGACCACCCACTCCTCCAGGGGCGTCACCTTGAGCTGGAGGTCGTCCGCCTCGAGGGTGAGCGTGATGTCGTCCTGCCGCAGCGTACCGTTCCCCGGCGGGACCAGCAGCTCGGCGGCCCGGCCGGTCGGGCTTCGACCGGCCACGGTGCCGGCCGTCTCCGGGCGGGGCAGGAGCGGGGCCGCGATGCACGCGGTCCCCACCGCGGTCAGTACGGTGGCGGCCATCCCGGCTGGGACGCGGCTCATTCGTCGGCTCCGTCCAGCAGCGCCTCGAGCGCCTCGAGCAGCTCCTCCCGCCCCTCGCCCGTGTCCGACGAGAAGGGCACAAGCTGCTCGTCCTCGAGCACGAGCCCCTGCGCGATGCGCGCCAGGTGTGGTCTGCGCTCGCTCTGTTTGAGCTTGTCCATCTTGGTCGCCACCACCAGCGCAGGGACCCCCAGGCCCGCCAGATACTCCATCATGCGGTGGTCCAGCTCAGTGGGCGCGTGCCGAGCATCCACCAGGTGCACCACGCCCCTGAGCCGCCGGCTTCTGGCCAGGTACCCCTCGATCAGCTCGCGCCACTCGTGCTGCAAACTTTTCGGCACCCGGGCGTAGCCGAAGCCGGGCAGATCGACCAGGAAGAAGAGTTCGTTCACGCGGTAGAAGTTGAGGGCGCGGGTCTTCCCGGGCGTGGTGGAAACGTGAGCGATCCTCCTCCGCGTGCGCCGCAGCAGCACGTTGATCAGCGATGACTTACCAACGTTCGAGCGCCCCGAGAACGCGATCTCGGGCAGTTCGCCCGGGGGCGGTTGGGTGGGGGTGGCAACCGTGCCCGCGTACTCCACCGTCCGGATGTCCATCGCCCTGGTGCTCAGCTGATCGCGCCGAGCTCCGCGCTGCCCGCGAGGGTGTCCCGCACCCCCTCGGAGAGGCGCGGCCCGGGGACGTTGGCGAGCGCTGCGGTGAGCACGTCGTCCATCACCTTGACGGGGACGAACTCGACGCCGGCGCGGACCTCGTCAGGCAGCAGCTCCAGCTCCGGAACGTTGGACGCGGGCAGGATCACGTGCCGCACGCCGGTACGGAGCGCGGCGACCGCTTTCTCTTTGATTCCGCCCACACCGAGCACGCGGCCGCGCAGTGTGATCTCCCCGGTCATCGCCACGTCCGCGCGGGTGGGCGTTCTGGTGAGCGCGGAGATCAGCGCCACCGCGATCGTGATCCCCGCGGAGGGCCCGTCCTTCGGAGTCGCCCCCTCCGGCAGGTGGATGTGGATGTCGAGGTCGCGGTGGAAGCGGGGGTCGAGCCCGAGCTTGCGCGCCCGGGAGCGCGCGTAGGTTACCGCCGCCAGCGCGGACTCCTTCATCACATCGCCGAGCGTGCCGGTCAGGCGCACCTCGCCGCTCCCCGGCACGACTGCAACCTCGACGTCGAGCACCTCACCTCCCGCGGCCGTCCACGCCAGCCCGCGCGCGATCCCGGAGCGGTCGAGCCCGTCCTCGTGGTCGGCGGGCAGATAGGGCGGCGGCCCGAGCAGGGCCTGCAGATCCCCGGCGCCGATGGAGGCCGCGGGTGTCGTGCCGTCGGCCACCCGGCGTGCGACCTTGCGCGCGATCCGTCCGATCCTGCGCTCCAGCTCCCGCACGCCGGCCTCGCGTGTGTAGTGGTGGATGACGGCGTTCACCGCCGCGTCGTCCAGCCCGACCGCCTCCGCGGAGATGCCGTGCCGCTCGGCCTGCCGCGGCCAGAGATGGCGGCGCGCGATCACGCGCTTCTCGGTGTCCAGGTACCCCGGGAGTCGGATCACCTCCATCCGGTCGCGCAGCGGCTCGGGGATCTCCTGGAGCGTGTTCGCTGTCGTCACGAAGAGCACGTCGGACAGATCGTACTCGAGCTCCAGGTAGTGATCGGTGAAGCTCCTGTTCTGCTCCGGGTCCAGCACCTCGAGGAGCGCGGCGGCCGGATCCCCGTGGAAGTCGCGGGCGAGCTTGTCCACCTCGTCCAGCAGGAACACCGGGTTCTTGGTTCCGCTCCGCCGCATCCCCTGGAGCACGCGGCCTGGGAGTGCTCCGACGTAGGTGCGGCGGTGGCCGCGGATCTCGGCCTCGTCACGCACGCCGCCCAGGCTCACACCCACGAACTCGCGCGCGAGCGCCCGTGCGATGCTCTTTCCGAGCGAGGTCTTCCCGACGCCCGGCGGCCCCGCCAGGCAGAGGATGGGTCCCTTCAGCTCGCCCACCAGCGAGAGCACCGCGATGTGGTCGACGATACGCTCCTTGACCTCACCGAGCCCGAAGTGAGCCTCGTCCAGGATGCGCGCGGCGCGAGCCACGTCCACGTTGTCCCGGCTCCGCGCCGTCCATGGAAGCGCCAGGATCCAATCCACGTACGTGCGGATCACCGCCGCTTCGGGGGCGACGGGATTCAGCTTGCGCAGCCGGGAGAGCTCGCGCTCCACGCGCTCCCGGGCGTGCTGCGGCAGCTCGCGCGTGCGCAGCAGTTCCTCCAGCTCCTCCCAGTCCTCGGTCCCGCCCGCGCCCAGCTCGTGGTGGATCGCCTTGAGCTGTTCGTTCAGATAGAGCTGCCGGCGGTCGGTGTCGAGCTGCAGGCGGATCTGCTGGTCGAGCTTCTCCTCGATCCGCAGGATCTCCAGCTCGCGCGCCAGGAGGCCCTGGAGCAGCTTGAGCCCGGCCGCGGGGGTTGCGGCCTCGAGCACCGGCTGCTTGTCCAGGGACGGGACGATCAGATGGCCGGCCACCAGGTGGAGCAGCCGCACCCGGTCCCGGATCTCGGCCACCATGCGGGGCAGCTCCTCCGGCACACGCTCGTTCAGCCGCCCGTACTCCTCGAACATCCGCGCGACCCCACGCGCGAGCGCCTCCAGCTCCGGAGTGCCGGGTCCGGCGTCGGTCTCCGGGGTGAGGGGGGCGACGGTCGCCTCGAGCGCGCCCTCCTCCGTCTCGGTCAGCCGCTCGACACGTGCGCGGCCGAGCCCCTCGAGTACGACGCGGCAGGTCCCGTCCGGGAGGGCGGTCACCTGCACCGCCCGCGCGACGGTGCCCACCCGGAACACGTCCTCCACGCCGGCGTCGTCCCGCTCCGGGTCCTTCTGGGTGAGCAGCAGCAGGAACCGGTCGGCGGACGCTTCGGCGTCCCGGAGCGCCGCGGTCGAACGCGGCCGTCCGATCAGCAGGGGCAGGACCATGTAGGGGAAGAAGACCAGATCCCTGAGCGCCACGACCGGGAGGCGCTCAGGCAGCGCGACGGCTCCGTCCGAGCGGACTAGCTTAGGCAGGGTGCTTAAGGATTAGGGTGGGATGCGCTAACCCAAAGGGCGAGCGGCGGTTGCGGCCCTGATCCGTCGTCTCTCGTCGTCGCCGATGCGCAGGACATCGACTCCTCCTCGTTCCTAGGCTGAGGGCCGCAAGCGCCACTCGCGCGGCGCACCCTAATCCTTAAGCACCCTGTTAGGGTCAGGCTTCCTTCCGCTCAGGCTCGGGGCGGAGCACCAGCAGCGGCTGGGTGCCGTGCTGCACGCTCTCCGTCGTCACCACGACCTCGCGCACGTCGGCACGCGAGGGGATGTCGAACATGACGTCGCGCATCAGTCCCTCGATCACGGAGCGGAGGCCACGCGCGCCGGTACCGCGATTGAGCGTCTTGTGGGCGATCGCCCGGATGGCGCCCTTGTCGAAGGTGAGCCCGATGCCCTCGAGCTCAAACATCTTGGCATACTGCTTGACCAGCGCGTTCTTCGGCTCCACGAGGATCTGGCACAGCGCGTCCTCGTCGAGGTCGGAGAGCGGCACGCTCACCGGCAGCCGGCCCACCAGCTCGGGGATGAGCCCAAAGCGTTGCAGATCCTCGGGCTCGACCCGCGAGAGCAGCTCCTTGCGCTCTTCCTCGGAGCCGCTCCCCGTGGTCTCCCCGGCGAAGCCGATCCGACGCTTGCCGATGCGCGACTCCACGATCTTCTCGAGCCCGTCGAACGCCCCGCCGCAGATGAACAGGATGTTCCGGGTATTGATCTGGATGTATTCCTGCTGCGGGTGCTTGCGCCCACCCTGTGGCGGCACGCTCGCCACCGTCCCTTCCAGGATCTTGAGCAGCGCCTGCTGTACGCCCTCGCCCGACACGTCGCGGGTGATCGAGGGGTTCTCGGACTTGCGCGCGATCTTGTCGAGCTCGTCGATGTAGACGATCCCGCGCTCGCACTCCGCGATGTTGAAGTCCGCGGCCTGGAGCAGCCGGACCAGGATGTTCTCGACGTCCTCGCCGACGTAGCCGGCCTCGGTGAGCGTGGTGGCGTCGGCGATCGTAAAGGGGACTTGGAGGATGCGGGCGAGGGTTTGGGCCAGGAGTGTCTTCCCGACGCCGGTGGGCCCCATCAGCAGGATGTTCGCCTTGTCGATCTCGACCTCGTCGAGCACACCCTGATGATTGACGCGCTTGTAGTGGTTGTAGACCGCCACCGACAGCGCCCGTTTGGCGTCCTCCTGTCCGATCACGTACTGGTCGAGGACTTCCTTGAGCTCCACTGGCGTTGGGCTCGGGACTACGGTGTCCGCCTGCTCGCGCTCCTCCTCCTCCGCCAGGATCTCGTTGCAGAGTGAGATGCACTCGTTGCAGATGTAGACCGAAGGACCGCTGATGAACTTCTTCACGCTGTCCTTGGATTTACCGCAGAAGCTGCATCGAAGGTGCTTGTCGCTCGACATGACGGTTCCTCGTTTGGGGAGGCGAGTCCCTTGCCCTTATTCCCTGGTGAGGGTGGCCGAATCGGTCGGCTTCTTGCCGTTCTGCACGGGCCCTTCGAGGACGCGATCCAGCAAGCCGTACTCCACCGCCTCGTACGAGCTCATGAAGCGGTCGCGGTCCGCGTCCTCGGCGATCCGCCCCACGGTCTGGCCAGTGTGCTTGGCCAGGATCTCGTTGAGCTTCTCGCGGATGTGCAGGACCTCCTTGACCGCGATCTCGATGTCCGAGGCCGTGCCCTGCGCACCCGAGGATGGCTGGTGGATCATGATTCGGGAGTTGGGGAGCGCCGCACGCTTCCCCTTGGCTCCCGCGGTGAGGAGCACCGCGCCCATCGAGGCGGCCATGCCGACGCAGTACGTCGCTACCGGTGCTCGAAGGTGCTGTATCGTGTCGTAGACGGCCAGCCCCGCGTACACGCTCCCGCCGGGAGAGTTGATGTACATGTTGATGTCACGCTCCGGATCCTCGGCATCGAGAAAGAGGAGTTGGGCGACGATGATGTTGGCCACGTTGTCGTCGATGCCGCTGCCCAGGAACACGATCCGGTCCATCATCAGGCGGCTGAAAATGTCGTAGCTGCGCTCCCCTCGGCTGGTCCGCTCAATTACATAGGGAGGATAGATGGGCATGGCGGTCGATGTCCTTCTCGTCTGATTACGGCCGGGGAGTACGCCCGGTCACGTCTCGTCGTGGATCTCCGATTGCTCACGCAGGAACGCGAACACCTTCCGGTCGGTCAGCTCCCGCTCCAGGCTGGCGAGCCGGTCCGCCTTCTCCAGCTGAGCCCTCGTCTGGGCAGGAGTGACCCCCGCGCGCTCGGCCATCTCGCCGATCCGGGCCGACAGGTCCTCGTTGGTGGCGTGCAGCCCGTGCAGGTCGGCCACCTGGCCGATCAGCATCATCCGCTTCACCCCCAGCTCGGCATCGGGCCGGATCTCGGCGCGCGCCTGCTCGATCTCCTGCGGGTCGGCTTTGCTGGTGTCGCCGAGCACGGACTCGATGTAGCGCTCCACCATTGAGTGCGGCACCTCGAACGGGTTGGCCTCCAGGATCGCGTCGAGCAGCCGCACGGTCGCAACGCTGTCCGCGTGAACCCTCGCCTCCTCTGCGAGGTCGGCGCGCACGCTCGCGCGCAGCGCTTCGAGGCTCTCGAACTCGCCCACCGAGCGCGCGAAGGTGTCGTCGAGGGCCGGGAGCTCCTTGGTGCGTCGGTCGAGCACTCTGATTCGGAGCCGCTGCTCCTCGCCCCGCCGCTCCGGGTTCGGGAAGTCGTCCGGAAAGCGCACGGGGAAGTCTCCCGTGCTGCCAGGATCGAGCGTCTGGATCGCGGCCTCCACGTCCGGAATGGCGTCCCCTTCGCCCACGATGAGCTGATACCCCTGTCCTTCACCCTCGGACTCCCCGTCCGCCCCGAGGCGCACGATTCGGACGGTGACCAGATCCCCATCCAGCGCCGGCCCGGGATCCTCCGCCAGTGTCCAGACGCCGGCCTGATCCCGCAGCCGGGCCATCACCTGGTCTACCTCGGCATCCACCACGGGAATGCGCGGGCGCTCGATCTTGAATCTCCCCAGCTGCGAGAGATCGATCTCCGGCCGGACGTCGAAGGAGATCCGAAAGGTGAGGTCCTGCTCCGGCGTGTAGTCGACCGTCTCGACCTCGGCCTCGCTGATCGGCTGGAGCGAGCGCTCGGTGAGGGCCCTCCGATAGGCCTCGCCGATCACGCGATCGAGCGTCTCCTTCTGCAGCGTGGAGCCGTACTGCTTCTCGACCACGGACGCCGGCACCTTGCCCTTCCGGAAGCCGGGCAGCCGGATCCGTCCCGCGAGCCGTTTGACGGTGCGGTCACGCTCCTGGCGGACGATCTCGGCGGGCACCGTCACCGACAGGGTGCGGCGCCAGCGCTCCCGCTCCTGGACGTCGATCTGGAGCTGTGCCGAGGTGATCGTCATGGCGCGCCGGGACAGGCTCGAAGAGAGGTGCTCGCATAGAGTGCGAAAGGGGGGACTCGAACCCCCACGGCCAAAGCCACGAGATCCTAAGTCTCGCGCGTCTCCCATTCCGCCACTTTCGCGCGATTTCAGGGATGCGATGGAAAGATAACTGGACGCGCCAGGAGGGATCAACGACCGGGAACGGGAGTGCGGGGGCAGGGCACTCTGCGAAAAAAGAGGGTGGGGGAGGCCATATGGCCTCCCCCACCCCTGGTCCCTCCGGGGAGGAGCCGGGCTCAGCGCGCCGGCATGCGCACGTTCACGATCCGCCGGGTGCCGTTCGACTGCTCGACCACGAACGAGATCACCTGGCCGGCGTCCACCGCCTCCAAGGCTCGCTGCACGTCCGCGGGACTGGTCACCGCACGCTGGTTGATCTGGACGATCCGCAGGCACGGCGTGATTCCACGCTCCGCTGCGGCGCTCCCGCGCAGGACGTCGCTGATCACGACTCCCTCGGCCTGCTGGAACTCGCAGTCCCGGGCCGCCTGCCGATTCAGCGACTCCACCCGGATTCCTAGCCGCTCGTGGGCGGTCGTCGTAACCTCGGTCACGCGCGGGGCGAGATCGTTAATAGGCGCCTCGCTTAGCCGCACCTCGACCTCGATCGGACGCCGATCGCGGTAGACCGTGAGCGTCACTTCGTCGCCGGGCCGATACTCCACGACCCGCTGCTGGAGCTGTCCGGAGTAGCCGACCGACTTGCCGTCCACCGCCACGATCACGTCGCCCTGCCGGATGCCGGCGCGCTCGGCGGGGCCACCCGGGGTCACTCCCTGGACGAGGGCACCCGACACCGCGGGCAATCCGTAGAGCTCGGCGTCCTCGGGCGCCACCGTATTCATGACGACGCCGATCATGGCGCGCTTGACGTGCCCGTAATTGATCAGATCCTCCATCACCCGGCGCGCCAGGTTGATCGGGATGGCGAACCCGTATCCTGTGTAGTATCCCGTAGGGCTGGCGATCGCCGAGTTGATGCCGACCACCTGCCCGCTCAGGTTCACCATCGGACCCCCGGAATTGCCGGGATTGATGACCGCATCGGTCTGGATGAAGTCCTCGATCGCATAGCCCGTCAGGTTCTGCCGGTCGGGGTCGCTGCCGAATTGCTGGAAGAGCTCGCGTCCCAGGATGCCGAGACCCCGCCCGCGGGCGCTTACGATACCGGCGGTCACGGTGTAATCGAGTTGGCTTCCCGTACCGAATCCAGGGTTGCCGACCGCCAGCACCCACTCCCCCACCGCGACGTTCTCCGAGTCGCCGAACGGGAGGTGAGGCAAAGTCTCGTCGATGTCGACCTTGATTACGGCGACGTCGGTGAACGGATCGCTCCCGATCACGCGCGCCTGGAAGTAGCGCCGGTCGCGCAGGAACACCCGCACCTGCTCCGCGTCGGTGACGACGTGGTGGTTGGTGACGATGTAGCCGTCCGGCGAGACGATGAAGCCGCTCCCGCCCGACATCTCGGGAGGCGGCGTTCCTTCACGCTGCTGCCGCTCGGGCCCGAAGAACCTGAAGAGCGGGTTGCCGCTCACGTCGACCGTGCGGCCCGGCTTGCGCACCTCGATGCGCACGACCGCGGGGGTCACGACGTCCGCGATGTTCACGAACGCCTCGCTCAGGTCGGCAGCGGGCTTGATCGCCTCCAGTGAGAGCGCCGGGCGCTCATCGATGACCGGCATCGCGTTCGTGGACTGGGTCCACCCGAGTCCTGAGGCGAGGCCCAGGCCGACGAGGAAGGAGGCGCCCGTATAGAAGGCGATCTTCGCCTTTGCGCGCAGCGGATCGTACATGGTCACCTCTCGGGTACGTCTGAATCTTCCAATGGATGGCGGCACGGGTGCCGCCCGGACAATACCCGCCCGTCGCGCCCGGGGGTCCGAAGCCGCAGGGGCCGCGTCGATTCGACACCGTCGCGAGGTTGGACGTTAAACGGGGGCACCGGGTTGCCCGGCCTCCCCCCGCGGCCGATCGACCCTGGCCAGGACCGGGTCGCTAACTCTCCTCGTCGACGATCTCGTAGTCGGCCTCGACGGCCTCCTCCTGCTCGCCTCCGGGAGGTCCGCCCGGCTGCCCGCCCCCGGGCTCTTCGGCTCCGGCCCCGGGCGCACCTCCCGCGGCCTGGGCCTGGCTCTGGTACATCTCCTGGCCGGCCGCGCTGAACGCCTGCATCAGCTCGTCGCGGGCGGAGTTGAGCGCGCCGGTGTCGTCGCCCTTGAGCGCCTCCTTCGCGCGGTCGGTCGCCTGCTTGAGGCGGTCGCGGGTCCCCTCGGAGACCTTGTCCCCCCACTCGGCCGAATCCTTCTCCACCTGGTAGACGAGCGAGTCGAGCTGGTTGCGCGCCTCCACGTTCTGGCGCCGCTGCTCGTCCTCGGCCGCGTGCGACTCGGCGTCCTTGACCATCCGGTCGATCTCGTTCTCGGACAGTCCGCTCGACGCTTCGATCCGGACCTTCTGCTCCTTGGTGGTCGCCCGGTCCTTGGCCGAGACGTGCAGGATGCCGTTCGCGTCGATGTCGAAGGTGACCTCGACCTGCGGCATCCCGCGCGGGGCCGGCGGGATCCCGGTGAGCTGAAACTTGCCGATGGTGCGGTTGTCTATCGCCATCTTCCGCTCGCCCTGGAGCACGTGGATCTCGACCGTGGTCTGACTGTCCTCCGCGGTGGAGAACACCTCCGACTTCTTGGTCGGGATGGTCGTGTTGCGCGGGATCAGCGCGGTCATCACGCCACCCAACGTCTCGATCCCGAGCGAGAGCGGAGTCACGTCGAGTAGCAGGACGTCCTTGACGTCACCCGCGAGCACGCCGCCCTGGATGGCCGCGCCCACTGCCACCACCTCGTCCACGTTGACGCCCTTGTGCGGCTCCTTCCCGAAGAAGTCCTTCGCGACCTGCTGGATCTTCGGGATCCGCGAAGAGCCGCCGACCAGGATCACCTCGTCGATGTCTGCGGGCTTGAGCCCGGCGTCGGCCAGCGCCTTCTCCATGGGCCGGATGGTGCGCTTGATTAGGTCGTCGACCAGCTGCTCGAACTTCGAGCGGGTTAGCGTATAGTTGAGGTGCTTCGGACCCTCCTGCGTCGCCGTGATGAAGGGCAGGTTGATGTCCGTCTGCATGGTCGTGGAGAGCTCCATCTTGGCCTTCTCCGCGGCCTCCTTCAGGCGCTGCAGA
>Ga0310123_10000832_pt1 | contig 27008 bp, 18 predicted proteins | sample CB6_AW_1057_MG_FD_203505 | JGI IMG/M metagenome (GOLD analysis project Ga0310123, IMG submission 203505) | Marine microbial communities from Western Arctic Ocean, Canada - CB6_AW_1057 | ecosystem: Environmental > Aquatic > Marine > Oceanic | place: Canada: Western Arctic Ocean | collected... | reverse complement strand
CAAACTCCTTGCACAACCATCCCTTCCGGCGTAGAAGCAACAGAGGAACAATGGCCGCTTCCGGCATACGCAGACAGTCTTCGCTGAGCGTCACACGTACGTTTCGATTGACGTTGAAGAGCCTTCGGCAACGCCTTTCGAGATCCCTGGTTACGCTGATGATCATCTCGGTGGCCGTGGCATTTCTGATGAACACGGTGACCGAGTCGCTGATCAAAGGTCGATTGGCCGAGGTCACCGCCCGCCGCACGACCCACGCTCGGCTGGCCCGTACATGGATGGTCCGGTTGACGACGGCGGGCACCGACACGGAGATCCTGCGGCACATCGCTTCAGCCGATCCGGCGGACTCGTGGGTTGCCGAGTCTCAAGCCATGGGAGAACTGGACGATCCTTCCATGGAGCAATACCGGGAACGGGCAGTCGTGGCCGTGCGGTTTCTCGATTGGTTCGCCGGGATCGACAGCGGACAGCGACGGCGCCTGGTGCAATCCGCCGAGGACATCGCGGTATTCGATTGGTTGGACCGTGAGGAGAACTGGAATCGTTTTGTCCGGCGCCTGGGAGCGATGCGTTCGACGCGGCCCCCGATGGCGGTCGACCGGCTCGGATTGCTGGTTGAGCAATGGCCTCAGATCAAGCGAAAGACGCAATCCATTCGCGTCGGTCGCGAACGGGCGATATCGATCCTGTCCGACTCCCTCGGCGATCGACGGCCCGTGCATGCGCTGGCGGAAGTGCAGGAGGATTTCGGAGACAAGATCCGGGAACTCGGATTCCTGATCGATGCATCCACGGCAGCCCACGTGGCCGCACAGGCCCGGGTTCTGGTCCGAATGGATCGCGTCGAACAGATGCTCAACACGCCGTCGGTTCGCCGGGCCGTCGCGGCTCACACGGATCGGCTTCCCCAGGAGATCGACCATGGCGTTTTGTGGCGGCTGCTGTCGGACCGCGGCCAGGCGGGGTGGTTTCTCTCGATGCTGCATGATCGGGGCCTGGCGCCCGCGGGGTTGGACGCCGGCCAAATCCTCGAGATCTCCGCGGCGCGGCGGGAAGAGGCGGTACTGACGAACGCGGCGCAGGCCGGTCTGTGGGGCGGCCAGGCGATTCCCAACCGCCGCATGGGCTGGCTTGTCGGGGTGTCGATGATCGTGTGTGGGGTGGGGATAGCCAACGCCATGCTGATGTCCGTGACGCAGCGGTTGCGCGAGATTGCCACGTTGAAGTGTCTCGGCGCTCTCGATGCCTTTGTCGGTCTCATGTTCATCTTCGAAGCGTGTCTGCTGGGCATCGTGGGCGGTTTCGCGGGCGCCCTCCTGGGGCTGACCATCGGGGCGGGGCGAATGGCGGTTCAATTTCGCGGTGCGATCCTCGGCGCATGGCCCTGGGGGGAACTGCTGGCGGCGGTCCTGGCGGCCCTGGTCATCGGTCCTCTGCTCGCCGGGGTCGCGACGATCTTCCCCGCGTTGAAAGCGGCGCGCATGTCGCCCGTGGAAGCGGTGAGGATCGAATGAGCGCTGTAGCGGACAGCCGCCGGTCGGACCGTGGCGACGGCCGGCGCGTGATCATACGCACCCTGGGGTTACAAAAGCAGTACGTGAAGAAGGGAAACGTGATCGAGGCGCTACGGGGAGTCGATGTACATATCTACACGGGGGAGTTCGTCTCGGTGATGGGTCCGTCAGGGTCCGGGAAAACGACCTTCTTCAACATGATCGGCGGTCTGGACCGTCCCAGCCGCGGGCGCGTGTTCATTGACGAGGTGGACGTGGCCCAGTTGACGGCAATCGAGCTTGCGTTTCTTCGCTGCGGAAAAATCGGCTACATCTTTCAAAGCTACAACCTGATCACATACATGACGGCGCTGGAAAATGTCACCACGCCCATGCGGTTCGCCGGAGTGTCCAACGATGAAGCGCGGAAGCGCGGGATGGAGTTGCTCGACCTGGTCGGGTTGGGCGACCGCTGGCGGCACCGTCCCCTCGAGATGTCCGGGGGGCAGCAGCAACGGGTGGCGATTGCCCGTGCTATGGGAAACCGGCCGGACATCCTCCTGTGCGACGAGCCGACCGGCAACCTCGACCTCGATACGGGCCGCGACATCCTGAAAATCCTGCAGCGCCTGAATCGCGAACGAGGCGTCACCATCATCTGCGCGACGCACGACATGGAAATGGTCGACATCTGCGATCGCCTCCTGTGGATCCGGGACGGACGGGCCGAACGCATCGCGCGGCGCGATGAAATTCAGCTCGAAGTGGGCAAGGTTGGGTTGCGTTGAGCGGGATACCATGACGCTGCGTTCGGTGCTGTTGGGTCTGATCGGCGCCTGCGTCATCTGTGGGCTGACGTATTTCAACGACGTGGTAATGAACCAGGCGGCGCTGATCGGTCACCACATGCCGGTCTCGGTCTACGGATTTCTCCTCTTTTTTCTTCTGGCCATCAACCCGCTGCTATTCCACATCCGCAAACGACTGGCACTGACGGGGGGGGAACTGGCCGTCATCCTGACGCTCACCCTGGCGACATGCTGCATACCCGCTGCGGGACTGGTGCGATCGCTCCCCGCGGTCATGATCGGCCCTCACTGGTACGCGCAGGCGAAGCCCGGCGCAGACCCGCGGGAACTCGAAGCGATGACATCGCCTCGATTGCATGTTGACGCCGGCGACGGCGGGGAAACCGGGCTAGGGGGGCGATCGCAGGTCGTGGACGGATTCATGCGAGGCGTTCCGCGCGAAAACCCGAACCGGCACATCTCCCTGTCCGACATCCCGTGGCGCGGATGGATGCGTCCCTTCCGATTCTGGTTGCCGTTGGTCTTTGCGCTCTGGACCGCCGTGATCGGATTATCCCTGGTCGTTCACCGGCAATGGTCGGCCCACGAACACCTTCCCTATCCGCTGGCTCATTTTACCAATGCACTGCTCCCGGACGGAGGCCAGGCGCGCAGTCACGTTCTTACCGGGCGTCTGTTCTGGCTCGGCGCCCTGCCCGTTCTCTGCATCCACCTCAATAATTACGCCAGCACATGGTTTCCCCAACGCCTGGTCCGGGTTCCCTTCAGTTTTTCCCTGGAGTTCCTCTTTGCCAGTGTCCCGATCCTGTGGCGGGCCCATTTCGACGGCGGCGTGAATGCGGTCCAGGGCATGATGGACTTTCGATTCTACCTCACCGTGGTCGCTTTCACCTATTTCCTCCCGAAGGATGTCTCCTTCTCCGTGGGGATCGGTCCGTACATCATGATGTGGGTGGCGGCCTTCTGCTACCAGTACGGCCTGTGGGGAGGCGACTTTCCCTTCGTTCCAAAAACGCAGAACATGCTGACGGCGGGGGCCTACCTGGGAATCTTCCTGGCCATCGTGTACACCGGCCGACACTATTACCTTCGCGTCGCGCGCCGCGCCATCTTCCTAGCAAGTGAACCGCCTGTCGACGACGTGTCGGTCTGGGGCGCACGACTGTTTGCCCTGGGTATCGCGGGGTTCGTCGCAGGACTGAGCCTGGGCGGGCTGGACTGGCAGCTGGCGGTGGTCTTTGCCGCGGGCCTGATCGTCATCTTCCTGGTCATGAGCCGCATCCTGGCCGAGACCGGCATGTTCAACATCATGTCCTGGTGGAGTCCCGGGGTCCTGATCATGGGAATTTTCGGGTCTCGCGCCCTGGGCCCCGACACCATCCTGCTTCTCAACCTTCTGGCGGTGGTCTTCGTCTACGGATACTATGCCATTCCTTGCCGCGAAGCGCTGATGCCTTACCTGGTCAACGCGCTCAAGTTGCTGGACCTGCGGCAAGTGAGGATCGGGCCTTGTGTCGCCCCGTGCGGCGTGGCGCTGTGCATCGGCCTGGCCGTGGCCCTGGCGGCGGCGTTCTTCTTTCTCTACGACCGGGGCGCCCTGGCCGCGGGAAAGTATCATACCCTCGATGTGAAAATCGCGTACGACCAGGCGCTGAACTCCACGACCCGGCTCTCGGGACAGGGATTGCTGGAACATTCGCAGGCGATTTCGGGCTGGGACCGCTTCCGCGGCGCCCGACCGGACACCCATGCCATGGCGATGCTGGCCACAGGCTTTGGACTGGTGCTCTTCATGTCGGCCGCTCGCCTGCGCGTTCCGTGGTGGCCGATCCACCCGGTGATGTGCCTGGTCTGGGTCACTTGGCCGGGACGACTCCTGGCGGCTTCGTTCCTGATCGGTTGGTTTGTCAAAGCCGCGGTGACCAAGTATGGCGGCGTCGCGGCTTACCGAAAGCTGCAGCCCCTCATGTACGGTATTATCGCGGGCGAAATGCTCAGCGGTATTCTTGTGATCGGCATCGGCGGCGTGTACTACTGGTTGACCGGGGAGTTACCGAGGCGATACATCATTATCCCGTCGTTATAATGCGCAGGACGTTGAAAATATCGAACTTTGCCTGCTCCTTTGCAATGTACGTGTTTAGCGTGCCGGAGGCGCGCCCACTTGGAGTGCGCCGGCAGAGCAAAGCGATGACGGCGCTTTGGCTACCCCCGGAGGGGGCCGGAACCCATGCAGCCGTTGAAGCTACCGGGGCTCAACAAAGGCTCTGTGGCGCGCTCCGCGCGGAGCCAAAGCGGTGTCGCCGCCCCGCGGCGTCTACCCTGCACCGTGCCGCAGGCTCTGGTGCTGGGCCACCGCACTCCAAAATTTGCGTCCGCGGCGCGCTAAACACGTTCCTAGCAATCCTTCTATGGATCGGGTTCGTGCCCGCCGGCTCGGCCGCCTCGCCACAGTTCCTCGCCGACTGCCGCGCATTGACCGCCGATGATCACCGCCTCAGCGGGACGCCTTCCTTGCGGCGCGCCGCGGGATATGTTGAGACACGGCTCCGGGATATGGGGTTCGATCATGTGCTGGTCCAGGAATTTCCCACCACGCAGGCGATGGTCAAACGGTGCGAATTCGTTACGCCGGCGGGTGTCCTGCCGCTGCATCCGATGAGGCCCAACGGGATCGTCCCGCCGGTCACACCGCCGGGGGGAATCACCGGCCGGATTTATCACGCCGGTCGGGGTCGGCCGGAAGACTTCGCCGGCGGATCGCCCCGCGGCTGCCTGGTGGTGCTAGATTACAATTGCGGCCAGGGATGGCTCCACGCACTGCGGATGGGCGCGGCCGCGCTGATCTTCGTCCCGCATGGAACGGCACAGGCCTGGCAGCATCACTACGTCGAGAATAACGTGAATATTCCGCGGTTCTACTTCAACGGTCCGCGCGGCGACCTCCCTCAAGAATCGGAGGCTACGATTCACAGCGAAGTCGTGTGGGAGCGGACCACGGGACGCAACGTGTTCGCATTCCTACCGGGACAGGAACCGAAGTTCTACCTCGCACAGGACGAAATGATGATCCTCGCGGCCCATCTCGACAGTTTCGGCGAGGTCCCGAGCCTGGCTCCCGGCGCCCGGGCGGCGGCCAACTGCGCGGGATTGCTGCGCATCGCGGCCCGGTTGATGGACCCGCCTCCGAGACGGCATCTGTTGTTCGCGTTTTTCGACAACCAGTCACGGTGTCACACGGGAAGCTCGATGTTCTATCGTCTCTTCGACCGATCGGTGGATACCGGGAAACGGCTGGGCTGGTGCGAGGGCGAGCGGCGTTTCCTGGACCGGCTCGGAACGCTGGTGGAGACGGATCGGCCGCTCAGGCGCCACAGCGACCTTCACACGGAATTGCTCTCACGGACGAAGAGCAAAGCTGAAGAGCATGTTTTTGCGCTGAACGAGATGTTCGTGGAAACGCGCCGTGCGGCGGCAGACCCGGGCGCCCTACCCTTCGGCGCCGCCCACCGCGGGCGGATGACCCGACTGAAGAGTGAGAAACGGGACTGGAACGATCTGCGCCGGGCCCTTACACGAAATCGATTCCGGGACGCGTCCTACGATCCCGCCGCCGGGGTGCGGCGCTGCGCTGCGCAGGCGCTGGATGAAATCGCGGGCGATGTGCTGGCCCGTGCAAATGAAGTCGAAGAAGAACACCGAGGACTGCTGTCCGACCAGACACTCGGAGAATGGGTCGGCTCGCACCGAATCAGCGTTCACATCTCTCTACTCATGGGGGATCGCACGGCGCGCTGGGGCGTGGCGATTGGGGGCAGTTCGGGTCTGCACTGGGTGGACGGCGACGTATCGAGCGCCTATCTCCGGATCCGGGACAGTTTCTTGTCTGCCTGGCGATCGCTTGGATCGGAAGAGGGGGCGGCGCCGAGCTTTGAACCAGCTACGGTGGATGGAACCCTGGAAGCGCCCGACCTGCTCGGGGCCGGACGCGGACTCCTGAAGCACCACAATTTCGGCCTTCGCGCGTTTCCGGCGACCCTGGTCCACAGTGGCGAGGTCGGGGGCGGGCTTGGCTTTCACAACCTGGCCCTCTGCACGGTCCAGGAAGCGAAGGAACGCGAAGGTACACCGGACGACCGCCTGGAACTGCTGGATCTCGAGCGAATGCAGCAACAGTTTGAGGAGATCGCCTTCCTCGTGGGGCGACTCGCGGATGAACCGGGCCTGTCGCAGCCAAGTACGATCGAAGCGCGCTACCGGACGCGGCTCACCCCGTTCAGAAACGATCGTCGCGGGCGCACCATGCAGATCATGGCCGGCAGTGCCGGCAGTGTCGTGCCGGACCGGCCCGCCTCAGGCGCTACCATTCAGTTCTTTCCGGCCCGCGAGTCGGTGCGTGTTCGATACTTCGGGTACCTGCCCGGGAAGATCTACGCCTTCGATGACCACCAGGTTTTGCGCAGCAATCACAACGGAACCTACGAGATCGGACCCGCTTATTCCCTCTCCAATAGCCGGACCCATTGGGTCGCCCTCAAGTTTGACTCCGGAGGCATGGTCAACCAGGCGAGCACCCGGGCGGCCGAACTCGCGTACCGGGAGCGTCTTGACCTGCTGCGCTGCCGCGCCGGCCACCTGCCGTGCATGCCTTCACCCTACTTGGATCCGGCCGACGTCCTGGCCGCGGCGACTACCTCGCGGCTGGACCCGGAACGATCCTATGCCTTGACCTCCGACGGCGTGATTTCCTGGTTCTGCCCGCCCCAGGTCGACGCAGTGAAGGTCTTCGGGGAAAATTCAGCCGTCGCTCTGTTCAATGGACCCGAGGTCTTACGGGAAGGAGAAGATGACTTCGTCGCCCGCGATGCGTATCAGGGCGTCGGACTGCAGCATGACACAGGCGCGTTCCCGGTCGCCTTGCGATCAGCAGGAGACCTGTGGCGCGTGAACGAAGCCAGGCTCCAGATCTTGCGCGACAAAGGGATTGCGAACCCGTCCATCGAAGATCTGCACAGCCGGTCATACGACTTGCTGCTGGCCGCGGCGAGCGAGGACTCAGCCGGAAGACAAGATGCCCTGGCCACGGGGGCGTTCTTCTCGGAAGGCCCGGTCTATCGCGAAATCCGCTCTCTGTTCAACGACTTGATCCGGGCGATCCTGGTACTGTTGTGCCTTTGCGTGCCCTTTGCCTTCGCCCTCGAGCGACTCCTGGTCGGCTCGACCAGCATTTACTGGCAGATCTTCTGGTTTGCGGCGATCTTTGCCGGCGCGTTCCTGATTCTTCTCCTGACCCACCCGGCGTTCACCGTTTCCAACACGCCGCTGATCATATTCCTGGGATTCGCCGTGCTCACCCTTTCATCGGTGGTGGCTGTCATGGTCATGTGGAAGTTCGAGGTCGAACTCAAATCGCTCCAGGGACGCGGTTCGACGGTCCATGCCACGGACGTATCAAGATTCGGCACCATCGCGGCGGCCGTGAGCATGGGCATCTCCACCATGCGCAGGCGCCCTCTGCGCACGGGACTGACGTCGATTACCGTCATTATTCTAACGTTCACAATCGTCTGCTTCGCTTCGTTCGAGAGCCGGAAGGGGATCGTGCGGTATCCATTGGCGCCGATGCCAGATCATCCCGGCGTATTCGTCCATCTGCCCAATTGGCAAACCCTGGACCCCGCGATCCTGAACATGATCCGCGGCATCTGGAGCGCGGAAGTGGCCGACACGAGAACCTGTCCCCTCTACTGGCGAATATCGGGCCAGGGCCGGGGTCCGCTGATTACGCGCGAAGACGGATCGGCGCCGCTGGCCATGAGCGGGCTCATCGGGCTTGACCCCGCGGAGCTATCCTATCGTACCGGGTTGTCGCGTCTCCTTGGTGCGGAGCAGGGGCAGATGGGGGGGCGCGTATGGATGACGGCAGCGGTGGCCGAAGAACTGGGCGTTGCGGAGAACGACCGGGTCCTCGTGGACGGCCTGGCCCTGCAAGTTGGGCGCATCCTCGAGCCGGACCGGATCTCGGTGCAGCGAAACATGGACGGCTCCGACCTGCTCCCGCTGGATACCGGGAGTCCGCTTCCCGGGCCGGCGGGCGCGGAAGGCATCGAGCGTCAACTCGGTCGGATGACCCTGCCGGCGGATTCGGTGCTCATTGTAGACGATGTGACGGCGACGCGTCTCGGCGCGACTTTGCGTGCCGTGACCCTGTACCCGCCCGACACCTCGGCCGCGACCAGCATTGCCGAAGACCTGGCACGCATGTTGCCGATGCCGATTGCCGCGACCCGGATGGACGGGGTGTACCGCCATGTCCTGGGCACCCAATTGCGTGCAAGCGGTGTCTCCGACCTGTTCTGGCCGGCCCTGCTTGGGGGTCTGGTCATCCTGGGCACAATGCTCGGCTCGGTCTCGGACCGGGAGCAGGAGATCGAGACCTTCAGTGCCCTCGGCCTGGCGCCGCCTCACGTGGCCGGGCTCTTCTTCGCGGAGGCCCTGGTCTACTCCGTCATCGGCGGGCTCGGCGGATATATGCTGGTGCAGCTATCGGTGATGATTCTCGCGCCGCTGTCGGCGGGCGGAGTCGTATCGGCGCCGGTGATCAACTATTCATCCACGAACACCGTCATGGCATTGCTCATCGTCATGGCCACCGTCCTGGTCTCGGCCGTTTATCCCGCCATCAAGGCTTCGCGAAGCGCCAATCCGGGCGTTCTCAGGAACTGGCGGTTACCAGCGCCCAAGGGTGATTCGATCGACCTGGTGTTTCCCTTCACGGTGTCGCAGTACGACCTGACCGGGGTGGTGAGCTTCCTCAAGGAACACTTTGATCACTTCGGGGATTTGGGCCTGGGACGGTTTCTGGCCCGGGATACGCGCCTGGTGCGGCTGCCCAACGACAAGATCGGACTCGCGGCGCAGCTCGCCCTGGCCCCGTTCGACCTGGGGGTCAGCCAGTCCTTCGACCTGCGAAGCAAACCCAGCGAGGTGCAGGGAATCGACGAGATCGAAATTCACATCCGGCGCACATCGGGACAGCCGAAAGACTGGCGCCGGCTCAACAAGGTCCTGCTCAACGACCTTCGTCGCCAATTCCTGATCTGGCGTTCGTTATCCCGTGAATCAATGGAATCGTATCGCCAGCGCACACTGGAGGAACTGGGGCAATTTTGAGAACCGACCGCGAGCTTGAGGAATTCCGCCACCTCATGGAGGCGCCTTCCACTTTCGAGGAGGGCTTTTCCTGGTCCTCTTTGCTCGGCGCCCTGTTTATCGGCGTGCTCATGGTTCCGGGGGCGATGTACATGAGCTTGCTGGCCGGTGGAGGCATCGGACCGGCGGCACAATGGGTGACGGTGATCCTCTTCATCGAAGTGGCCCGCCGCGCAAACCGCCACCTGAAGCGCGCCGAGATCTTCGTGTTGTTCTTCATGTCCGGGGCGATGATGTCGAGCATGGCGATGGGCCAGGGCCTGTTGTGGAATCAGTTCTTTGCCCGCAGCACGGCGGCCGCGGAGTATGGCATTGCCGAGTTCCTGCCGTCGTGGTTTGCCCCGCCCGTCGATTCGGACTCCTACGACAAGCGAACGTTTTTTCACGTGGACTGGCTGCCCGTCATCGGGTTGCTGGTGTTTACCTCGTTCTTCAGCCGGCTGAGCGAGCTGGTGTTGGGCTACGGATTGTTTCGTCTGACCAGCGACGTGGAACGCCTTCCCTTCCCGATCGCGCCGATCGGCGCCCAGGGCATCATCGCGCTGGCCGAGGATAGCGACGAACGGGAGGCGGCAGGCGAAGGACGATCATGGCGATGGCGGACTTTTTCCATCGGGGGAGCCATCGGCCTCGGGTTCGGAGCCGTCTACTTGCTGTTGCCCACTCTGACCAGCGCTTTCGCGGGAGAGCCGCTCATGATATTTCCCATCCCCTTCAGCGACTGGACGGGAAAATCGGAAGCGGTCCTGCCCGCGGTGGCGACGGGGATGGCCTGGGATCTCGGGCACCTCATCACCGGGATGGTCCTGCCCTTTTACGCCATGTTGGGCAGTTTCATCGGGCTCATCATTACGGTCATTGCCAACCCTCTCCTGTACCATCAGGACGTCGGCGTTCTCACTTCCTGGCGCAGCGGCGATGACACGGTGGCCACGCTGTTCAAGAACAACGTCGACTTCTACTTCAGCTTCGGCATCGGTGTTGCGGTGGCGATTGCCGTGGTAGGAATCTGGACGGTCCTTCGCAGCTTGCGCGATCTGCGGCGAAAAGCCGGCCGCGGTGATGTCCTCCCGGATACGCGGGGGCCGCAGGGACGAGGAGACATCCGGACGCGTTGGATCCTGATCTGTTACGTTCTCGTCACCGCATCCTATATCCTTGTATCGGGCTATCTGATCGAGTGGGAACGCGGGGTCATGATCGTCCTCTGCCTGCTGGGATTCGTCTATACTCCGCTGATCAGTTACGTGACCGCCCGCCTCGAGGGCATGGTGGGACAGGTGGTCGAGATCCCCATGATCCGCGAAGCGGGCCTGATCCTGAGCGGCCATGAAGGCGTCGCGGTATGGTTTCTACCCATCCCGATGGCCAATTACGGGGAAATGACCGTGTTTTACCGCCAGGCCGAACTGACCGGCACCCGTTTCCCGAGCATCTGGAAGGCCCAGATCCTTCTCTACCCCGTGATTCTCGTCTGCACGATTCTGTTTGCGAACTTCATCTGGGGTCTGGCCGAAGTGCCCTCGGCGGTCTATCCCTTCGCGCAGAAAATGTGGGAACTCCAGGCGGCCAACAGCTGCATCATGTATTCCTCGACGCTCGGTGAGTACTCCATCTTCGAGGAAGCCTTCCGTTGGCGCTATGTCCTGGCCGGCGCCGGGTTCGGCACGATTCTGTTCACCGTCATGAGTGGATTGGGCGCCCCGATTTTCCTGACCTATGGCGTGGTGCGGGGCCTGGGGCAGAGCATGCCCCACGTCATCATCCCGCAATTCATCGGGGCCCTTCTCGGACGATACTATTTCCAGAAAAAGCTCGGGCTGAAGTGGCGGGAATATGTTCCGGTGATCGCGGCGGGATACTTCTGCGGCCAGGGCCTGATCATTACCATCGGCGTCGGCATCACCTTTCTAAGCAAGGCGGTGATTCAGATCCCGTTCTGATCCGAATGGCACAATCTTTGTCATAATCCTTGTCGTAATCTTTGTCGGAATACCCAGGCATCCTACCCGAATGCGCCTGATCGAGTAGGAGGACGACGTGTAGGAGTGAGGATAGAGAGTACGAACACGCAATTACTACGTAGTATGCTACGTAGTGTTTTCTTGAGGCGAAATGTTATATGTTTAGATGTGACCCCCTGGCCGAACCCCCTGGCCGATGGGGTGGAGGGATTCCGCAGCGGCGACATCCCGGACCCGCTGATCCCGTGGGAGTCTCAAGACGTGCAGCCGGGCAGGCAGCGGGTCGCCTTTGTCACCATCAAGGTCCCGGAGAATTTGCTCGACGGTATCTACACGGCCATGATCATTTCGGAAAACGCCGGCGGAGTAATCGGGGAACTTCCGGTCACGCTGGAGGTGTTCCCCTTTGCGCTGCCGGCGTCCCGCGGTTTCACCCCGTAATCTCGGCCGGTATCAGCACGAGCCCATTCGGCGGAGCAGGGGCGCCTCCCGGGGGCGGCACGGAAACGGGCCGCTTCCACTTCGTCAGGACCTACCCGATGTCGCACCGCACGATCACGATGGATATGCTGCGCCTGCTGGGCGAAAGGCACATGACGCCCTTCTACTACAGTTCCGAGAGAGCGCCGTACATGATTCCCTGGACCTACGACGAGGTGACGAAGATCGGGCAGCTCGATACGACCTTCGCGGACGAAGGGCTGGATCTTGCCGATACGCTCGACGTCAAATACCTGTTCTATAATGCGGAGAACCGGGTCCGGGAGCACGGCGGCGCCATGTTCGTGTACTACCCGGAGACGGGCACGTATCTCTACGGCTGGCACGGGACCCTGCAGGGATTGGAGATGTTCAATGCGCGGATGAACCCCCTTTCCACCTACCTTCGCGGCCGGGGCTGGGCCGAGCGCACGCTCTTCTACACCAACGATGAGGGATTCGGAGGCGTGACCGGCCCGCCAATTCCGGGGAGGGACATCAATCAACTCATTTACAATTACAGCCAATTGATCCACTGCGTCGATCCCGGCTTCGGGACATTTATCGCGGACAACGCCGGGGGCAACTGGATCACGCCGCTGGAAGAAACGGACCATTTCGCCGGTGTGATGAGCGCAGCCAACCAGGCTCAATTCAGCGCGCAGGGCAGCGTGTACTGGGGCATCTACAACCGGAACATCCTTCTCCGCAAGCCGCTGGCCATTCTCCGGATCACCGGGCTGGACTATTTTTTTTGGGGGTGGGCCCACCACATCCAGCTCGAGGCGTTTTACCCGCAGACGAATCCCTGGATCAACCAGCACCGGTACACCTACGCCGGCGGCCTGGACGCGTTCTTCATTTCCGGGTCGGTGGTGGGACAGGGATTCAGCCACTACACCTATCCCTGGCCCGAATGGCGCAGGCCGTGGGAAGAAGGCTTCCCGACGCTGGTCAGTTCGCTTCGCTTCGAGGCATTGCGCGAATCGATCGACGACTACGAGCTTGTAAAGATGCTTTCGGATGAGGCCGGCCGATTGCCGCCGAATTCACCGTTGCTCAGCACCTGCCTGGACCTCCTCGACCAGGCCGAGACATTTGTGGCGGAGAGCAATATGGGCGACGATTACCGGTACGGCGGTTCGCACAGTGATATGGTGTTCGACGGCGACGAACTGGACGCGCTGTTGCGGGAGATCGGACAGACCCTGGTTTTGGTCACGGCCACCAACGCCCTGGAGGTGGAGGAGGTCACCATGGACCCGGCCGCCACGATCTCGTTCGTCAGTGAGGACGGCGTCGACTACGAGCTGCAATACAGTACGGACATGAGCAATTGGATCTCGGCCGGTTTCACCATCCGCGGCGATGGGGGCTCGAAGCAAATCCTGGAACCGGTCGGCGCCTCCACCCAGAAGAACTACCGCGTGGTGACGTTTTGTTCAAGTTGGTACAATGAACCCACCCACAAAATTCGGAAAAGATCCAGTGATCAAGGCGATGAAGAACGCTCGCAGGGGAGAGATCGGAACGACCGGGAGGCAGTTACTGAACAGTTGAACACGCTGACCCCTTTTTTCCCTTTTTTCAAGTAAGTTACGTGCGCACTGAAGTCCGCAACCCCGGACGCGGAGTAAACTCCACGCTACATGATGGAGCCGAATCGCAGCGTCGCAGACTTCAGTTCGCACTGGGGTTGGGCCATTCCGCGAGTCATTCAGCTATTACGATCCCCTCCGCAATCGCCCGTCCGATATCCCGCAACAGCGCATCCAGTTCGTCCCCGTCCACAACCATGTTGCTGTGGGAGCCGCCGTACCGGTAGTCGTCGCCCATGTTGCTTTTTGCCACAAACGCTTTAGCCCTCTCGAGAAGGGCGGCGCAGCGTTGCCGCAGCGGTGAATCGGCGGGTAGCCGGCCGGCCGTGTCCGACAGCATCTTCATATACTCGTAGTCGTCAATCGACTCGCGCAATGCCTCGAAGCGAAGGGAACTGACCAGCGTCGGAAGGCCTTCTTTCCACGGACTCCGCCATTCGGGCCACGGATAAACGTAGTGGCTGAATCCCTGGCCCACCACGCCGCCGACGATGAAGAACCCGTTCTTGCTGCCGGAATGCGAATACCGGTTCTGGTTGATCCAGGGATTCGTCGACTCGTGGAATGCCTCGAGCTGGAAGTGGTGGGCCCATCCCCGCAGGTAATAGTCCAGTCCGGTGATCCGGGGGATGCCAAGCGGCTTGCGGAGAAGGATATTCCGGTTGTAGATCCCCCAGTAGACGCTCCCTTGCGCGCGAAACCGTTCCTGATTGGCCTTGCTCATCACCCCGACGAAATGGTCCGTTTCTTTCAGCGGCGAGATCCAGTTGCCCCCGGCGTTGTCCGCGGTGAAGGTTTTGAAGCCGGGATCGACTTCATGGATCAAGCGGCTGTATTCGGCGATCAGTTCATTCGCGTCTCGGCCTTCCAGAGGCGGGCCGGTCTTCCGCCCGAATCCCTCGTCGTTGGTGTAGAACAACGTCCGCTCCGCCCAGCCCCGTTTGCGAAGGTATTCGGCCAGGGGGTTCATCCGGGCATAAAACATGTCGCGCCCGAGCTCGGTGCCATGCCAGCCGTACAGAGAGTCTTTCTTCTCGGGGTAATACTGGTACATGCATCCCCCGTGTTCCCGGATCCGGTTCTCCGCATTGTAGAACAGGTATTTCACATCGAGGGTATCGGCGAGATCCAGCCCGTCCTCCGACAGTGTGAAGTCCAATTCCCCGGTCTTTTTCACGGGGTCATACACCCAGGGAATATGGTACGGCGCCGTGTTGGAACTGTAGTAGAAGGGGGTCATATGCCGTTCTCCCAGGAACCGCAGCATATCCAGGGTCGCCCGGCGGTGCGGAATCGGGTAGTAGCGGGCAAAGCGGAACCGGCCCGTTTGCCGGACGGGCGCGGCACGGGCTGCTTCGGGGGAGAAAGCGCCGCCACCGAAGCCGGCGGAGATCACGGGGGAAAAACTCCGGCGCGCCGGCAGGGAAAACGGAAACACTTCCAGGCTGACCGGCAGCTCCGCGACCGCACCGGTGGCGTCCTCGGCCGTCATCGTTCCGGTGTACATCCCCCCCGCCAGACCCTCCGGGACCTTGATGGTGACGTAAGCGACCCGTTGCCGGCCTGCCCGCACGTTCTCGGATTGCCATGGGATCAGCGGGTCCGGGATATCGCCGCTGCGATATCCTTCGGTAACAAGCGCCTGTTCAACACAGTCGATGGCGATCGCTTCAGAAGCCAGTCGTCCCGTGCCCCCTTGCTGCTTCAGATCGGTTGCACGCAGCGCCACGTCCCGCAGCCCCTTCTCACTGGCCAACGCGACCTGGAATGGTTTCCACTGGTTGCCGGCCGCGGCCACATGCGCCTCTCCTCTCCCGTACCGGGGGGAATCATCTTCGTAGATGCGTTTCGAGGTGTTCCCGAACCACAAAGCGTTTCCGATCACAAATGGCGTCGATACCTTCTCCGACTTCGCGGATCCCTCCTCGAACGTCGCCTCCAGTCGCCAGACGCCAGGGGAAATGCCTTCGGGCAGACGAAACGTCTGCGTCGGCCGCCAATGTCCCGGCGCGGCGGTCGCAAGCGGTACCTGCAGTCGTTGGTTGCCATCCGGGGATATCAACTCCGCCGTCGCCTCCGCGGCCGTCCAGCCCACAACTTCCGCCTCGATACGGTCATCGACCCTGCGCGCCGCGACTGTACAGCGCTTCTCGCTCACGTTTACGTCAACGGCAAGACGGTAGGGATAGTCCGATGCCACATTGACTGCGTCCGGAAGTTGGTCCGTCGGCGTGAACAGTCCCTCTTCACGCCGGGAATCCCGTCGGTAGATGAAATACGTCTTCCTCGATCGGGCCGGACAGTCCGCGAGAAACAATACCTGGTCGTCCTTGGAGAGAAACGGGTTGCGATCCGACGCGACGACGGCAAAGGGAACCTGGCGGCCCCCATCCGTCGAGGGATCGACAATCCGGATCTTTTCCGGTCGAACGGAGTCCAGAATGAACGAGCGGAGAATCTCTTTCACCTGCAGGCTTACCGGGTAATTCTCGGCAGCTTCGCCCACCACCTCCTGCACCACCACACGCACACGAGACTCCCATCCCGGTTCGGTCCACGCATCCGCGAAGGCGACTTCTTCGAGTCCTTCCCAGCTAGCCGCCAACTCCGCCGTCACCGGTTCCTCTTTTCCGTCCTCCACGATCGAGACATCATCCACGTCGGCCGGTCCGCCCTGGACGGCGAAGTACAATCCCATGTCGGGCGCTTCGTCGGCGGGATGCGCATACTGGATGGTGTAGAGTTGCCAAGTCTCGGTGAGCTCGAATTCCTCGCCGCCGGGTTCGGTGGTCAGGACGGAGCTCGTTCCGGAGCTTGTGCGCGCCCACAGCCGGATCACGTAGGTGGTTCCCGGCTTCATCTGGATCCCGCCGGCCCGCATATTGTGCATCCGCAGACCGTGTATGCCGGGAGCGTATACGCGCAGGAATCTTCGTCCGCGATGCGCCTCTGTCGCATCGGTCACCAGTTCGACCGTGTCGTCCCGGCTCCAGCGCTGGATGAACCACCGGATCGGCAGCGGCGGTTCCATCCCGGGATGCGTTTCCTCAAAACTGCCGTTGGCGATCAAGCCGGGATCGACGGCCGCCGGGATGACGACCTTCTTTTCCGTCGGCAGTATCGCCTCGCCGGTCCGGGTGTAGACCTTGACGTTGTCCACGTACCCGTTCTCCCACATATAGAAACCGATCATCTGATGCGGGACGCCGGCAAGCGGATTCTCCGGCGTCTCTCTGTGAACCACCTTGCCGTCGATCTCGTGGGTCAAGGTCTCGCCATCCCATTCACAAACCACGTGATGGGTCCGGAAAGGCGTCACCAGCGCGTCGTATCGGGCGATTTGCTCGCCGCGGGCAAGGATCTTGGAACAGGTGTTGTGCTCGGAGCCGAACCCGATGAAATACCCGCCCCGGTACCCGCTTTCATTGGCGGCAAGGAAGGCCGACAGATCGCAGATGCGGTGATCGCCCACCGAGGAGAGTTCGGCCGAGCGCGCCTCGTACTCGAGGCGTTGCGGTCCCGGAAAGCGCACCGTGCAGAGGATTTCCCCTTCCCTGCCGGTCAGCCATCCGTCGGCGATTTTCCAACTCCCCTTGAGCGGGTTCCAGGTGTGGCCGAGCCGGTCGCGGTCAAAACCGTCGCTGAAGGCAAGTTTCCAGCCGGGCGGGTCGGCGGCCAGAACGGGATGCAATCCCGGACAGGCCAGCAGCAACAACGTTCCCGTCAAGACCACAAACCAGGACGAACGGAGCTTCTCTTTGTTCATTCTTCACCTCCCGACAGGATCCACAAGGAGCCATTCGTGAGACCTTGATAGAAGCGAAGTGCACACGCGAGTCTTAAATACAGTCGGTCTAGTTTCGATCCTCACAGGGGAATGTCGCTGACTTAGTACTCAACGGATTAATTACACTGACGTATTATAGCTTTACAAAGCCGTGAACCGCAGGCATGTTTGCAGCAATGAGGTGCTGCATATATGCCTAGAAAAAGCCCGTACGAAATCGTGTTGTCGCAAAAGGAAGCACATGAACTCGCCGCTAGAGCACGAAAATATACGTTGCCGTATTTTCAAGTACCGCGGGCGAAGATTGTCCTTCTTGCGGCTGAGGGTTTGGCAAACAATGAAATCGCCGAGCGCTTGGACACGCGTCGAGAAGTCGCGTGCTTCTGGCGAAAACGATTCTTCGCGCAGCGAATGGCTGGCCTCGATGACCGAGAACGGCCGGGTCGTCCCCGGTCTTTCCCCCCCAGAAGTCGTAGTGCAGGTAAAAGCGCTGGCCTGTGAACTGCCGGCCAGTTCCGGAGTTCCTCTCTCACGCTGGAGCACTCCGGATATTGCTCGGGAGGTTCGCAGCAGAGGAATCGCCGCAGCGATCAGCGACAAGACGGTGTGGCGGTGGTTGCATGAGGATGCCATTCGGCCTTGGCAGCACAGGTGCTGGATCTTTCCGCGAGACCCGCAGTTCGCGGCCAAAGCGGGCCGTATTCTCGATCTGTATGCCCGCGTATGGGACGAAACCGCTCTGCAGGACGATGAATTCGTCATCTCTGCCGATGAGAAGACTAGCATCCAGGCGCGTAATCGTTGCCACAAGACCCTTCCACCCACCCCAGGGTCTCCCATGAAAGTCGAACACGAATACAAGCGTTGTGGCGCGTGGGCATATCTGGCCGCCATGGATGTCCATCGCGCCAAGTTCTTTGGCCGCTGCGAAAAGAACTCCGGCATAGCGCCCTTCGATCGCCTTGTCGATCAGGTCATGACTCAGGCGCCCTATGACCAAGCCCGACGCGTGTTCTGGATTGTTGATAATGGCTCATCGCATCGTGGCCAAGCCAGCATCAAACGTCTGCAGACCAAATACCAGAATCTCATTCTCGTCCACGGACCCGTACACGCCAGCTGGCTTAACCAGATCGAAATCTACTTCTCGATCGTTCAGCGAAAGGCGCTTACCCCCAACGACTTTCCCTCGCTTGCTGACGTTCAAGATCGCCTGCTCGGCTTCCAGAGCTACTATGAGTCAATTGCCAAGCCCTTCGAATGGAAGTTCACCCGACACGACCTGCTCGAACTGCTCACATCCATCGAACCGCTGCCTCTTGCTCTCGAACATGCGGCATGAAGAATACGTTAGTGAACTTATGAACCAGTGTACTAAGGCTGCCGCTCCGATGGGGTCTTTTCATGATCCGTGCATTCTCCGTACGGCGGGGACCGCCGTCTCCAATTTCGTATCATCAGGCTTTTCAGGACGTTAGCGAATCACTGGAGACGGCGGTCCCCGCCGTTCCTGAGAATGAATTGATCATGAATCGGCCTTATGTCAGCGACATTTTCCTCACATGGACAACTCATAGAGATGGGGTTCAAAAGCAGTAAAGGCGTCGGTAAAGCCGCTCGGTCCCGGTTTGATCTCCCGGTTCTCAAACGGGAGCTTGATGCCCTTGGGAATCGAGGAACGGTCCTCGATTGTGATTGTTGCCTTCACCAGACGGTCTGACGTGTTCACGGCAACCAGAAAAAGCCGCTCCTTGTATTCCCGCAGACAGTAGTCAATCTGGGCGGGACCCACCTTGATCGGGGGCGGGGACGACGGTTGAGGGGCGCTCAAGATGGGAAACAGCTCTTCCACCTCCCGGGAAAGGCCCGGATATACCGACCAATGCCGGGTGAGAGAGGGATCGATGCCCCCATGGCCCATATGAAAGACGAGCCCGGCGGCGCCGTGCAGGAGGGCCAGGTAGGATACGCAGCGAATCTCCTCTGCCGTCCGGTGTTCCGCACTGGGGATCGAACTGCCGATCCACAGGAACAAGGGCTTCCCTTCTCCCAGGATACGCTTGATTTCATCCACCCCTTCCCCCATTCCGGGAACCGGCCAGGTCGCATAGGAGGAACGGGGGTTGGGCATTTCAACGATGTCCGCCAGATCTTTGTACTCCGAGAGGTGATCCGCGGTATGAACATGGATCGAGGTGAGATGATCGGGATCGATGCTTTTCACAAAGCGTCCAATCTTCCTGAACTCTTCCACGTTGTTCAGGAGGACCCTCTCTTCGCCCCGGCGCAGGGGGATCTCGGCTTCATACTTGAGGAGCCGGCAGAGCAGGGAAGGATCGGTCGTTCGGGGAGAGACAGCCTTGCGAATGCCTTCCTGCATCTCTTCTTCTTCGGCGAGAAGGATGAAGACATCTCCCTTTTCCCTGGTGACCCAGGGGAGGCCGATTTCCGGCCTGTCCAAGGGACTGGATACCAGTCCGGTGGCGCCGTACTTCACGTTGAAAGAGTTCCCGGCCAGCGGCGAAGATGTATCCGAAGGGCAGGCAAAGAACGGACAGAATGGCTTTCCGTCCAGGAGGAGGATGCCGTCTGAACGAATGCCGGCTCTCAGAGCGGAGGGGGCAGCGGGGCCTGCAACGATCTCTCTTTTGATAAAGACACGATGAATGGAACGCAGCTTCCGCCCCTTCTCGTCCAGCAGATGCCCTGAGACGACATACCGGCCGGTATCCCAATCTCTTATGTCAAAGAAGACATGATGATCTTCCCGGCCGGCAACCAGTGCAATCCGCTTGCCGGCAACGATCTTTGCATCCAATTGCCTTCTGATTTCGACGTTGAAACCGACTCCTTGCTCAGTCTTCCGGGTGAGAACGACCCGCGCCTGGAAGGCATCCGGGGGGTAATAGTAACGATCCGTGGACATGTCGATCGTCGGTCCGCCCTTCCTGGAGTCCTTCCTGGAATCATAGATTTCGCCGGTTGCGGCATTGGACAGTGTGAGAGCGAATTCGACGACACGCATGTCCCCGAGCGGCACATCCTTCCGGTCTTTACTGCCGACCTCATAGGGAATTGAGATTTCCTCTTGCGCTTCGGGCGCGAGGAGGACGGTGACCCCCCCGGAAAAGGGCTTCCCCGAAGAACTACGAACCGTCAACTCGGTTCGAAGATCCAGAGAAGTTTCTCTCCTGTTCCTTACTCTGATCTTCAGTTTGCTATCGGTGCGGGGATCTCCCAATGAAGTCAGGGAATAGGTAATATCCGGGTAAATGGCTTTCCCCGTCCTGGTATACACCCGGACATTATCAACCTTACCGATCTGCCACAGGTAGAACCCGATCTGCTCATGCCGGCTGCCCGTCAGACGATCTTCCGGGGTTTCGCTTCGGACAACTTCGCCGTCGATGATATGAGTCAGTTTCTCCCCATCCCACTCACAAACAACATGGTGGGTCTGGAACGGCTTGATCAGCGTGCCGTAGCGGGCAATCTCTTTCTCGAGAACGAGGATCTTGGAACAGGTGTTGTCATCCGAACCGAAACCGAAGAAGTAGCCATTCTTAAGGCCGTTGTCATCACAGGCAAGAACGCCGGAGAGGTCACTGACCAAAGGGTCGTCACGGGGAGAGTCCTCTGCTGAACGGGCATCGTACTCCACTCGCTGGGGCCCGGGAAAACGCAGTATGCAGTTGATTTCACCCCTGCCTTTGAGCCAACCCTTCTCGATCCTCCAGTCGCCGTTCAGTGCTTTCCAATCATCCGCAACCAGATCTCTTTCGAAGTTGTCACTGAAGGCAAGGGTCCAGCCCTCGGGGTCGGCTGCCGGAACTTGGGGAAATCCCGGACAGGACATCAACCACAGCACTCCCGTCAAGGCCACAAACCAGGATGAACAATGCGGGTTAGCGCTGGTTCTCGGCATATCGGATAATGAATTCTCTGGGGTTCAGGACATCCGCGTCCCTGCGCTTCGCGAGAGGAAAATGACGCTTGTTGCCCGTAATCAACGGTGCGTCGACGGTCAGCGCGACTTCCAGGAAACAGACATCCCCTGCATCAGGGAGAGTGTCTACTACGACGTCGCAGGCAACGTGATAGGCGCGATGAATGATGAATCCAAGAACTGCGTGAACGTCTGCGAGCGAGAAGTAGGTCCGTAGATAGTCTCGCTGCAAAACGTCAACGTACTCTTCAAGAATCCGATCATCGACGATCATTTCGATCGCGCCCGCTCGAACAAAATCCAAAACCTTTCCCGGATAGGATTGGGAGTTGATCATGCCGGACACCAAAACATTGGTGTCAATCACGATCCTCATCGGATACGCCGGGAACGCCGGCTTTCCTGAATCGTCTTTTCAATCGCCTTCGCGGAGGGCGGCCGCTTACGGGCGCGCCGCCGCACTCGGGAGACCGCCGCGGAGAAAAGCGCGCGCCGCACTTCCGCCAGGTCTTCTTCTACAGTCTCCGGCGAGACGTCAATGAGCAAAGCGCAAGGTTTGCCGTCGCGGGTAACAATCAGGTCCCGTTCCCGAGAGAGCTTTTCCCATACATCCTTGCTCTTTTTGAGTTCATTGACTGCGATATAGGACATTTTTAGATCCTTTTTTTCTCCTAGGAAGATACCTTGAACAAAACGTTTCGTCAATGGCCCATGCGTAGCCCCCCGGAAAACATGGGGGCAGAATTGCATGGCGCTGAATTAACCCGCATATTTCATGAACTTTCGTAGCGAGAGCGTGAAGGTTGCGCCATACCATGTACTTAACTCGTTCCTCCGGGCGAAGGCGTGTATACACACTGCGAGGTCGGAGGAACGAGTTAAGTACATGGTATGGCGTGACATCCGCGCTCGGAGTAGAAAGTTCATGAAATATGCGGGTTAAGCGGCCGTTCCGATGTGGTCCGTTCATGATCCATCCATTCTCCTTACGGCGGTCCCCGCCGTACCCGCGAATGAATGGATCATGAACGGACCTTAAGCCATTCGGGTCAGAGTTGCCGGGTGCAGGAGGACCAAAAAGCGGCAAGGGAGCACGAAGCTCCCTTGCCGTTTTTCCACTCGCCAACGTCAACAGACGCCGCGCTTGTTACGTCCTAGTCAGCCGGCGCCTGAAAAGAGCCATCGCGCCGAGTCCGAGGAGAACCGCGGTGCTCGGCTCCGGAACGTAGAGACCCACGTAACTGATGTCCCCATTCAACAAGGCGTTGCCCGCGTAGTTCTGGCCGACGAACCGACGGCGGGTGTCGCCCGGAGTGAAGTCATCGTCGCCCGACCAGTGAGGAAAGCCCGCCGTGATGCTGTTTTGAGGCGCAGCGCCCGTGAACGGGTTGCCGTCATAGGTCCAATAGGTGCCTCCATCGGCATCCGGATTCCACACCACCGCCACGGTCTGGAAATTGGCCGATGCCTTATTGTTGAACCGGTTCCACCCGTTGATGGAAGTACGCTGGGGCTTTCCGTCGGCTCGCGTCGCTGCGTTGTTCCGGTTGCCCATCGTGTACACTTCCAGATTGTTGCCGCCGTCGTTCCACTGCCCACTGACAGATAAAAACCGGAACTCGTTCGGGGCAAGGCCGCCAGTCTGGTGCATGTCGAAGAGTTCGAAGGAAGCATCCAGACTACCGGGACTGGTATTGGGATTAGTCAGCCTGTACGTGATTACGAGTCCCCAGGGATCTTTCCCGGGGGTGGTAATCGACCGGGGCAGATTGTGTGGGAGATCCAGGACGACGTTCGGATTTCCCACGACCATTCCATCGACCGAATGGTCTACTGACGATAACGTGTCCATCCTCAAGCCCTGGACGTCGCCGTAACGTCTTCCATCACCGGGCCCGTTGTCCCAGTTGCCTGTACCCGCGAAGTTCCATTCCTCAAACACGCTGAAAGTGGGGAACAGATTTGCATACGCCCCACGATCAGGTGTCACCCACACCATACCCGCAATAAGTCCCGCAATGAGTAGTGATCCTGTTCTTTTCATAGAAATGCTCCTTCTGCTTTCTCTTTCGAGAGATTTAACCACTCCGCTGCACGCTGTGTCTAGCTCCCACAGCCCCGTGCCCATTCACCTAGTACTATAGTCCGTCTAGCAGAAGGAAACCCTTGAGTCAACCCTGTTTTTGTTTTATTCAATTTTTTTGCAAAATCCACGCGTCACCGATTCGTTTAGCACAAGAGCCTCGGGGCGCGATTCCAGTCGAATCCATTAGAAAAGAAGGTGTCTTTTTCAATAGTTGGTGTTAGGATAGGGGGAGTTTTCAGGTGAATGACGCTGAACGTCCATTTCCGACATGGCGACCCTCAAATACGCCTAGCTACCGGATGAGATGCATGAATTCTTTGTGTCCTTTCTTTTTGCGACGTAAATGCGGGTTTCGTCCCGATCCCAGCCACGGCTTCACGTTGATTGAGCTGCTTGTCGTGATCGCTATCATTGCGGTCCTCGCCGCGTTGCTGATGCCGGCGCTGAAAAACGCCCGGGAGAGCGCGAGGCAGTCATTCTGCAACAACAATCTGAAGCAGATGGGGATCGCGCAGTACTCCTACACGGTGGACCACGATGGATACGTTGCGCCCGGCGGGGACCACCAGATCGGCACGAAAGAGAAACTGTGGGAAAGTCTCGACCCCTACCTTCATTGCAGAAGACCCAATGAGTCGCCTTTTTATACCACGCTTGTGCGGTGCCCCTCGGATAGGAAAAGACCCGTCATGCACCCGAGTAATCCGGTTGACGTGATCTACGACGACGGGTACGGGTATTTCATGTGTGACCAGACCTACAAGTGGTCACAGGGATGGGGATGGTACTATAGATTCGACCTGGACCGGACCCGGAACATGGCGGAGGTGACGGCTCCATCCAGGAAAATACTTATCTCCGAGAAAGGCTTCGCCAGCGGTAACTACGTCGTCACATGGTGGCTGCCGTGGGGTCCGATGGGGATGCTGACTTCCGCCGCCGATAGACATGGCGTGGTCGGGATCTGCTGGGCCGATGGCCACGTGGCTTCGATGAGTCCGGAGGAACTGGACCGGATCGGACCGCATAAGCTTTTTCGGCCGGTGGTGGATTAGGGTAGCCCGCGTCTGCCTGTCACGGGAACAAGTCAGGCGTCGAATTCTGCGCCTCCATGCGGTAGTTCCTCTGCGAGGAGGAGGCGTCGGCGGGATCGATGACCTGTTTCGGACCTCCGTCCCCCCGGATCAGGCCGGCGGCGATCCAGTCCGTCTGGTTGTCGGTGTACTGGAACTCGTAGTCCACCCCGTCTTCGCTGTCGAACCAGAAGCTAACGGCCGGGTCCACCGAGACCGTGTTGACGTCCACCGGGTACGGCGGAGGGAGCAGCTCGAGCGAATAGAGGCCCACGTAACTGATGTCCCCGACCAGGGTGGCATTGCCCGCATAGTTCATGCCGACGTACCGGCGGCGGCTTTCGCCCGGCGTGAAGTCATCGTCGCCCGACCAGTGAGGGAAATTCGTCGTGGTGCTGTTCAGAGGCGCGCCGGGGTCCTCGAAAGGGTCGCCGTCATAGGTCCAATAGGTGCCCCCATCGGCGCCGGGATTCCACACGACCGAAACCGTCTGGTAATTCGCCGATGCCTTATTGTTGAACCGGTTCCACCCGTTGATGGAAGTACGCTGGGGCAAGCCGTCGGCTCGCGTCGCTGCGTTGTTCCGGTTGCCCATCGCGTACACTTCCAGATTGTTGCCGCCGTCGTTCCACTGCCCACTGACAGATAAAAAGCGCCACTCATTCGGGGCAGACACGCCGTTTTGCGCCATGTCGAAGAGCTCAAAGGAAGCATCCGGACTACCGGGGTCGGTGTTGGGATTGGTCAGCCTGTACGTGATGACCAGGCCCCAGCCCTGCTTCCCGGGGATGGTGATCCACCGGGGCAGGTCCTGCGGTAGATCCAGGATGCAAGTCGGGTTGCCCCGGACTTCTCCATCGACCGAATGGTCCACGGACGAGAATACGTCCATCCGCAGGTTCCGGACATCGCCGTAACGTCTTCCCGTGCCGTCCCCGTTGTCCCAGTTATTGGTGCCCGCGAAGTTCCATTCCTCGTACAGCACATAATCGTAGCGCTGCGGCTGCGCATCCGCCGTGCTGCCCAGGGCCAACAATACCATCGCCGAAAGACCTATGCATGCCGTTCTCATGGTCGCACTCCTTTCTGTCGTAAGGTGACTTCGGACCGCTACTGCTGGGCGGCCATCCGGTAGTTCTTGTTCGTGTCGAATCCGTCGGGATCAAAGGCATGCATGATATTGCCGTCCCCCACGGTCGCGAACCCCGCCCCCATCCAGTTCGACCCGTCCAGGCTACATTCCAACTCGTAATCGATGCCCGCCTCGCTGTCGAACTGGAGCATGGGGGCGGATTCGACGTTGACGACGTTTACGGTTACCACGATCGGCGGCGCGAGCTGCTCGAGCGAATGGAGACCCACGTAGCTGATGTCCCCCACCAACAGGGCATTGCCCGCGTAGTTCTGGCCGACGTACCGGCGGCGGCTTTCGCCCGGCGTCCAGGGATCATCCCCGCTCCAGTGAGGAAAGTTCGTCGTGGTGCTGTTCAGAGGCGCGGTGGGATCCGTGAACGGGTCGTCGTCATAGGTCCAATAGGTGCCTCCATCGGCATTCGGATTCCACACCACCGCCACGGTCTGGTAATTCGCCGATGCCTTATTGTTGAACCGGTTCCACCCGTTGATGGAAGTACGCTGGGGCTTTCCGTCGGCTCGCGTCGCTGCGTTGTTCCGGTTGCCCATCGCGTACACTTCCAGATTGTTGCCGCCGTCGGTCCACTGCCCGGAGACCGACAAAAAGCGCCACTCATTCGGGGCAGAAATGTCGCCTTGGAACATGTCGAAGAGCTCAAAGGAAGCATCCAGATTCCCGGGTTCGGTCGTGGGATTGGTCAGCCTGTACGTGATCACCAGGCCCCAGCCCTGCTTCCCGGGGATGGTCATCCAGCGGGGCAGACTCTGCGGCAGGTCCAGGATGCAGTGCGGGTTGCCCCGGATTTCTCCATCGACTGAGTCAATCGTGCTCGAAAACCGATCCATCAGCAGGCCCTGCACGTCGCCAACACGTTTTTGGGTGTTCCAGTCCGTACCCCCGAAGTTCCATTCCTCGTAGAGCTGCCATTCGTATCGCACGGCAAACGCGTCGCTGCCCCCCGACCACAACACCACGCCCGCCAACAGAACCGCCAAGCCAATCTTTACCGCTCTCATCGTCGCGCTCCTACCTTCCTTGCGGAGTTGACTTTACTGCTCCCCTTGCCCCTGAAGAGACCGATAGGATTGTAGGACAAGAGCACACCTCAACACTACGGCAATTGGTAGTAGACCACCGTGTAATGCGTCAAGTGAATATTGACATTTTGTGACAAGTCGCAGAATTGCGAGGAAAAAACGGTTGTATCGTGGCTTTATCTTGCCCGTTGCCTGCGCAAGGCAATCTGCCGGCTGTGAGGATAGGGGAAATGTGCGCATGATTCTGAATCCTTGCCTAACCCGCATAGTTCACAGATTCGAGTGATTCGAGATCCGAGTCGCAGTTTGGATGACTGATCTGCCCTTCGGTAGTGGTTCAAGAGCGTTTTTGTTCTTGTAGGGTCTGTTTTCGAAACCATGCAAA
>Ga0310123_10000831_pt1 | contig 27012 bp, 20 predicted proteins | sample CB6_AW_1057_MG_FD_203505 | JGI IMG/M metagenome (GOLD analysis project Ga0310123, IMG submission 203505) | Marine microbial communities from Western Arctic Ocean, Canada - CB6_AW_1057 | ecosystem: Environmental > Aquatic > Marine > Oceanic | place: Canada: Western Arctic Ocean | collected... | reverse complement strand
CCGATCATCAGGGCACCGCCGCCGAGGTGCAGGATGCCGAGGACTTTCTGAGCCGAGAAGAAACGGTCGGCGACCATGCCGACGAAGAACGGTGAAATCATGCCGGCGATCGGGCCGACCGCATACGTCCATCCGAAGTCGCTCGCCGTGAAGCCAATTGTTGCCAGGTAGAGCGGCGCCGTGACGTACCAGGCTCCCCAGATGAAGAACTGGAAGAACATCATGGCCGAGAGCTGGACGAACAGCACGGGTGAGAGCTGACGCGGGATGGAATTCATGAATCGGCCCGTCGAACGAGAGGGAGCGGTCGGGGGAGAAGGCGTTGATGATCTCTACAACTTCGTCTGGCCACAAGCCCCGCCCGGCATTCGACAGCGGGCCATTCCTCTGGACACCCCCAACCAGCCGCTCGTACCATCCGCCACCGGTCATCTCATGCCTAGCGGCCCGTCATGGAACACAGCATCCACCGCCAGTTGAAGTCGCTGTACGTGACCGACAGCGATAGGCACGAGGTGACCGTCGACGGGTACCGGATCGATGCGGTCGACGGCGAGCGGTTGATCGAGATCCAGTACGGATCCCTCGGTGCGATCCGCAACAAGATCCGCCGCCTGCTGTGCTCGCACGACGTGCTGGTCGTCAAGCCCCTGGCCCAGAGGAAGCAGCTGATCAAGCGAGACGTTCCCGATGGACCGGTGGTCTCAACCCGCAAGAGCCCCAAGAAGCAGACGCTCTGGAACCTCTTCGATGACCTGGTCTACTTCGTCGACGTGTTCCCACACCCGAGACTCGAACTCGAAATACTGATGACGCTGCAAGAGGAGTACCGGTTACCGGCCGAGAAGAAGAGACGGGTCTGCCGGGGCTACGTCGTCGAGGACCGGTTGTTGGCCGAGGTGACCGGGCGGGCGATGCTGCGTACCGTCGATGACCTGCTGGCGATGCTGCCCGAATCGATCAGGCCCCGGGGGCGGATCGAGCCGTTTTCGACGGCCGAGTTGGCCACCGCTGCGGGCATCAGCCGGCCGCTGGCTCGGAAAGTCGCCTACTGCCTGCGACGCTTTGGAGCGGTCCATGTCGTGGGTAAGCAGGGCAACGCGATGCTGTATGAACTGGATGAGAGCTCGAGTGCCATTCCGGGCGCAGCGAGGAATCTCGGGGGCTGAGTGTCCCAACGGTTGAGATTCCTCGCAGCGCTCGGAATGACACATGCCTCAACACATCAGACCTGTCGAGCACTCGACCGGTCACTCACAGGTTACGACACTCGCTTGAGTGCGACTCGAGGCAACTCGAGCGACACGTCATGGACGTCGTCGGCTCGGATCTCACGCAGACCGTCGGCGAAACCGACCAGCAGCGCCAGGTCGCACAACCGCCCAATCGCCCGCGGGACGCCTCCGGTCAGCCGGTGGATCGCCGCCAGGGCGTCCGCAGAGAATACGGCCCGGTCACAACCGGCTGACTCCAGCCGCTCGGTAATGTAGGTAGTCGTCTCGTTTCCAGAGAGCGACGGCAGGTGGGCCACCACCGCCAGGCGGTCGGCCAGTTGAGGCATCCGGGTCAGCAGGGCCAAGAGCGAGGTTTGGCCGACCAGCAGCAGCGTGAAGTCGATCACCGGCGAGTCTCGGAGATTCAAGAGCAGCATCAGCACCTCGAGCATCGGTGAGTTCTTCAGCAGGTGCGCCTCGTCGATCACCAGCACCGGGTGCTGATCCCGAGCTGACCAGTCGCTGAGCCGCTCTCGCAACACCCGCAGCACGACGTCGAGGCCCTCGTCAGTCTTCTCGAGCAAGTGCTCCTCGGCCCCCAATTCGACCGCCAACCACCCGATCAACTCGCCGGGACTCAGCTTCGGGAAGACCACGTGGACGAACGGACCGTAGGCGTCGGTCAACTCGTGAGCCAGTCGGCCGGCAACCGTCGTCTTGCCCGAGCCAATTTCTCCGGTCAGAGCTGCCACGCCCAGTCCCGACTCGACCGTGTACCGTAGTTTTAACAACGCCGCCTGGTGCGGATGACAGGCGATGAAGCCCTCCGGATCCGGGCCCGAGGGAAACGGCGGCCGGGACAGTCCCCAGTAGCTCTCGTACATCCCCGCCGACTCCTCTATGACCTGCCGCACCATGATCGAGATCGACCTGGTGGAGTTCGGGTCTTGAGGGTTTTTCCGGCTGGGGGGTGTGGGGGGGGTGGGCCGAGTGTTTCGGTTACAGTCCGAGCACGTCGTTGATCGTGTAGCTGCCGGGCGGCTGTTTGGCGAGGAACCCGGCGGCGGCGACGGCACCGTAGGCGTAGCTGTCTCGGGACTGGCCGCGAACGGTCAGGTCGATGGTCTCGCCGATCATGCCGAAGACGATGGTATGTTCACCGACATGGTCACCGGTCCGCAGGGCGTGGTATCCGATCTCTTCAGCCGGTCGCTGTCCGATCCGTCCCTCGCGGCCGTGCACGTGGCTGGTCTGTCCCATCTCCGCGGCAATCAGTTCGCCGAACTTCAGCGCGGTCCCGCTGGGGCTGTCTTCCTTGAACCGGTGGTGCCGTTCGATGATCTCGACATCGACTCCGCCCGGGGAACCGGCCAGTGCCCGGGCGGCGTCGGCGGCGAGTTTCATCACGAGGTTGACCGCGAGGCTCATGTTGGGAGCCACGATCAGCCCGGCCCCCTCGGCCACCGCGTCGACGCTGGCCTGCTGCTGCGGGTCGAGTCCCGTGGTGGCGGCCACCAGCGCGATCGATCTCTCGCGACAGACCTCCGCGATCGCTGCCAGTCCTTCGGGTGTCGAGAAGTCGATCACGACGTCGACCCCCTCTGGCAGAGTGGAGGTGAGTGTCACGCCGATCGGGCCGATGCCGGCCAGTTCGCCGGCATCCTGCCCCACCAGTCCACTGGCATCGGAGTCGACTGCCGCGGCGACCTGCAGCGTTTCATTGGCATGTGCCAGCGCGACAATCCGTCGTCCCATCCGGCCACCGGCCCCGTTGACTCCGACTCGAATCACGTCACTCATCGCGTTTGGCTCCCGGCTGACACGGCTTCGATCGCCGCATCGATCTCGTTTTGAACATCCTCCATGTTCTCGACCGAGCGCCGTTGTCGCAATGGGGCCAACGCCCTGGAGTGCCCGATCCGACCCAGCGCCCACGCAACGGTGCTCCTGATGACGGATTCCTCGTCGTCGAGCAGCCCGACCAGGGGTTCGATCGCCTCGTGCCGCCGCGAGTTCCCTGCGACGATTGCAGCGTTGCGGACCAGCCCGGTGCGACCGGGCCGCTCGAGCGGAGTGGATCCCAACTGTTGCTGAAAACCCGATTCGTCCAGCCCGAGCAATTCGAGGGCATCGGCGGCGGCCAATGCGGAAACCGGCTCGAACGCCGGCTCGATTGTCGCCGGGGCGTCTCGATTCCACGGGCAGACTTCCTGGCAGATGTCGCAGCCGAAGACCCACTCACCCAGCCCCTCACGCAACTCGACCGGGATCGGTTCGTTGCGGAGCTCAATCGTCAGGTAGCTGATGCAGCGGCGGGCATCGAGCACGTAGGGTTCGGGAAAGGCATCGGTCGGGCAGGCGTCCAGGCAGGCGGTGCAGGTGCCGCAGTGGTCGGTCTGGTGCGGAGCATCTGGTTCGAGCGGCCGGTCGACCAGCAACGCGGCGAGGAAGAACCAGCTGCCGTGGTCTCGATCGAGCAGCATGGTGTTCTTGCCGAACCAGCCGAGTCCGGCCCGGCGGGCGAAGTCGCGTTCCAGCAGCGGCGCGGTGTCGACGATCCCCCGCGTGCGGCAACCGGGTAGTTGCTCGTGGACAAAGTCGGCCAACGCGGCAAGTCGCTCGCGGAGTACGTCGTGATAATCGAGCGATCCGGTGGCGTAGCGGGCCACCCGCGCCGGAATGGTGTCCGAAGTCTCCTCCGAGCTGTCTGTCGCCGGCCCCATGCTCGACTCACCCGCCGCCCGGTAATTCATCCCCAGCATCACCAGGCTGGCCACATCGGGCAGCACGCCGTCGGGATGCGAGTACGCCTCGCGACGCCGCGACAGGTAGCCCATCTTTCCGTCGAAGCCCGATTCGAGCCAATCGCTGAAATGATCGAGGCTCTCGGGAGGACCGGCCGGAGCGATGCCGACCAGTTCGAAGCCGATTCTTCGGGCCTCGTTTCGAATGACCTCGGAGGTGGTCTCGCCCGTGGAACCGGTCACGACACGGCCAGTTGGGCCCAGTGGACCCGCCCGAGTTCCAGAACCTGGTCGTCCTCGAGGACTTCCAGCGGCGAGTACTGCGGGTGGCGGATCGGCTGGTAGGGGTTGTTGCGGGCGGCGTTGTAGCAGCAGATGAAGGCCCAGCGTGGATCGGGCGTGGTGTTGGCGTCGGAGCGGTGCAGCAGGTTGCAGTGAAAGAACACGGCGTCGCCCGGTTGCAGTGTCACGGGAACGGTCTCGAGTTGTTCCTGGATGGCGGCGACCCGCCGTGGGTCGGCCCCGGTCTGCTCGCCCTGTTCCCCGTGTTCGATCCGTCCCATGTGGTGCGAACCGGCCAGCACCTGCAGGCAGCCGTTGCTGATGGTGGCCGGATCGACGGCGATCAGGCAACTGGCCAGCAGCGGGTAGAGGCAGGCGTAGTCGTACCAGTAACCGTAGTCCTGGTGCCACGCCCAGGCGCCGGCGGTTTGCTGGTCCTTGAAGATCAGCTTGTGGTGATAGTGATAGACCTCGCCGCCGAGCAGCTGTTCCATCGCTGCGACAATTCGCCGGCTACGGGTGATCGTGCTGTAGATGTCCTCGGAGAGTTCGTTTTGGACCTTCAGCGAGACCGTCTGGCCCTCTCCGTCATCTCTCACCGACGCATCGATTCGCAACTGGACGTCGGCCCGGGCGATACGCCCCAGCAACTCGACTTCCTCCGCCGAGAGCAACTTTTGGACGATGAAAAACCCGTCCTGGTCCCAGGCGGCCATCTGGTCCGGGTTGAGCATGTCGGTGGAATCCGCGGGATGTCCTGCAGGACGAGCTAGCACTTGCGAATCTTCTCGCGACCCTCGGTCACTCCGGCTGTCGCGTTGCGGGTGTCGACGACCAGCCGGGCGTGACGCACGATGTGGTCATAGTCGTAGGCTGAGTGATCGGTGGCGATCAGCACGCAGTCCTGCGACTCGAGAAACTCGGGGGTCAACTCGGTGCTCGAGAGATCGGGCACGTCGTGGTGCCGCATCCGGGGCAGCACCGGGATGTGCGGGTCGTTGTAGGTCAGCTCGACACCCCGCTCCCGCAGTAGGTCCATCAGCACGAACGAGGGACTTTCGCGAGGGTCGTCGACGTCCTTCTTGTACGCCATCCCCAGCAGGCAGATGCGGCTGCCTCGCAGCGCCTGGCTGTTCTCGTTGAGGAACTCCATCAGGCGGTTGACCACGTACTCGGGCATCTGCGAGTTGATTTCACCGGCCAACTCGATGAACCGGGTGGCCAGCCCCTGCTTGCGAGCCAGCCAGGTCAGGTAGAACGGGTCAATCGGAATGCAGTGCCCGCCCAGGCCGGGGCCGGGATAGAAGGCCTGGAATCCGAAGGGCTTGGTGCGAGCCGCCTCGATCACGTCCCAGATATCGATGTCCATCCGGTCCAGCAGCATCTTCAACTCGTTGACCAGAGCGATGTTGACCGCTCGGTAGGTGTTTTCCAGGATCTTGCACGCCTCGGCCACCTCGGGACTGTCCACCGGGATCACCTGTACGATGGCCTGTTCATAAAGCGCGGTGGCCAACAGGTTGCTCGGCTCGTCGATGCCTCCGACGACCTTCGGGATCCCTGCGGCCGAGTAGTCCGGGTTGCCGGGATCCTCACGCTCGGGGCTGTAGGCCAGGAAGTAGTCACTGCCCAGTGCCAGCCCGCTTTCGGCCAGCAGCGGCAGCACCACGCTGCGGGTGGTGGTCGGATAGGTCGTGCTTTCCAGTACCACCAGTTGCCCCGGTCTCAGCGACGCGGCAATCGATCTCACAGTACCCTCGACGTACTGCAGGTCCGGCTCACGGCTGCCGGTCAGCGGCGTGGGGACGCAGATCAGCAGTACATCCGCCTCGGTCATCCTCGCCTGATCGCAGGTCGCCTCGAACTGCTCTTCGTTGATCCACCCGGCGATCGTCTCGGAACCGACGTGCTTGATATAGCTCTGACCCGAATTGAGTTGATCGACCTTGGTCTCGTCGACGTCGAAGCCCAGCACCCGGAACCCGGCATTGATGAAGGCACCGGCCAGGGGCAATCCGACATAGCCCAGGCCGATGATGCCGACTCGGGCCGACTTGTCCTGGATCGCGGTGAGAAGTTGTTGTTGCACGGGGGGAGAGCTTCCTGGATACGTGGACACCAGGTAGGTGCCCACGAGCGGTAGCCGTCCAAGGAGTTACGGCTTGGTGACGGTCACCATCAGCGGCGGGCTGCTGTAGGTGGCCTTCATCACGAAGTTGATCGAGACGTTGGCCATGACCGAGACTTGCTGCATCTGGACCGGAGGTGCGTCTGCGGCCACCTTGAGCACGATCTGGCCCTCGCTGGCCTTGCCGGTGATCAGGGTCTTGCTGGCCCCCGCGTCGATCGTGACTCCCTTGGGCAGCGAGTCGCCATAGACGCTGCCCAGGTGCCGGTACAGCACGTCGAGCGTGACGTTTTTGGTGAACCCGGCCGCCCGCTGGAAGTTGACCTTGATCGTGGCCGACGTCCCCGGCTTCAGTGTCACCGACTCGGTACTGAGCGTGACCGAGCGGATGTCGGAGAGTCCGCCGACGTTGACGGCGTGAGCATCGACCGGCCAGTGGTTGCGGCCGCCTCCGGGCATGTAGGTTTCCTGCATCGGCCGTGCGCGACTCGCCAGCGGCGGCCCCGATTTCGTATCGGCCGTCTGAATCTCGGTGCCGCTGACCGTAATGTTCGAGATGGCCAACTGGGCCTTTGCGTCGGCACTGAGGATGATGCAGCCGTCGTTGCCCTTGGCCAGGATCCGCCCACAACGGGCCGTGACTCCCTTCGGGAGACCCTCGACTCCCAACTCGATGGCACTCCCAAACCCGTTGTGACGCTCGACCCGCACGAAGATCACACCGTGAGTGGCTGGGGAGAGCTGGGTCTTGTCGGAGTCGAGAAAGAGGTCGAAGTAGGGGACGGCCTTTGAAGTGCGGATGGCGTAGACGTACCGGGGACCACCACGCAGGTGCACATCGCGGACCTCGATCACGTACTTCCCGTCGGCGGGAACGGTGAAGTTCTCGAACTGCGAGTCCTGGCTCAGACGCTTCAGGCGTCGCAGGTCGTCGTTGATCGCAAGTTGCTTACCCTTGGCGTCGAGGATACGGAGATGAGCGTCCAGGGCGCTGCCGGCCCGGCGAGCAATCACCTCGAATGTGTACTTCTCGCCCTTCTTCGCTTCAAACACAAAGCAGTCGATGTCGGCCTCGGACTCGATCCGCCCGCTGAGAGTCGAGGGCACCGTAACGGCCTGGGCCGACTTGGGGTCGTTGTTCGCCGCGGCGGCTTCGACCGATGTCGGTAGCGTGCTGGCGACGATCTGCACGGGGTTGCTGGGTCCAGAGGCCAGTACGAGGCGTTGCCAGGATCGACCGGCGGGTGTGCCGACCGGCAGGTTGATTTTCAGTGAACCGGCCGAGCCCAGGTGATGACCGACCGGTGCCAGCGAGACATCGGTTCCCAGGGCGACCGCCAGCGGGTAGATCGTCTCCACGACCGGCCGGCCGTGCGATTCGATCGAGTACTGCCAGTTGCCGTTGCCCTGGTAGCGGACGTCGCGGATTTCCAGGGTGTACTCACCATCGGCCGGTGCGGTGGTGGTCAGGAACGGGTCGGCGAAGAAGTAGTTGTCCGAGGACGCCAGGGTCGACCCGGCCGAGGTCCTCAGGGTGAGAATCGGGTCGACGTGCTGTTGCAGGTCGTGGATGCGATCCTGCAGTCTTTGCGAGCGGACGAGGAACGAGAGTGGCTGGCCCTTGCTGGCGGTGAACTTGAAGACGTCGACATCCTCGGCCTGCTCGATCGCTCCGCAGATGGTCGCCGGCAGCGTGATCATCTGGGCGGTCTTGGCCGAGTTGTTGTTGCCGGTCTCGTTGACGATCGGGTCGCCGACGATCACGATCTGGCCAATCGTGCTGGCACCTCGCGGGGTTGCCAGGCGAAAGTCGCGGACACCGGGCAGGGCGTCGGCGGCGATGGTGAACTTGAGTTTCAGCGACGTCAGGCTGGGTGTCTTGCCGTCCTTGGGCTTGGGGACGGGGACCACTTCGGCGGTGACGCCGGTACCCGAGACCAGGACCTGGTAGGCCCCGTAGAGGTTGTAGCGGGAGGTGACGGTGTGTTCTGAGGCCTGGCCCACCCGCGCGGCGACCGGCTTGAGGCTCATCAGCATCGGGTACTGGGCCTGGGCCGTCGAGGGGACGGCGACGAACAGCATCACGGGGGTGATGAGTCCGAGAATCGAAGCCAGGGTGCGGCGGAACATGTTGGGGATCGCCTGGGGGATCAGTGGACAAACAGGAATTGCTTCGAGTTGAGTAGTGCCCACAGCAGGTCCTCGTAGCATTCCTTCGGGCTGGGGCTGGCGGCGAGGAATTCGCGGCAGGCGGCCTGTTCCTCGAGCGAGGGACGCCGGCCCAGGGTCGCCAGGTAGAGCTCCTCGACAACGGCCTCGTGAGTCGACTTGGCCGTCAGCAGCTTGCCGACTCGACCGTTCTTGTTCGACACCTTGCCGGCGATGGTGTCGCCGTTGAGCGTATGGAGTGCCTGGGCGAGGTTTTCATCAGGCGACCGTTCGCACTCGCAGACGCTGGCCCGCTTGGGCTTGGCGAAGGTCTTGAGGAAGTAGTTGGAGTAGAAGTCGCCGGCGTCAGGCAATTCGATTGCCCGGGTGCCCAGCGGCAGGCTCTTGAACTTTGTCTGTACCCCGGTCGCTTCGTCGACGGCATCCAGCAGCGACTCGGCCGCCAGCCGTTTGACCCGAAAGTGACTGTAGAAGCGGGTGTCACCGACGTTGGCTTTTGTAGGTTGGGATTGGAGTTGGTAGAGCCGGCTGCTGACGATCACCCGCAGCAGTGCCTTGAGGTCGTAGTTACTGGTGACGAAGTGCCTGGACAACGCGTCCATCAGGGCGACGTTGGTCGGAGGGTTAGTCGAACGCAGGTCGTCGACCGGCTCGACGAGGCCACGGCCCAGCAGGTAGCTGACGTAGCGGTTGACGACGTTCTGCGCGAAGAAAATGTTCTGCTTGCTGGTCAACCACTTGGCCAGCGGGATGCGGAGATCGAGGGGGTGTTCGAGAGGTTCACCGCCCAGCGGCGTCGCCTTGCCGGTGGTGCCCGCCTTGACCACCACTACCGATTCGCGACCGAACAGCCCGAACTCCTCGCTGCTCTTGGTCCCCACCCCCTTGAAGAAGGCGGCGAAGCCGTTGTAGTCGCCCTGGCTGTACTTCTCGAAGGGGTGATGGTGACACTTGGCACATTCGAGCCGGATGCCCAGGAACAATTGCGCGGTCGATTCGGTCAGGTCGTTGGCGTTGCCGTTGATGCGGAAGTAGTTGGCCGGACCAGAGGAGTAGATCGAGCCCTTGGCGGTGACCAGTTCAGCGACGAAGCGGTCGAAGCTCTTGTTGGTCCGGAACGACTCGCGGATCCAGTTGTGCAGCGCCCACATCCCCTGCTCACCCAGCTTGTTGCTGCTGTTGCGGATCAGGTCCGACCACTTCAGCGTCCACCAGGCGGCGTAGAGATCGTTGAAACGGTCTCGAGCCGGGTCGCCGGTTTGGCCGAGCAGTTCGTCGATCAGCCGTTGCCGCTTGTCGGGCAGTTTCGAGTCGATGAAGGCCAGGGCGGTCTTGGGCGAGGGCAGGGTGCCGATCAAGTCGAGCGAGACGCGGCGGAGGAAGGTGGCGTCGTCGCACAGGCCCGAGGGTTCGATGCCCAACTCACGGAATTTCGCCGTGGCAAGTTCGTCGACAAAGTTGTTGTTCTTCCAGCCCCCGAGCTTCGCGGTGGTGGCAAAGGGAGTGACGAACATCGAGATCTCGGCCTGGCTGCCGAAGCGGATCATCACCGAGGCTTGCCCGCGGCCGCTGGCGGTGACCAGGCCCGAAGGAGCAATCTCGAGGATCGATTCATCCATCGAGTCGTACTTGGCCCAGGCGGTGACGTCGCGGGTGGACTTGTCGTTGTAATGAGCGACCACTCGCAACTGCTGCGTGGTGCCGACCTGGCCGACCCGTCGCTTGGGAAAGACCTCCAGCCGGGTCACCTCGTGGGCCTTGCCGTTTGAGTCGGGGCCTCCGGCCAGCAGCCAGGCGACGAGAATGTCGTGGTCGATCGAGTCGCGATCCAGGCGCTGTCCGCCACCGTGAGGGACCTGCAGCGTCGGCTTCCGCAGGAACAGGCTCTCTCGCGGAGCCACCAGGCTGACACGCCGCTGGTGCCGGTCGCGGATGATCGACTTCTGATCGAGACCCGGGTCGTAGCCGAAGACCGACAGCTTGAAGCCACCCTTGCCGTACTGAGCGGCGTGGCAGGAACCGCTGTTGCAGCCGTGCTTGCTGAGAATCGGGCTGACGTGCTGGCGGAAACCGATCGCCGGATTGGCTGCCACGCCACTGACAGAGACCTCGACCAGCCGCACCTCGCCCCCCTCACCCCGAGCCTTGACCTCGACCCGAGTCGTCCCGTTGCCGCGGGCCAGCAGTTCGCCAGTCGGGCTGACGCTGACCACGTCGGGGTTCAGTGAGGTGTAGATGACCGTGCGGGTCAGGTCCGCCGAGCGGTCGTTGCGGACATTGCCCTTTGTCGCTTCGCTGACGACCAGTTGGAGCCGGGCGAAGTGGCCCGGCAGGCTGACCTTCTCGGGTGCAACGATGATCCGAGTACCCTCGGCGGCGGCAGCTTGCCCCAGAAGCAGGCTCGAGAGGACCAGGAGCCAGGTAGCTTTGAGCCGGTGAGGTCGCCGAAGCAGGGAGTGTCTCACGTGGAGGTCTCCGGTGGTTGCCGAGACGGCAGAAGCTACCGACTCGTTTGCCGGGCAAGGCCTGGCAAGGCTTGGCAAGAAAAGAGTGCTTGGTGGGACCGGGTCGCACTGTAGGCAGGCCGGGACATTCATTATGTCCGGTGCGTCGAGCCGATGCCATAGGAGGGCCGACACGTCAATCTGCGTTGATACATCCAAAAGCCTGCTGGTAGAATACTGGTACCAGGGTACCGCAGCAGTCACCGCACGGATCGTTAGGTGTCTGAGTGTGCCCGACGAATAGAGCGAGACAGAATCCATGCTGAATCTGATGCCCGGTCTGGACCGTGACTGCGAACGGATTTCACGTCGTTGCCTGTTGCAGGTAGGTGGCCTGGCGGGCCTGGGCCTGTCGTTGCCGACGATGCTGGCCGCTCGGCAGGCGGCTGCGGCAAAGGGCGAGTCGCCTGGTGAGATCAATTGCATCCTGGTTTGGACTCGTGGAGGGACCAGCCATCACGACACGTTCGACCCGAAGCCCGAGGCTCCGTTGAGTGTCCGGGGTGAGTTCGACGTGATCGACACGGCGATCCCCGGCGTGCAGTTCACCGAGATCTTGCCGAACATGGCCCGCGAGGCGAAGCGGTTCTCGGTCCTGCGTGGTTGGAACCCGCGAAACGGAAGCCACGGCACTGCCGACCAGTGGGTGATGTCGGGTCGGCGATTCAACCCGGCGATGGCCTACCCGACCTACGGCTCGGTCGTCAGCCATCACAAGGGTTTCAAGAGCGTGTTGCCGCCGTTTGTGCAGTTGGGCAGCAATGTCGACCGTCGCTACGGTGGCGGCACCTCGGGGATCCTGGGCATCGAGCACAGTCCGTTCGAGATGTTGGCCGATCCCAATGCCAAGCCGTTCAGCGTCCGCGACATCACGCCTCCCAAGGGAGTCTCGATGAAGCGGGTCGACCGTCGCCGTCAGATCCTGGCCAGGATCGATGCCCTGCAGCGTCGAGCCGACCTGCAGCCGACCGCCTTCGAGGCTCTCGACGACTTTTACAAGGCGGCGATGGACATCATCACGGCGCCCGAGACCAAGACGGCGTTCGACATCGATTCGGAAGCGGGCAAGTTGCGAGATCGCTATGGGCGGAACCGGTTTGGCCAGAGTTGCCTGCTGGCTCGTCGGCTGATCCAGTCGGGCGTCCGCTTCGTCACCGTCACCGACGGAGGCTGGGACACTCACCAGAACAACTTCAACTCGCTCAAGAGCAGCCGTATCCCGCCTGTGGACCAGGCGTTGCCGGTGTTGCTTGAGGACCTGGCTGATCGAGGCATGCTGGATTCGACGCTGGTGATGTGGCTGACTGACTTCGGCCGCACCCCGAAGATCAATTCGGCCAGCGGCCGCGACCACTGGTCGACCTCGGGCTTCGCGATCATGTCTGGAGCGGGCATCCCGCAGGGCCAGATCCTGGGCGAGACCGACGGAGAGGGTGGCCAGGTGGTCAGGAACGAGTACCACAGCGACGACATCGCCACGACGGTCTACAAGAAGCTGGGGATCCCGCACGAGCTGGTCGTTCGCGCTCCCGACGGCCGCCCGGTGCAGCTGATCGAAGGCAAGCCGATCCGCGAGTGGATGTAGGGCGGGTTAGGGCTGATGCCTATTCGGACAAATCCGAATACGACCCAGCCACCACGTCGTTGTCGTCGATTCCGAATTCGCTTCGCAGCCGCTTGAGCTGCGCGTACCCGTCCGCTTCGTCCTGGCCCTCTTCGAGTACCGCTTCGAATTCCAGGAACCGGCCCAGGCCCTCCACCTCGTCGAGGTGAATTCGGACGTTCTCCCAGAGAAACAACTGGCGAGTCTTACGGACCACGACCTGGATGCCGAGTCCGGCTTCGAGCATCTCGAGGACCGCGGCTGGACGGGGAACCGGCACGATGTGGTATTGGCTGGTGCGGGCCGAGACCCGGTCGGGCCGTGCGTACCAGATCAACTCGGCCGATTCCCCCGACTCGCGGCTGGTAATCTCCCTGAGCTTCAACCGCCCGTCGGCTGAGCGGAAATACGTATCGACCTGCCGCAGAGTGTCGGCGTCGCTGGCTCCCAGCCTGATGGCGGTGGTGACGCCCGCCTGGTGATCCTGGTAGCGGGCCTTCAATTCGACGTTGCGGCAGGTCACAGCAGCGTGTTTCCTCGCACCGTGGCCGTACCCTCGGCGATGTCGAGTAATTCACCGGTCGCCCCGCCGAGCAGGTTGTTCAGAACCAGGTTGTCGCGGCTGGTGCCTCGCACGCGGATCGCCTGTCTCATCAACGGCTGCTCACGTCGATCGATGACGCTGTTGCTCGAGATGCGGCACCGGTGGCAATTGGTCAACTCGATCCCCCGGACCAGCGAATCCAGCAACTGGCACTCGCTGATGGCAAAGTCGTGACAGTCCTCGAGTGTGATCGCGGCTCCCGATTCGGGAGTGCCGTGGCAAAGACGCCTGGCCACCAGCCCGATCAGCGACGCGTCGCGGCAGCGGACGAATTTCAGCCCGTCTCGAGGCGGTGCCTGGTCGTCGCCTCGCCAGACAAACGTGTTGCTGCCGATGGCCAGCCCCGAGCAATCCTCGGCCAGCAGCGAGAGGTCTTTGGAGTCATAGATCGTATTGCCCGTGATCGCCGCACGCTCGACATGCTTCAACTCGATCCCTCGCGTTTGCGAGCCCAACACGTTGCCGGAGATCGTGATCAGTCTCGCTGCAGCAGGTCCGGTCGTGTCCTGGCCGTGGATCCGCACATTGCATCCGCCCGGCTGGATCGTGGCCTGTAACGTGTTGCTGCTGATCGTCACTTCGCTGATCACCCCCCTGGGGGCTTCGAACCAGATCTCCGCACCACGCGGCTCGCCCCCCGGCGACTTGTCGACACCGGGATGGTTGTTGTACTCGATGTCGTTCCCGGTGATCTGCAGGTTGTGGACGTCGCCGTCGAGTGACTTGATGCCCGCCTGCTTGTTCCAACTGATGTGGTTGCCGTGGACGATGATCTGGTGCAGGTTGCAGCGGTCGAAGAACAGGCCGTAGCGGTGGTTGTCCAGCAGATGCGAGTCGCTGAGGATGAAGTCGCGGTTGCGTTCGACGAGGCGAATGCCGTCGACGCAACGGCGAATCAGCACCTCGCGAATCGTCGTCTTGGTCGTCTTCTGCAACTCGATCCCCGACGCCTTGGCGTGACGGCCGACGATCTCGATCCCCGTCACTGTCGGGAACCGCTCTTTCTCCCAGGTGTGCTCCTGGTAGGAATCCGGTTGAGCGGTACCGCGGTGGTCACCGATGATCCGGATCGCCGGGCCCGGTCCGTCCATGACGATCCGGGAGGTGCCGCCTAATCCGCGGACGGCGGCGTAGCCGGTCCGCGTGGTGTCGATCACGATCGGCCGAGTGATCCGGTAGGTACCCTTGGCCAACTCCAGCACGCCGTCGCCTGCGGCCAGGGCGTGCTCCAGCGGCTTGGTGTCGTCCTGCCGACCGTCACCGGCGGCTCCGAAGTGGTTGACGTTGGACATGCTCGGGCTCCCCAGCTGGATTCTTACCGATCCGGCCGCGACTTGAAAACCACTCGAACCAGTTCTGGCCGGCAGAGGAATCTTAGTGGATGCCGCCCCGAGAGGCCCCGGCTGACGATCATCAGGGTCGAGCCGACCTGAAAATCGCCGGCGGCGTAGCGGACGCCGTAACGGCTGGGCGAGTAGATCGGCCCGATCAGCGGCAGGCAGACCTGGCCGCCGTGGTTGTGGCCGGCCAGGACCAGGTCGACCTCCTGCCCGGCTGCCCAGCCGATGTTGTCCGGCGTGTGGCTGAGCAGCAGCCGCAACGTCCCGTCGCTCTTCGGACCCAATTCCGGACACTCACCCATCCACGGCAACTCGGTGCCGGCGACTTCGAGTCGATGGCCGTGGTGTTCCCAGGCCATGCATCCGCCGGCGACATCCGACCAACCGGAGTCCCGGACGGCCGCCTGCCGGATCCGCTCCGGTTGCAGGTGCCAGTCGTGGTTGCCCAGGATGAAACAGCGCCCCAGCTTCGCCTCGATTTGCCCCAGCGTCCCGGGGAGCCAATCCAGCAGGTTGATGTCGTCGACCAGGTCGCCGGTGCAGACGGCCAGGTCAGGCTCGAACTGGTTGGTCAATTCCACGACCGCTTCGAACCAGCGGCGATCGATGGTGCCGGTCAGGTGCAGGTCGGTCCACTGGACGATCGAGAACCCGTCCCATTCCGACGGCAGGCCGCCAAGCTGGATGGTGCGGGTGGTGATCTCGAGATCGAAGGCCTGGTTGAAGCCCAGACGAGCCATTCGCTGGTGGGGACCCGTGCCGATCGGACGACTTCCAAGTTGGTCGGCCAGGTCGAGGACCTGTGACTCGCGATCGACGATGGCAGACGGCCCGGGCCGCAGTCGCCGCCAGACGCTGTGGAACACCAGTGAGACGAACCCGACGGCGCACAGCCCGGCGTAGATCTTCCAGGTGAGCGCCATTTCGGCCCAGTTTCCGCCTCGCAGCACACCGGGTCGCCAGAACCCGATCCAGCCAACCAGCAGCGGCGGTCCCAGCAGCAGTGCCCCGTCGTGCCAGCGCCGCCAGCGATCCAAACGACGTCGCGGCCACGCGTTGGCGTAGACACGGTTCAGCCACGCGGTCCACAGTTCGCAGTGACCGGCGTACCAGGCCAGCAGCAGAACCGCGTTGGCCAATGTGGTGTTCAGGGGGCTCATGAGGCAGTTCCGACCATCCGTGAAGGGTGGTACTACAAAGTCGCGTCGCGTTACAACAGGGTCATGGGGTATCGGAACCTGCGTGAGTGCCTGGAGGACCTGGAAGGGACGGGGCAACTGGTCCGGATCGGCCAGGAGGTGGATGGTGATCTGGAGGTGGCCGAGATCCAGCGGCGGGTCTACGCCGCCGGCGGGCCGGCCGTCTATTACTCGAGGGTCAAGGGCTGCAGCTTCCCGCTGGTCTCGAACCTCTACGGCACCTTCGAGCGGACGCGATTCCTGTTTCGCGACACGCTCGAGCGGGTCAAGCGGCTGGTCGAGTTGAAGGGTGATCCTGGGGCTGCCTTGCGGAGCCCGTTACGGAGCCTGGGCTTGTTGGGAACGGCATGGTCGATGCGCCCCAAGCTGGTGCGTCGAGGGCCGGTGACCGAATGCACGGCTCGAGTCTCGGACCTGCCGGCGGTTCGCAACTGGCCCGATGACGCCGGCGCGTTTATCACCCTGCCGCAGGTCTACACCGAGGATCCCCGGCGGCCCGGCTGGCGAGATTCGAATCTCGGCATGTACCGGGTCCAGCTCTCTGGAGGCGAGTACCAGAGAGACGCGGAGGTCGGTTTGCATTACCAGATCCACCGTTCGATCGGCATTCACCATGCGGCGGCGATCGAGCGTGGCGAGCCGCTGCGGGTGGCCGTGGCGGTGGGGGGGCCGCCGGTGATGGCGCTCGCGGCAGTGATGCCGCTGCCGGAGAGTCTGCCCGAGCTGGCGTTTGCCGGGGCACTGGGAGGCCGGCGTGTGCGAATGGCCTGCGTGGGCGATCACCTGGGGATCCCGGCGGAGGCGGATTTCTGCCTGGTCGGGACCATTGACCCCGAGCGGCTGTTGCCCGAGGGGCCATTCGGCGATCACCTGGGTTACTACAGCCTGGCTCACGATTTCCCGGTGATGCGGGTCGAGCAGGTGTATCACCGCCGCGACGCGGTGTGGTCGTTCACGGTGGTCGGGCGACCTCCTCAGGAGGACACGTCGTTTGGCGAGATCATTCACGAGTTGACCGGCCCGGCGATTCCGACGGTGGTGCCGGGTGTCCACGCGGTGCACGCGGTGGATGCGGCCGGAGTCCACCCATTGCTGCTGGCGATCGGCAGCGAACGGTACGTGCCCTATGCGAGCGAGCGGCAGCCGATGGAGTTGTTGACCTGTGCCAACGCGATCCTCGGGCAGGGTCAATTGTCATTGGCCAAGTACCTGTTGATCGCGGCGCGTGAGGACAACCCCCAGTTGGACATTCACGACATCGTGGCGATGTTCCGTCACGTGCTGGAGCGGATCGACCCGACACGTGACCTGCATTTCCAGACGGCGACCACCATCGACACGCTCGACTACACCGGCAGCGGTTTGAACGAGGGTTCGAAACTGGTGCTGGCTGCTGCGGGACCGCTGCGGCGCGAGTTGCCGATCGAGGTGCCGTCGGGATTGAGCCTGCCCGAGGGTTTCACCGATCCGCGGGTGGCGTTGCCCGGGGTGCTGGTGATCGAGGGCCCTGCGGCGGCGAGTGACCTGGCCGCGGGCGATGTCGATCGGTTGGTGGCGGCCTGTGGTGGAGATCACCCGGTCAACGGGTTTCCCCTGGTGGTGCTGGTTGACGATGCGGGATTCACCACGCGGTCGCTCGAGAACTTCCTTTGGGTGACGTTCACTCGATCGAACCCGGCCGCGGATGTCCACGGGGTCGATGCGTTTGTCGAGGACAAGCACTGGGGTTGTCGCGGCGCGATCGTGATCGACGCTCGCACGAAGCCGGGCCACGCGCCACCGTTGATTGAAGATCCCGAGGTGACCCGGCGGGTGGATCAGTTGGCCTCAGCCGGCGGTCCGCTGCACCGGATCATCTAATTGAGACAGGATACCAACGCGTGGAACCGCTGCAGTTGATCGCCACGACGGCCTTCGGGCTCGAGGCCGTTGTCTCCCGGGAACTCGAGGCCCTGGGGTACCGTGAGCGGAGTGTCAGCGACGGACGGGTCGAGTTCACCGGCGATGCCGCCGCCGTGGCCCGGGCCAACCTGTGGCTGCGAAGTGCCGACCGCGTGCTGCTGAAGCTGTCCGAGTTCGAGGCGACGGATTTCGGGGAACTGTTCGACCAGGTCGTCGAGTTGCCCTGGTGCGAGTGGTTGACCGAGGAGACGAGTTTCCCGGTGCGGGCCCGCTGCGTCCGCTCGCAGATCCACAGCGAACCCGACACCCAGGCCATCACCAAGAAGGCCGTTGTCGAGGCTCTGAAACGACGGTGGCCTCGGGACTGGTTCGAAGAGACCGGTGCCGAGGTCCCGATCGTGGTGACGATCCGTCGTGACCGGGTGACCGTCGCACTGGACACCACCGGTCGCGGACTGCATCGGCGAGGGTACCGGATCCTGACCGGTGGGGCTCCGTTGCGTGAGACGCTGGCCGCGGCGCTGCTGCAGTTGAGTTACTGGGAACCAGGTCGCGTGCTGGCGGATCCCTGCTGCGGGACCGGGACGATACTGATCGAGGCGGCCTGGATGGCGGCCAACAGGGCACCGGGCCTGGGACGTGGGTTCGTGGCCGAAGAGTGGCCTGCATCGAACGGGGCATCGAACGGGGCCTGGAACGGGGCCTGGAAGGGGGCCCGGGAGGAGGCGGCCGACCTGGAGATTGAGCCGCCCGATGTGCCACTGCTGGGCGGCGATATCAATCCGAAGGCCCTGAAACTGGCTCGACGCAATGCCGGCCAGGCCCGGGTGGAGACGGCGATCGAGTTTCAGCAGTTGGCGGTTGCCGACTTCGGGTCGCATCACAAGTATGGGTGCGTGGTGACCAACCCGCCCTACGGCGAGAGGATGGGTGAGCAGAAGGAGGCCACGGCAGTCTACGGTGACCTGGGGCGGTTGGCTCGGAGGCTGGAGACCTGGAGCGTATACGCGATGTCGGCTCAGAAGGGGTTCGAGAAGATTTTCGCAGAAGCGTCGGGCCGTGGTCGGCAGGTGCGACGACGGAAGCTGTACAACGGGCCGATCGAGTGTACGTATTACCAGTACGCAGGGCCGCGACCGCCTTGGACTTAGCCGATTGACTGGCTCCTGAACCCTTGGTCCGCCGTAGGCGGACCTGTAACCGGTCGGAATTCCGAACGTGGCGGCAAGTCCCTAGACTGCCTGCGATGACCGAGACGCACGAACACGACTACCGGCGGCGGGTCGAAGAGATCCTTGGCACGTTTCTGCCGGGGACCTCGATCGAAGTCCTCTGCGACAGCCGCAAACAGCAACCTCCGGCCTACGCACTGTTCGACTTCGACGGCACGCTGAGCCTGGTCCGCGAGGGATGGGTCGCCGTGATGGTGCCGATGATGGTCGAGATCCTGCAGGCGACCGGGACCGATGAGTCGTCCTCGGACCTGGCCGCCAACTGCCGAGAATTCGTCGACGAATTGACCGGCAAGCAGACGATTTACCAGATGATGCGGTTGGCCGACGAGGTCGAGAAACGGGGAGAGCAGCCGGCCGATCCGCTGGAGTACAAGCAGCAGTATCAGGAACGGTTGATGGTGAGAATCGAAGGTCGTCGGGACAGGCTGCGGAGGGGGGACGCCGAGCCGGAGTCGATGCTGGTGCCCGGATCACTGGAGCTGCTGGAGGGATTGGTCGAACGGGGCGTGAGCCTGTACCTGGCCAGTGGGACCGATGCGGCGTATGTCCGCGAGGAGGCCGAGCTGCTGGGCATTGACCGGTTCTTCGGACCTCGGATCTACGGCGCAGTCGACGACTTCCGCTCATTCTCCAAGCAGATGGTGATCGAGCAGTTGCTCGAGGAGAACCAGGTGGATGCGTCGCGGCTGCTGGGATTCGGTGACGGTTACGTGGAGATCGACAACGTAAAGAGTAGTGGCGGGCTGGCCGTTGGCGTGGCGAGCAACGAGTTGGAACGAGACGGGAGCGTCGATGTCTGGAAGCGGGACCGGCTGGTCGGCGTGGGAGCCGACGTGATCGTGCCGGACTTTGGCGAATCGGCGGTGTTGTTGAGTTGGCTGTGGCGTGATTGAGGGCAATCGAGGAGACCGGGCAGATGCCGCGAGAGCTGTTTGATCGGGACCTGTTGTCGATTCGGCCATTGGGTGAGCGGGTGCATGACCTGCGGCAGCAGGACATCCTGAAGCACCCCTTCGGCGAGCGGATCGGGTTTGAGCATCCGGCGCTGCCGGTGCTGGCCGAGCGGACGGTCGCGGCGGCCCGGTCCGGACGGGCGGTGTTGTGGGCCTGCGGCGGCCACGTGCTGCGGCAGGGTAACGCGCCGTTGCTGATCGACCTGATGGAACGAGGCCTGCTGGGCCACCTGGCTTTGAACGGGGCCGGGGCGATCCACGATTTCGAATTGGCGATGATCGGGCAGACGTGCGAGAGCGTGGCACGGTACGTCAGCGAGGGGCAATTCGGGCTCTGGAGCGAGACGGCTCGGCTCAACGACGCCGTCGCCGCCGGGCACCGTGACGGGCTGGGGATGGGTGAGGCGATTGGCCGGATGATCATTGAAGAGGACTTCCCTTATGCGGAAACCAGCGTGCTGGCGGCCGGGTACCGGCTCGGCGTGCCGGTGACGATTCATGTCTCGATCGGCCAGGACATCGTGCACGAGCACCCGAACTTCGACGGGGCGGCCACCGGAGCCACCTCCTACACCGACTTCCTGTCCTATGTCGACACGATCACCCGGCTCGAAGGGGGCGTGTTCCTGAACATCGGGACAGCGGTGATGGGTCCGGAGGTGTACCTGAAGGCACTGGCCATGGCTCGCAATCTGGCTCACCAGCAGGGCCAGACGATCAGCCGCTTCACAACCGGTGTCTTCGACCTGGTCGACCTGGGCGAAGAACTGGACACCGAGGCTTCGAAGGATGATCCGAGGTACTACTTCCGTCCCTTCAAGACGATCCTGGTCAGGACGGTCGCCGACGGGGGTGAGAGTTTCTATGTCCGGGGCGAGCACCAGGCGACGGTGCCGGCACTGTTTGACCTGATCGATGAGGCCGATCGCGATGCGGAGGAGGCGTGATGATGGCTCCCGAGCGTCTGGACGAGTTGATCGCCCGCTTTGGTGAGTGCCGGATCGTGGTCGTCGGCGATTTCTTTCTCGACAAGTACCTCGACACCGAGCCGTCGCTGGTCGAGCACAGTGTCGAGAGCGGCCAGGCGGCTCACCAGGTGACCGGCATCCGCACCAGTGCGGGAGTGGCTGGTACGGTGGTCAACAACCTGGCTGCGTTGGGTGCCGGAGACCTGCTGGCCATTGGAGCGGTGGGCGTGGACGGCGAGGCGTGGGATCTGCGGCGGTGCCTGCAGGAGATCGGTTGCCGGGCCGATTACCTGCACTCCTTCGCGAACCTGATGACTCCGACTTACCTGAAACCCCGCGACCGGACCGAGCCCGGTCTGGCCGGCGAGCACGAGCGTTACGATACGAAGAACCGTGGGCCGATGCCCGCTGAGGTCAGCCGGGCGGTGATTGCGTCATTGGAATCGGTGTTGGCCGACGGGAGTGTGGACGCTGTGATCGTGGCCGACCAGGTCGAGGAGGAGGACCGGGGGGTGGTGACGGGCGAGGTTCGCGACGCGTTGTCGCGGCTGGCTGGTGAGTATCCTGACGTGATCTTCTGGGTCGACAGCCGGATTCGGATCGACCGGTTTGTGGGACTGACGATCAAGCCGAACCAGTTCGAGGTGGTGGGGCGCGAGTTTCCGCGGCCCGGGGAGCGGGTGGAGTTGGACGAGGTGGTGGCGGCGTTGGGCGGCCTGTGCGAGAAGACCGGAGCGGCGGTCGTGGTGACGCTCGGAGAGCGGGGGATGCTGGTGAGTGATCCCGAGCCGGAGCATGTGCCGGGGGTGGAGTTGTCCGCTGAGCTGGACACGACCGGTGCGGGGGACAGTGCGACGGCCGGGTGCGTGCTGGGCTGGGCCGGTGGCGGGACTCTGGCCGAGGCGGCGTTGGTGGGCAACCTGGTGGCGTCGATTACTGTCGAGCAGTTGGCGCAGACGGGGACGGCCAGCCAACAGCAGTTGCGCGATCGGTTGCGGGTTTGGCTGAGTCAGCGTCGCTAAGTTCTTACGAATTCGGCGACGGTTTCCGACCCGGCCGGGACAGGCACCTCCGCTTTCGGCGGCTAAGCCAGTCCCCTTGGGTACTGCCTAGTAGATCGACTCGTCGCCGCCGCCGTGGCCGTCCTTGGGTATTTCGGCGATCAGGGCGTCGCTGGTCAGCAGCAGTGTGGAGACACTGGCTGCGTTCTGTAGCGCGATGCGAGTGACCTTGGTGGGGTCGATGATCCCGGTCTTGACCAGGTCTTCGAACTTACCGTTTGCAGCGTTGTAGCCGTTGTTGCCTTCGAGTTCCCGGACCTTCTCACAGATCACGCTGCCATCGGCTCCGGCGTTGTCGGCGATCTGGGTCAGAGGTGCCCGGCAGGCTCGCAGGATGATTTTGTAGCCGGTCTCCTGGTCGTGGCTGAGCCCCTTGGGGTTCGAGCAATTCGTGGAGGCTCGCAGCAGTGCGACACCGCCACCGGGCAGAATGCCCTCTTCGACGGCCGCTCGGGTGGCATAGAGTGCGTCTTCGACCCGAGCCTTCTTCTCCTTCATCTCGCTCTCGGTCGCGGCTCCGACGTTGATCTGAGCGACGCCGCCGCTGAGCTTGGCGACTCGCTCTTCGAGCTTCTCGCGGTCGTAGTCGCTGGTGGAGTTCTCGAGTTCACGCCGGATCTGGTTGATCCGGGACTTGATGTCCTTCGTGTCACCTCCGCCTTCGATCACCGTCGTGTTGTCCTTGTCGACGATGATCTTCTTGGCCGAGCCGAGGTCGCTGAGCTGGACGTTTTCGAGCTGGATGCCCAGGTCCTCGAAGATCGCCGTACCTCCGGTCATGATCGCCAGGTCCTGCAGTATCGCCTTGCGGCGGTCGCCGTAGCCGGGGCTCTTGACTCCGATGCACTTGAACGTGCCCCGCAGCTTGTTGATCACCAGCGTGGCCAGGGCTTCGCCTTCGATGTCCTCGGCAACGATCAACAGCGGCTTGCCGGCGTTGACGACTTTTTCGAGGACGGGGACGAGGTCCTTGACGTTGGTGACCTTCTTTTCGTGGATCAGCACGTAGGCGTCTTCGTAGACGGCTTCCATCGATTGCGGATCGGTGACGAAGTAGGGCGAGAGGTAGCCGCGGTCGAACTGCATGCCTTCGAGCTGTTCGCAGTCGGTCGTCAGGCTCTTGCCTTCCTCGACGGTGATCACGCCATCCTTGCCGACCTGGTCCATGGCGTCGGCGAGGATCTGGCCGATCTGTGCGTCGCCGTTGGAGGCGACGGTGCCGACCTGGGCGACGGCCTTGGCCGTGCTGCAGTTGGTGGCCATCTCGCGGAGATTGTCGACGATGTCCTCGACCGCCTGGTCCATGCCCTGCTTCATCTCGATCGGGCTGACCCCGGCGACGACGGCCTTGAGACCCTCGTTGTAGATCGCCTCGGCCATGATCGTGGCGGTGGTGGTGCCGTCGCCGGCAACGTCCGACGTCTTGCTGGCCACTTCCTTGACCATCCGAGCACCCATGTCCTCGAACTTGTCACTCAGCTCGATCTCGCGAGCCACGGTCACGCCGTCCTTGGTTACCGTCGGAGATCCGAAACTCTTCTCCAGGATCACGTTGCGACCGCGAGGTCCCAGGGTCACTCGGACGGCTCGGGCCAGCTTACTGACTCCGCGTCGCATCGCTTCCTGGGCGTCCTGGTCGAAGGCAAGCATCTTGGCCATGGCTCTGTCACTCCTCTGTGAAGCAGTCTCTGAATTGCTGTGTCGTGTGTCTTGTCTGACTCGAAGGTCCGAGGCAGGCCGGCAGACCTAGAAGGTCGCCAGAATGTCACTCTCGCGGAGCAACAGCAGTTCCTCGTCACCAATCTGGATTTCGTCGCCGGCGTAGGAACTGAAGATCACCTTGTCTCCGTCCTGTACGGTCAGAGCGATCTTCTCGCCGTCGGACTTCACGTACCCGTCGCCCACGGCAACCACCTCACCTCGCTGAGGCTTGTCCTGGGCCGAATCGGGCAGCACGATGCCGCCAGCGGTTGTCTCTTCGGCCGACTCGCGTCGCACCACCACCCGGTCGCCCAGGGGAACAATGTTGATGCCCTGTTTCTTGGCCATCAGCCGTCTCCTCTTCAGTCGCTCTCGCGCTGCCTATCGTGTGTATCGCTCGAGACCATCGCCGGGGCGAGTGTGTCGTCGGATCCCGAATACGATTCGGGACACTTGAGATATTGCGAACTCCGTGCCCAAACAGTCAGGAAACTCTAAGTCGTGTTCTTGTCATCGCTTGAGTCCCTTCGTCGGAATTGGCCTCTATGCCAAAACCCGCCTCCGCAGGCCGGATCGACCATTGTGGCTGTCATTTTGGCAGGAGTCAACTCACACGGCCTTCGTCTTGATCGGATTGGTGTCGCCGTAAACGCGGGGTGGAACCCCCGGGTCTCCTACGCTGTTCGCTCTCCGCTCTTTGAGTGCTCGAGTCTCAGCTGACCGCAGGCCGCATCGATGTCGGCTCCCTTTCTCTTGCGTACGGTGGTGGCGACTCCGGCCTCCTGGAGGATCGTGGCGAAACGTTGTGTCTGAGGCTCTGCGGGAGAACGCCAGTCGAGCACGTCGACAGAGTTCATCGGGATCAGGTTCACGTGCGCGTTGCGTGGTGCGAGCAGTGCGGCGAGTTGTCGGGCGTGCCGCGGCTGGTCGTTGGTTTCGGCCAGCAGCACGTATTCGTAGGTCACCCGTCGGCCGGTCCGCTCGAAGTAGTCGTCAGCGGCTTCGAGGATCGGGGCGATGCCGATCCGGTCGTTGACCGGGACGAGCCGGTTGCGGAGTTCATCGTTGGGAGCGTGCAGTGAGACGGCCAGGTTGTAGGGTCGGCCGACATCGGCGAGTTGCCGGATGCCCGCCGGCAGTCCGACGGTCGAGATGGTGACGCGTCGGGGGCTGAGCCCGAGTCCATTTTCGGAGTGGACTTCATCGAGTGCTTCGAGCAGCGCGGTCAGGTTGGCCAGCGGTTCCCCGATTCCCATCACGACGAGGTTGGTCAGTCGCTCGTCGGGTTCGAGTCGGCGGGTGAGCCGGAGGATCTGTTCGAGGATCTCGGCGGGGTTGAGGTTTCGGTCGAGGCCGAGCAGTCCGCTGGCACAGAAGACACACCCCATGGCGCAGCCGACCTGGGTACTGATGCAGGCGGTCCAGCGCGAGGTTTCTCGCATCAGGACGCATTCGACCTGCTTGCCGTCGGTCAGTTGGACCAGCAGTTTCTCGGTGCGGTCGCCGGCGACCTGGTGCTGAACGAGTTGTCCGGTGAAGAGTTGGAAGTCGTCTGCGAGTTGTGTTCGCAGCGGTGCGGGCAGGTCGGTCATCTCGTCGATCGACTCGGCCCGTCGTCCGAAGATCCATTGCCTGAGCTGTTCGGCTCGGTAGGACGGGTAATCGTGTTGCCTGAGCCAATCGGCGATGCGGTGTTGTGGGAGCCCGCAGAGTGAGGTCTTACCGGGGAGGACCGGCTGGGGGGGATCGACGAGCGGGTCAGAGTTATTCATGGTGTCGTCGTGGCCGTCGGCTGTGGTCGCTCCACTGTCGCGGACGTGTGCCGCCGAATCAACGTCCGGCGTTGGCGACGAGCGAGAGGTGCAGCGTATCGAATTCGATCGCCGTGATTCTCAGGCCCGGCAGACCACTCTGCTGCACCTTGCTCACCTTCGGCTGGTCCTCTCCGAGCACCAGCTTCACTCTCGGCGTGTCGGGGTACTCGAGTGTCAGGGTGGCCTGGGGTGGCCTGGCCGCCACGCCAAGCGGGTTGCCAAACTCGGCGACCCGGCTGAAGGTGGCCACGACCTGTGAGCCCTGCCGCGAGAAGCGGGGCTTGATGCGGGAGGTCTTGCCGTTGAGTGCGAGTACGATGCGGGCCTCACCCAGTTCCCAGCCCTGGCCGGCGACGACCACGACGTCGTCGGGTCCGAAGAGGCGTCGGGGCATGACCTTCAGCGATCCGGCCAGTTGCAGGTTGACGGTGGCGGGGACCTTGTCGGCGTCGAGCCGAGCGGCACAGCGCAGCAGCACCGACACCGGCAGGTCACGGCAGACCTTGGGGTCGGTGAGCCGGGCGGCGATCTTGTCGAGGTCACCTCGACGGTAGTACAGCGAGAGCAGGTGAACGAGGCTGCGTTTGCGTTCGAGGTTGGTGTCGAGGTTGGTGAGGATGGCGTCCTCGGCCCGGGCGGCTCGGCCCGCGTCGGCGAGCACGCGGGCACAGATCAGGTTGGCTTCCCAGCAGCTCGAGGAGTGTCTGAGCGCCCTCTGGGCGGTCAGTGGTGCGGAGGGCTGTCCGAGGTGGGCCTGGATCATCGCCTGGTTGGCCAGGCCCGCGGCGAGCAGTTCGTCGTTGCGGAAGTGCCCGGCGGCAATCTCGGTCATGCGGTCGTACGTCTTCAGGGCGGCGAAGAGCTGTCCGAGCTGCTGCTGGGTGCGGGCGACGTAGTACCAGTAGGGCGGGAAGTGCGTCATGAATCGCTCCATCCGCTTCAACACCCGCAGTCGCTGGCGAGGACGTTCGACGCGGAGGGCGGCTTCGAGTCGATTGAGGTCGCTGCCGCGGATGAGCCACGAGTCGGGGATCTGCTTCTTGCGAGCCATCTGCCAGAGCGTGTCGAGGAAGGTCGACGACTTGCTGACCACGGTCTTCATCCGGATCTTCTCGACCCTCCAGACGTCGCTTTCCTTCCTGCCCTCCGTCGCACGGTAGTCCCACCAGCTGTTGGCACCGGTGCGGACCGCTCCGACAAACTGGCCGGTGGCGACTTCCGAACCGAACAGCAGCGTATTGGCAAAGAGACGTTGGTGGAACTCGCGGCGGTGACGAGACTCGAACGCCGCACGCTCCTTTTCAGCGATCTGGACCAGGTGGATTTCATCGAGTACGGCGGTGTAGAGCTGGATCACCTCGCGGTCGCCGACGCCGCTGAGATTGAGGTTGTTGAGGATCTGTGTTTGCTCCTGGAGCATGACCTGCTTGGTCGGATACTTGCGGATGCGATGAAACGACGCCCGGCAGTAGTTCAGCGCCACGGCCGTCGCCGTGCGATCTCGCTCGATCTCGGCCTGCTTCTGAGCGGGCGTCTGGACTGCCGGCTGGGCTGCCGGCTTGGCTGCCGGCTGGGCGGGTGCCGGTTGGTC
>Ga0310123_10000830_pt1 | contig 27045 bp, 33 predicted proteins | sample CB6_AW_1057_MG_FD_203505 | JGI IMG/M metagenome (GOLD analysis project Ga0310123, IMG submission 203505) | Marine microbial communities from Western Arctic Ocean, Canada - CB6_AW_1057 | ecosystem: Environmental > Aquatic > Marine > Oceanic | place: Canada: Western Arctic Ocean | collected... | reverse complement strand
CCGGCGTCACGTCTGCCGGACTGACGCACCTCACCCAGCTCAGCAATCTCACGGAACTGGTGCTCGCTGACTGCGAGCTCGATGACGGCGGCATGAAAATGGTGGCGCAGCTGAATTCACTTCGCATTCTGAATCTCGACGGGACGAATGTCACCGACGAAGGTCTCGAACATCTTGCAGCTCTGCAGAACATCGAAAAACTCTACCTCGGCGGGACAGAAGTCGAGGGAACCGGCTTTGCAAAATTCGACAGCCACGACGATCTGATCCATCTGTCGCTTCCGGATACACGCCTGACGGAGAAAGGGCTTTCAAGCCTGAAAAATCTGCGCGGACTCCAGGTGCTGTACCTCGACGGCGTCAAATTCACGGCACCGATGCTCCAGCGCCTGATGGACGTGGCCGTCGAGTCCTTTCCGCAACTCACCGGGCTGTTTCTCAGCCGCACTTTACTTGAGGATGAGTCGGTAGACACCCTAATGGCACTCGCGAACATGCCAGGACTGGCCATCGTCCGCCTCGACGAGACACGGATCAGCAAGCAGGCATTTCTTCGACTTGCGAAAACAACGCCGGACATCCGCTACATGGTCGACTACCCCGCCTCGAATGATCCCGACGCCAGAGACTGATCCTCTCGCGGGTGGCATTCTGCGGCATGTCAGCCCCTCACAGACTCTTCAGATTGTGCGGATACCCACTGTCTGATGCACACGATCCAGGGCATGCAAGAAGTGGACATTTTGATCTGTCACCGTCATCACAGCAATGTTGACGCTGTTGCGTGTGACCGATCGGTCGACAAGCCGAGTTGCTTCCGTCATGCTGCATATATTCTTCATCGTCGCTCCGGCAACTTTGGCATGGACATTCGTTCTCTGTGGATTACTGATTACCCTTTCCTGACTCCCCATTCTCACTCAACCTGTGGAGGCGCATTCTGGATGAAACGTACAATATCCGGTGATACTGCTCGTGGATTTACACTGATCGAACTTCTCGTCGTCATTGCCATCATCGCAATTCTTATCAGCCTGCTGCTGCCTGCCGTGCAGCAGGCCCGCGAGGCAGCCCGCCGCACTCAGTGCAAAAACAACCTCAAACAAATCGGTCTGGCCCTGCACAACTACCACGATATTGCCCTCTCGTTTCCACCGGGATCCATTTTTGGCGACGACGACTATGGCTGGGGAACGTTTATCCTGCCGCACCTCGACCAGGGTAACGTTTATAACAGGATTGACTTCACCAACTGGTGTAACGACGACACTGCGCCAGCCGGTGTCCAGATCGTGATTCCACTTCAACCGGGAGTGACCGACCAGGTGCTGCCTGTCTACATTTGCCCGACGAATACAATGACGCTGACTCACAGTCCCTTCCGCCCTGGCGTCGGTGACGACGGCCAGGATCTGGGTGGTCACGCCCGCAACGACTACAAGGGCTGTCTGGGCTCGGGCGGTGGTTCGGTCACTGGCATGTTTGGAAAGATCAAGGATACTCTGCTGCCGACTCGGATTCGCGATGTTACGGACGGCACGACCAACACATTCGCTGTGGGTGAGGGCTACACCCGGTTTATGCGGGAGGTCGACGGGCCTGACCATCCAAATGCCAGAGACTTCAGCGTCTGGGTCGGCACCAATAACCAGCATCAGAACGTCGTCGCGGAAACACGAATACGCAACGTGCCCAACGGGGATCGCGACGACTCATTCGCCAGCCAGCATGCTGGCGGAGTCCAGTTCCTCTTCGCGGACGGTTCCGTCAATTTCGTCTCTGAGAATATCGACATGGAGACATTCAGCTACCTTGGGGACAAGTCAGATGGCCAGATCTCTGGCGGGTTCTGAGGTGCTCCTGCCGAGCACCCATGTTGATCTGATCTCTTCCTTGTGAGTCTCTCAGGGATGATTGCGTGGCTAGGTTGCCTGTCACTTCACTTGCGATCTCACTGCTCCTGTTGTCCGGCTGCAGCAAGGGCTTTGAGATGGAGGTTATACCGGTCCAGGGAACGGTGAAGTGTGCCGGAAGGCTGCTCACCGAAGGATACGTGCTGTTTACACCAGTTCCCGATATGGCTGCTGACCGGAAGAAGTCCGGCAAATCCGCAACAGGATACATCCAGTCGGACGGCACCTACGTGCTGACGACTTACGACGAGGGTGACGGCGCCATCCCCGGCAGGCACAAGGTTCGCGTATACAAACCGGACCCGGAAGACGACGAGCAGGAAGTCGGGAATCTGTTCGCCTGCGGCCAGCAGGTGCTCGAGGTCACGGTGGAACCGGAGACCGACAACGTCATCGACCTGGACCCTGCTGCACGTATCCCCGCCGACTGAAGCGAAAGGTAATTCAATCATGCGCGGAACTTCTCTGCTGGCAGTCACTGGTGCATTGCTGACCGGAGTGGCCGTGAGCCTGTGCATTCCTCTCGAGTCTCATGCCACTGAGGAAACCACGCCCGTACCCGAGAATCGAATCCATGCTCCGACGGCGGTTCCGGACCGGATTCTGTTGTCGTGGAAAGACAACCCCGCACACACGCAGGCGATCACGTGGCGCACAGACACGTCCGTCGTGGAGGCCGTGGCCGAATTTGCTTTGGCGGGCGAGGGACCAAAATTCGCTGCACAGGCGCTGCGCGTGCCTGCCACCACGAGCCTCCATCAGGGGGACCTGGGGCCGGCCCTCTACCACGCCGTGAATCTGACCGGTCTGGCAGCCGCCTCACTGTACGCGTACCGTGTCGGCGACGGCACCAACTGGAGCGAATGGAATCATTTTCGCACGGCAGCGGAAGAACCGGAGCCGTTTACGTTTGTTTACTTTGGCGACGCGCAGAACGACGTAAAGTCTCACTGGTCACGCGTTTTTCGAGAAGCATTTTCGGATGCACCGCGCGCCCGGTTCATGCTGCATGCGGGAGATCTGATCAATCGCGGAAATCGAGATGCCGAATGGGGCGACTGGTTTGGTGCAGCCGGATGGGTCAACACCATGATTCCGGTCATCGCTGTGCCCGGCAACCATGAGTACGACATCACGCGAACCGTTCCCATCCCGGAATCACGCGCAGACCAAAAGAAACTCCCGCGCAGCCTCGCCAGCCGCTGGCAACAGCGGTTCGACTTCCCGGACAACGGACCAGCCGCATTTCGGGAAAGCCTGAACGAAACTGTGTATTTCATCGACTGTCAGGGCGTTCGAATTGTGGCCCTGAACTCGATGGAAAATGTCGACGTCCAGGCGGACTGGCTCCGAGGAGTCCTTGCCGACAATCCGTCCAGCTGGACGATCGTGACACACCATCATCCGGTCTACTCGGTCAGTGAGAGACGTGACAACGCTGAACTACGGAACGCATGGCAGCCGCTCTACGACGAATTCCGGGTTGATCTCGTCCTGCAGGGACACGACCACGGTTATGGCCGGACGGACCTCCGTCGCTTCGCTCCCAATGCGGCCGACGGCGCGACGTTTCGCAGCCGCGCGGCCGGCACAGTTTATGTTGTCTCGGTCTCCGGGCCGAAGATGTACGCCGCCGGCGCAGAATCGTTTGCTCGACGGGCGGAGGACACCCAGCTGTATCAGATCATCACCATCGATCACGATCACCTAGTCTACGAGGCGAAGACGGCAACGGGGGAATTGTACGACGCCTTCACGCTCATCAAACAGCCTGGACGAACCAACAAACTTGTGAACTCGATTCCCTCCAGAGCCGAAAACCGCCGTAGGGGAGTTCCCCCGCCGGATCAGCCTGTGAGAGTTCCGGGAGCAGCACAAGTGGTCGAATGAATGACGGTTCTTCGCAGCAGGACGCGACAGATGAAACGACGGGTGCAACCAGGGCTAAGGTATTCGCCCCGCTCGACATCGCGCCACTGATCTTTTTCCGCATCTTCTTTGGCGGGGCGATGGTCTACCACGTCACGTCCATGGCCTGGGACCAGTGGATCCATTTCTTCTATATCGCTCCCGTCACGCACTTCACCTACCCGGGGTTCACCTGGGTACGCCCCTGGCCCGGCGACGCAATGTACGTACACTTCACCGTGATGGGCGTGGCAGCCTTCTTTGTGATGATCGGATTCCTGTACCGATTAAATGCAGCCATCTTCTTTCTTTGCATCACCCATGTATTCCTGATCGAAAAGGCGCTTTATCAGAACCACTACTATCTGATTTGCCTGCTCAGCGGAATCATGGTTTTTGTTCCTGCCCACGGGTCAGCATCAGTTGACCGGCTGCTGAAGCCGTCACTTCGCCAGGTGACAGCACCGGCTGTCTGGCTGTGGCTGCTGCGTGCGCAGCTGGCGATTCCCTATTTGTACGGCGGAATTGCCAAACTCAACGCGGACTGGCTTCACGGAATGCCAATTCGGCTGTGGCTCGAACGCCGCGCAGACCTGCCCTGGATCGGCCCCTGGCTGAATACCGAACTTTCGGTGTCGGTCTTTGTGTGGGGAGGCCCGTTGTTTGACCTGCTGATCGTGCCGGCGCTGCTTTGGAAACCCACACGGGGTGTCGCGTATCTGCTGTCCGTTGTTTTCCATCTGATAAATGCACTGCTGTGGGATATCGGAATCTTTCCGTGGTTTATGATCGGCGCAACCCTGCTGTTCTTTTCACCGGGTTCATTCCGCCGCATCCTGTCGCTGCGTGCGGTAAAAGTCCTGGAACAGCCAAGGAATCGCCTGCCCTGGAACCGGCGGCAGCGCCTGCTCGCGGGGTGTCTGGCAATTTACATGGCATGGCAGCTGCTGTGGCCTTTCCGGCACTTCCTCTACCCCGGCAACGTAAGCTGGACCGAAGAAGGCCACCATTTTGCCTGGCACATGATGCTTCGCGACAAGGGTGTCGGAATCCGTTTTTTCCTGTTCGATCGCAGCACAGGAAAACGGGGGCTGCTAAAGGTCAGTACATTTCTCAATGAACGGCAACTCTCGCGGATGGGCAAAGACCCCGACATGATTCTTGAATTCGTCCATTTTGTGCGCGATCACTACCGGGAACACGGCCGGGATGAACTCGCAATTCGCGTGCTGGCACTGGCTTCACTCAATGGACGCCGTCCTCAGCTGCTGATCGATCCACATATCGACTACACCGCGGTCGAACGAACCTGGGGAAAACAGTACTGGGTGATTCCGCTGCATGAGCCGATCCAGACTGACGGCTGGAAACTGCCACTTGACCAGTGGGAGAATGAGCTCGCAGAACTCATCCCGGATGATGTGAAGCTTGTCAATCCGGTCCAGCGACTGCAGCGGAGCGAGAAAGGGGCACAAATTCCCGATTGAGAATGTGGTGCCAAACCGCATCAAATCACGGGACACACATTCACTGGAAGGATAGCGGGGCAAACGGTGATGCACTTTCATTGCCATGTGATCCCGAGGTACGAAGGAGACATGGAGAATCCCGCAGGTGGTATTTGGCACTGTGTGCTCGGCAAAGGTCAATACGAATCTTGAGGATCTGTATGAGCATCCGCCCAGGTTTTGACAGCAATAAAGGGATCCATCAATGAGTGACATCAAACCCACGTGAGAAAGCCAACAAAGAGACGTCCGTACAACAGACACCGGATCCGAAAGTATGACCGACGTGAAGTGTGAACCCCTGAAAACATCGAGATAGCTCATGAGTGACATTACTTTATTCCGTACCAGTCAAGACAAGGTCACTCAGCTGCACGGTCAGTGTGTTGCCCTGGAGAAATCCCTGCAGACTCTGATCGAGAGTAATCTCGAAACCTTTCTCGGGATCCGCTTCCTGGCCAGTGAATACTCAACAGGGGCCAATCACGGCGGTCGCATTGACACTCTCGGGCTAGACGAAAACGGCTGCCCATGCATTATCGAATATAAGCGATCCAGCAATGAAAATGTCATCAACCAGGGGCTGTTCTACCTCGACTGGCTTATGGATCACAAAGCCGATTTTTGAACTGCTGGTAATGAAATCCCTTGGCGAGCAATCTGCGAAGGACATCGAATGGTCAGGACCGCGACTGGTCTGCAGTGCCGGCGGGTTCACCAAATATGACGTGCATGCAGTTCAGCAGATCAACCGCAACATCGAACTGATTCGGTACCTCCGTTTCGGCAGTGAATTTCTCCTCCTGGAACTCACCAACTCGGTGCAAGGCAAGCCGACAAAGGTTGAAGCGACGCCGGTCCCGATTCAGGTCACAAACCCCAGGACGCTGAAACCTATGTCGCTCATCAGCTAAGCCACGCCGACACATCCCTGGTAGACCTTTACGAATTGGCGAAAGCGACGTGTCTCGATTTGGGTGACGACGTCAACCTGAAGGAACTGAATCAATATACGGCCTTCACTCGACTCAAAAACTTCACCTGTATCTGTCTAAACAGAAAAAGGAATTTTATTCAGTTTTATCTCAGGCTGGACCCAGAGACGGTTGAGATGGAAGATGGCTTTACTCGTAATGTGTCGCAAATCGGACACTGGGGTACTGGAGACGTGGAAGTGACCATACGCAACCCGTCCGAAATCAAGAAAGCGATGCCGCTGCTGCAGGCTGCCTACGAAGGGCAGTGAGATTCACGACAGTATCCGACAATTTGTTTTTGCGTCGAATTTTGTCTGAAAAAACAGTTTACAACTTCGCCCGTGCGCATCTAATCGCTTTCGCACGACACGCGAGTAACCAAAGGATCGTCGCCGAACTGGCAGGAAATCCAGTACCCCGACAGCCGAGAACAGCACCTGATTCGCCACAGCCGGTTCGTCAGCAGCCAGTTGCTCAAACGCGGGCAGTGACATCACCAGTGATCACAACCTGCGGATGCACTTGTCAGCGCAGAAAAAACGGGCGACCCGCTGGCCGCCCGTGCTGAGCTGTGTGGTGGTGAGCTGTGTGGTGGTGAGCTTCCTGCGCCTCAGGCGGCGGCCGATGTTTGCCGGCGACGTCTGCTGTAGCCGAACAGACCCAGTGCACCGATGCCCAGCAGCGCCAGCGAACTCGGTTCAGGAACGACAGTACCGCTGATGACAGTTGTCGCGTCGCCCCCAATAATCAAGGGGGTAAAAGGACTTGCATCCTCTGTCGCTAGAATGTCGAGGCCAAACAGGCCCGGCGGGCCTGTAAATCCAGCATGGAACGGACTTACATCAGTGGCTGATGCCGAGAGAATCAGATCGCCGGCGGAGGTTGTTACAATTCCTGTGCCGCTACTGCCGCTGCCAAAATCCTCTATTGTAATCCCGCCAAGAGGAAACCACCCGTAGCCGTCGGTGAGGCGATTGGCGAAGGCTGCTAAGCCGCCGCCCGCATTCACAAAATCCACGATTTCTGCGCCGCGCGCATTCACCGCGTTGGTTTCATTCTGCGTGATACCATTAGAAATATCAAGGCTGCTGGTGGGCATGTAGATGGCGTTAAAACCCGCAAATCCTGCGGGGGCGCCTGCAATAGCAGCCGGCGTATCAAAGTGGGTCAACGTAAAACCCAATGCAGCAGCGATAACCGATGCGTCGGCACTGGAGCCTCCAATACCACCAGTATCGCCTCCGAGCATGGCGATGTCCGTCCCTGCGCCGAGAGTGGAATTGTTCACCACGAAAGCCAGGATGTCAGAGATCATGGTTACACCGGCGGAGCCATGGTCCTCGGGGTCCATTCCAGACAAGATCAGGGGACCCGCCAGAGCCGGTCCGGTCGTAAAGACCAATACCGCCTCGCACACGACTGCCAATTGAATGTAACGAAACATGTTGTCCTCCAATGTGTATGTCTTCGCAAGTTCAACCATCCGTAGAAGAGGTGGCCGTCCGCTGGCGGTGGGCACAGAGTGCGTGCTATAGCGCATCCACATACTGCACAGCGGTGAGCTGTAATTGAATGGAATAAGTCATCAAGGTCCTTGGGATGGAATAGACACAATAACTCGAATGTTGTTTCTGGGGTCAAGCCTGCGTCTCAATTGCGTCTGTCGTGGATCAGAATCGATTCAAATGCAGGATGGGCCTCCGGATCAGTCGCCACCGTAGTTGGTGGCGGCAGCGATCATGGCGATACGCTTACCGGCATGATTCCTCTTCTGACCGAGAGAGATGCTGCCATCCGGCTCCGCGTAACACTGAATGACATAAACGCATTGTTGGAGAGTGGTACGCTGCCGTATTCCGTGATCGGTGGGGAGATAAGAATAACAGACGAGGATATTCGGGACTTTGTCCGTCGGACACGCACACAGGGATCAACACTACCGCGAAGGAGCGATCACGAATGCAAACTTTGAATATGGTGGCTGACGCCGGATCGGACCTGAATCTGGACAAGTGGCAAATCAACAGAGCGATCACCAGAGGTGTCCTGCAGGCGGATGTTGTTGGTGGCGGTGAATACCGAATTACCGGTGAAGCACTTGAGGCGGCCGTGGACGCCTCGGCACACACGCAACACTTGAATGAGGGATTTTTACTCGTAGACTGGCGGAAATCAAAATTCCTATCAGTCTATCAGTAGTCATTCATTCAACGAAAATGCGATCCTTGATTTTGAAACTCCCGTTCTCATTACCGCCGAGCAGAAGCAGGCCATCAAAGCGAGAACAACCCGTAGCCGTCGCCAGAAATGGCTACGAAAATTCGGGCTTTCCAAGCGGCACAAGCCCAAGATCATCGGCGCCAATCACGGCATCACCCTCGAGCTGTTTCTGAGCATCAACGCCTTCGACGAAGAATTTACCGGCTTCGGCTGTGATGACGATGACCTTGCCCGCCGATCGTACGCGGCCGGCGCCAGACCATCCATCGCCATTCACGAGGCGGTTACCTACCACCTGTATCACAAGACGAGAAATTCTTGTCCCTGGCGACAAATGGACAACGTCAAGATGTTCCGCGATCAATCGCGACCGATCAGATGCCGCTTCGGACTGCAAGATCCCATGTCCCAGTCTCCGTTGACAATAACGTGCCTGCAACCGCACAACGTTCAATGGAACACCTTAGAGGACTTCGATTGTGGACGACAGCTTTACAGCGATTGAGGAGACGCTCAAAGAAGTTTGCCGCCGGGGGCCTGTCTATTACTTCCCCAACCGTGGAAACTGGGGGGACGCGTTGATACGTCATGGAACGTTGAAGTTTCTTCGCGACATCAACGTGGACTACAAGGAAGTGACGCCTCGCCGTCGAGACTGGCTACTGCCCATCATGAATGGGGGCACCGTGATTTATGGCGGCGGCGGTGCATGGTGCAAACTCTGGAAGCAGTCGCCACGATACGTCAAAAGAATAAGGCGCAGATTTAATGTCGTCGTACTGCCTTCGACCTACGAGCAGACATATTCAATTCCAGATACCATCTTTTTTTGCCGGGACATCTGTGAAAGCAGGCAGAACATGCCTGTCGCTACATTTTGCCACGACATGGCCTATTACATCGGCAATGAGTTTGTCGCAAAGGGCATCGGGACTGGAAAGGGCTACTTTTTTCGAACAGACAAAGAAAGTTCGAAGCAGATCAGAATTCCCAGGAACAACAACGATATCTCGCCAACTGGAGACCATCTCTCAAACGTAATCCCGTTTTTTGAAGAGGTCAACCGATTTGAGGTCATCTATACAGACCGGCTGCATGTGTCGATCGCGGGATGCCTCTTAAATAAGGAAGTGCACTTGTATTCCGGTTCGTACTTCAAGAATCGGGCGGTGTATATGTCGAGCATGAAAACCTATTTTGACAATGTGCACTTCCATGAAAGTTTTGCATTGTAGTGCGCGAACTTGGTCGTAAGAGATGCGTGATCTAAAAGTCAATGAAGTGGTCCGAGAAACCGGTGATGGCGCACAAACTTTGATCGCCACTTTTACGACCAACAAGAAGCAACTCAAGGTCTGGTTTCGCACCGATGCGAGCGACATAAATGCTACAGCGGAACCATTCCTGCCGATTGCGCTGATTCCCGCGATGCGGAGACGTTGGGCAGTGCAAATTGATGGGACGATATCGCCACGGCCGGTTCGTCAGCAGCCAGTTGCTCAAATGCGGACAGTGCATCATCACTGGCCTGCATGACGTGCCGGACTGCAGTTGTGTGCTGCCTTCCAGGTTCGATGATCGCCTCGAGCATGCTGTCCGCATTTTGAACAACGTAAGAGAAGTGACATCACCAGTGGTCACAACCTGCGGATGCACTTGTGAGCGCAGGAAAAACGGGCGACCCAATGGCCGCCCGACCATAGTCCCCTCTTCAGCTCACGCGTTTGAGGGCAAAATCAACAGCCTCCAAGAGGTCTGCTCTGACCATCGAGATCTCGTCAATCACAATGCCACTGAGCTTACGGCAGATATCACTAAATGTGTTGCTCCGCTGAAACTGATGCTGCGTCATCACCGCACCGGTGCTATGCCGTAAAACCGATACCGATCCAATTCATTCCCGGTCGGTGCAGATAGCAAATGGTATCCTGCATCCCGGGCAGCGTGATCGATCGCCGAATCGTTTTTCGCCATGATTGTCACAGGTTCACGATTGCGAATTGCCGCGAGGAAGGGATGCTCTTCCAGGTGCCCGGCTTCCTGCATGATCGCCATGGTCATGTCGTCTGTGACCATGGCGGGATAGCGGTTGTTCGTGGAACACCAGGGCAGGTTCAGAAACGGGTGCTCGGCAAGCAGTGGTTTCGGGAGCGACCGCACAAAATCGGCCAAGTCTCTCTCCGAATTCGATTCTGCCGCCGACGCGATGTTCAGATCTCCGACGCGATCAAAAAACACTAGCTGTGCGAGCGGAAACAGCACGGTGGTCGCGGCCAGAACACAGGCGGCCAGACGAGTGAGTTGATGTGAAAAAACATGCCCCCAGTTCACGAGCAAGAGCGCCGCACTCCACGTCGCGAGCGCCAAGTAGCCCTCAAGAAGGGTGTTCTTGTCTGAACCTTCGCGAAGCAGGCAGACGACGCTCCAAATTACGGCAACCATCGCTGGAAACGCCAACTCCGGCACTAGCCGCCAACCGTCCGTGGGGGACGCGGACTGCGGCCGTCGCTGGCGGCGCCACGCTTCCAGGCACAGCAGCGGCAGAAACCAGACCAGAGGATTCGTCACCAGCGAGAACGGCAAATAATGGAACTGTACTCGCACGTAAAAGCCGATCCGGCTCAGCGACGGCAATTCAATGACGTTGTAGAAATACGCACGATTGCCCGCTAACAACGTTGCGGCCATAATCGCTGCCGCCGGCGCTGACAACAGCACGGCGGCCCGCAGACTTCGCTGATGAATCAGACAGCACAGACCGGCACCGCAGAGCACGCCGATCGTCGATTGCTTGACCCACCAAGCAAGGCCAAAACCAATCGATGCCAGCAGCAGCCAGATGACCTCGTGCCGCCGACGCTTGCTCAGCACAAAGCACCACAGTCCCGCGGCAACAAGACACATCGATAGCATGTCGGGCCGCACAGCCAGCGCATACCAACTCGTCGACGATGAACCGAACCAAACAAAAATCGCGAACGATGCCACAAATACGCGTTGATGCGGCAAGTTCCGCCCCGCGGAAACGGCCCCCAGAGTCAAGTACGTGATCAGACAGCCAACGGTCGTTGCCAATACCGTGATCATCCGTGCTGACGTTACGAAAGCTGCACCCTCAAACGGCAGCAGCGAAGTTATCGCACCGTAGGTTTCATAGAAACCAACATTGTAGAACGATACGTCGCCGTGATGGTCTTGAGGCCACACGTACACTGGGTGTCCGTGCTTGCGTTTCCAGACGTCATAAATCGGAGGTGCTTCCATGCCTGTCATTTCGAACAGATCGCCTCTGCTCAGCGTCGCCGCGAATCGCACGGTGAAAACCGTCATCGTCAGGATGGCCAACAACAGGCAGAATCCGACACACGCTGTCCACAGCGGGTGTGGAGAGTCTTGCGGGGCGTGCGAGTCATCGGCAGCATTCATGTCTGGCGATCCTGTTCGTGTGCAAGGATCATCTTTCCCAAACGCCGATCACCGACCTTCCTACCCGCCGAAACAGCAATCGGTCACATATGCGAGATATCGGCACAAATACGCGATCCCACGTGCGTATCTGTCCGACCGTCGGCGAGCTGCTCCGCAGCAGAAGACGATTGGCTGCCGAAAGCAGCATGCCGCATGAGTCGAGATAGAACAGATCGACGAGGTGCAGCTTCGCCGGCGTCAACGCCGCGAACATTTTCTTATTATAACGCCGAAAATGGCCGATCTGACGGTCGAACTCGCTGAACAAGAAGGCATGCGCCGGACAAAGTACGACGAGTTTCCCGCCCGGGTTCAATCGATCCTCAGCTGCGGCCATCTCCTCTGAATCGTCTTCAATGTGCTCCATGACATCGATATACAACACCGTGTCAAACTTTCGGTCCGCCGCCAGGTCGTTCAAGGTGCCCACGACGACCTCCGGGGTGATCGACAGGCCCGCCTGTCCGTTGGGCTTGCCGATCGCGTCGGCAAGTTGCGGGTCCGGTTCCAGACAAGTCCAGCTTTCATGATCCATTCGGCGCAAGACGTTCGTCGTGGCCCCGATGCCGGCACCCACCTCAAGCACGTCGCCGCAAATATGCGGCGCCAAGTGGCGCGCATAGTACTGCTTCCAGTTCTTAGCGTGCGCGAAGATCTGCAATTCGTGCCCTTCGTAGCAATAGTCATTGACCTCGTCTGAAAACATCGATGGTCCCATCCACGAAGTATTCGTAATCGCGCAAAGGAATCATTTGCGAGTTGTCTCGATTCGCCAATACGATGAAGGTAAAGACGAGCGCCAAGAGGAACAATTGCGACAATAACACCAATAGAATGCCCACCGCATTGGTCGCCCAGCCGGGAATCGCTAATGTCGTGCCAAACTTTATGGCCAAGACACCGGCCAAGGCAGCCGCAGCCAATACGATCAAGCAGGCGACTCCCACAAGCAAGCGAACTCCAACGCGGTCTGCAAAAATGGAAATGGCACTGAGGCCGTGGGAGACCAGACTGACGAAGTTCATTCGCGACGATCCCGACAAGCGTTTGGCCCTTGTGGTTGGGTACAGCGTGTAGGGAATTCGCGATTGGAACACCGACGCCGCATAGTGGTTCCAGAGATTGGATACGACGACCAAGCGATGCAGCGACTGCTTCGGCACGACGCTGAAGTTGCCCACGCGCACGGAAATCCCCGTGAGCAGTACATGAAAGGCGCGATAGGCCACGTAGAGCATGCGAAAGAGAAGGCTCTCGGACCGCTTCATCCGCGCAGCGAATACAATCTTCTGGCAATCACAGCGTTGACATTCGGCGATCAGCGCTGGAATGTCGGCCGGGTCGTCCTCGCCGTCGCCGTCGAGGACGATGACCAGGTCGAGAGCCCGGTTAACCTCCAACCAGCACAGCCCGACGGCGATCGCCCGCTGGTTTCCCATGTTTCGTCGTAACGCCAGCACCGTCACTCGTCGGATCTTGTTCAAACGCACTTCCGCCAACCGCCCATCGAGCATTTCGGTCGAACCGTCGTCAACCAGAATGACGTCGAGCTCGCCGACGAATTCCGCCACGGCGGCGTCGAGTTGTGAGAGAAGCAACCGCGCTGCTTCCCAGTCATTGTAGATCGGAATGACCGCTGCCACAGTAGTCATGTTTAGGGCCTTGCGGGTACGAAAAACGGGCGCTGAAATATGCGCCAATTCTCCTCAAATCGCGCGAGAACGTGACACGCAACTGTGCCCTCGAGACTGACCAGTAATTGACCCACGATCGCTGCTGTTCTGTCAGGTTCACCATTAAGGTTACTTTCGCTTCACAAATGGATTGCAGCACAGCGTCTCACGGTTCGGCACATTTTGACATAAACTCAATGTGGAATCCAGCCGCACAGCTCCGACCAAACGAACCCTGCCGTCCCGTGGTTGCGCACTCCTGCGGCGTTTGGTTCCCCTGCTGCTAGCTATTGATATCCAAGTGCGGGATGCGATCGCCGTCTGTTGCGACCTGCCGGAAGAAGCCAGACAATCGCTCATCGATATGGGCGATGACGCTGGCAGGGGATAGGAAGTTCACCACTACCAAATGCATCACGGGCGACAGCGGAGTTAAGCACAGGATGCCCCGCAGTGGTTACCGACTGATCGGCGACGAATCGAATCGCGTTGTGACCTGGAACGGCAACAGTGACATATCTTCACTCGGCGAGTCTGTGGCCATTCGCCTGAAAATGTTTCAGGCGAAACTGTTCGCCCACAGAATCAGCATCAGAGCCGGTCTTCAATTCAGCTGTCGAGTTTTCACTTCCAATGCTGAAGTGCCCGGTGTCTGGCATCGGGTTACCGTCAGTCGAGCACATACAAATGAGTGGAAACAGGGCCGGTCGCTTGAGTTAACCTTTGAGCAGCCTAATCTGGATGGTCCGAATTCATAATTCAGGGCTGATCCCCGGCCTCCGAACTCCTCACCCGCATCCGCACCACCCGCGCAGCCACTGCACCCACAAAGAAAACCCGCAAGCGAAAGGCAAACATCAATGACTCATGAGCCGCAGACCCTGAAAGAGTTCCTGGCTGACCCCGACAATCCGCATAAGACCGATGGGCAACTTGGCACAAACGCCAATGCCGTTTATCTGCCCAGTGGTGAGCTTCCTATCCCCTGTCAGCAGCATCGCCCATGTCCATAAGCGATTGTCTGGCTGCTTCGAGAATGCGAGCTACCTGGACATCAGTGAACCCGGCCTCTGTGAGGCGTACAGTGAACTCCAAAATCCACTCAGATTGAGCCAAATCTGAGCCACGTTGAGTTGGCAGTTCCGTTTTCCCTGTCTTTTCGTTGACAGGTTCGAGTCCCGCCTCCGGTACTGACTTACAGCGATATGGCCAAGGAAAAGACTGCAAAAGTCCGATCCTTGGCCATTTTTCGTTGGGCTTCCGGCCGGCCGCCAAATCGCTTTCAGATGCTCTTCGCAGGTGTACCCTGCGGCGGGGTGTCAAAAAAAACAGCGGGTCCTTTTTCGGAAATGTTTTTCTGTCCAACCACCGGGAACGCCACAAAAACCTACACAAACATCCCATAACAGGTTCGAAGCATGACGGAACACAAGCTTCTTCAGGCCATCAGTGACCGGGTTGAGCATTACGCATCGATCACGGGCCATACGGATCCTTTCCTCAACTTTGGCCCCGCCTTCCGATTGCTTCCTGAGGTCTTAAACGATCGGAAGTTCGATCGGAAGTCGCGGGAACCGGGAATCGAGCCAGCTTCGGCGACTAATCCTGAATTGTGATGATCTGTCCGACGAGGTTCGCGAACAGATGGTTGAACTTGGAGACACAGATTCCGGTCGGGTGTCATGACGGTCGCGCAATGCCCTGCCGCAAGAGAATTGTTTAGGCGTAATTTAAAGACGGGACTGTGCCTCATGGGATCGCATTCGGGCACTCATCGCGGAGTGTGAGGACCTGCCGGCAGAGATTCGGCAACGGCTAGTTGCAGAGGGTAAAAAATCGGCTGCCCGAGTCGGGGCTGTGTAACCTTGGAGGTGATTCATGGCACATTTTCTTAGACGGCATCTTCGGAAACCGACAAAGCGTAATCTACGTCTTGTGATTGGAGGACTGTGACGAACTCGCCAAGCATTTGCAGTTCCTGTTCCGACTTTAAATCTAGTGTGAATGGCGGAGACGCGGCGTTTTCTGGACGAAGTACGACTCGGTCATGTGCCCATCCCGCCTGATATAGCCTTCTCCGATCTTTGGCTTCGAGCAACTCATTTTCCTTCGCGTACTTCGCAAGCTGCTTCATCGTCTCCCAGCTGGATTCCAGTTCCAGTCAATCGTCAAACCCACCGTCCTGACGCAGGAGTCTGATCCATCATGGCTTGCGCGACTTTGCGGCGAGTTCTGCGAGCAGCGAGTCAACGGCTTCGTTCAGATCCTCCTCGTCCACGCCGCTCATGTTCTTGTAGCGAACGATCCCCTTTGCGTCGAGGACATAGATCACCGGTCGCTGCTCCACCTGCCACTTCGTCTGAATCGGCCCGAATTTGCTGCCGTTATCCCACCAGCTTCGCCACGTGAGTTTTTCCTCCCTCAGCGTTTTCTTGAGCGCTTCACGGTCCGCGTCGCTGTTGACGCCCAGGAGTACGAACGGTTTGCCGGCCAGGCGTTTCACAAGCGACCGCTCGTGCGGGTAAAGTGCCCGGCACGGTCCTCACCAGTGGCCCCAGAAGTAAAGCATGACCACCTTGCCCCGATAGTCGCTGAGCTTGAACTCCCTGCCGAAAATGTCTTCACCCGTAATCTCCGCAGCCACTCGTCCGCGAGACAGATTACGGATTCGAAAGAGCGCCTTTGCGGCGATCGCGCCGAGTTTTTCTTCGTCGATCTGAACATCGGCAAAAGATCTCTCCATCAACTCGTAGACCTTCTCCAATTTTCCGTCGAGTTTCGTTCGGTCCAGCCCAATCAGATGCTCGCCGTACTCTTTGCCGTAGTACTGCAGTACGCGTTCGGTCAGGTCGGGATCTTCAGTCCATTGGTCAGCAACAGACGACTGGCTTTCCAGCAGGTACGCTAAAGAGTAGCAAGCCTGCCCGCGCACCGGTGCGTGTGGGCTTTTTTCCAGGACGCGGCGAAGCAGGGCCTCGGCCGCCATTGCGGGGATGCGAGCGATCCTGCGACAGGCCTGCTCCAGTGCCGGGCTCTGCAGGTGACGCTCCCCGAGCAACTCAAGCGCACGAGTCGCTGCGGGCTGGCTGCGGCGTTTCTCGAGAATCCACACCAGAGCATGAACAGCCGCGGGATCTTTCGGGTGCTGCTCTGCCAGTTCGAAGAAGCGTGCGGCGAACAGTTTCGCGCCGCCGACCTCTTCGAACTGGTTGACCAGCGCCTTGTATTCCTGTGCCGGCGACTGCCGTTCCTCTTTGCTGTCATCGGCCAGCGCGCCGGCCGACAGCCACAACAGAGCACCCAGCATTGGTATCGTCATGATATCCTCTTTGAAATAGTTTGTGGCCTGGTACCGGCGTCGCCCCTATTCACGCGACTGGGCCGCCGATCGCACAAATGGATCGGAAAACCTCGGATCGGTAGCGAACTGCCTGTCCGTTAATGTCTTCAGGAACGCGACCAGTGCCGCTTTTTGCCCGGCGGTGAACTGAAACCCGGCTGTCTTCTTCGCGGAGTCCTGATCCTCAAATGCCAGGCCGACATTGACGTGCGAGCGCACTCCGCTGCTGTAATGCTCGATGACAAGTTCGAGCGTCTTGAAGCGGCCGTCGTGCATGTAGGGGGCGGTCAGCTCGATATTGCGCAGCGAAGAGGCCTTGAATTTTCCGTCGTTGGATGGGGTGAACGGGTCGTTCGGCCGACGGTCCAGGACACCCAGCCCCCGATCCTTGTACTTCAAGGCAAGACCATTGTTCAGTGCCTTGGTCATCCCGAATGTCGGCGGGATGTGACAATGGGCGCAGCTGAGTTCAGCAACCCCGTCAACACCGTCGATGAACAACGATTTTCCGCGGTTCTCCTGGTCGCTGAAGGTCTTGAAGTCCACGGAATTGTCGCCCGAGACGGCAGCCCGGTCAAACTTCGAGTTCATCGAGACCATTGAGCGCATGAACTGAGCAACCGACTTGGCGATTCGATCGCTCGTCACCTCTGATGAGCCAAACGCCGCGTCAAACAAGTCCGGGTAATAAGGGAGTTTGGAAAGTCGTTCGTTAAGCTGGGGCAGCGTCATTCCCATTTCCAACTGGTCCTGTATTGGCATCAGCACCTGAGTTTCCAACGTCGGTGCCCGTTCATCCCAGAAAAAGCCGGGGCGGTGACGTCGCACGTTGGTGTAGCGCAGACTGGCCAAGCTCATCGCGTTCCGCAGGGTACGGCCGCCTTGGAACCCGGTGCTGAACCGCCGGGGATCCGCAAATCCAGCGCGCTGCAGATGGCACGACGCGCAGGCAACGCTGTTGTTTCTGGAAAGTTGCATGTCGTAAAAGAGAAGCCTTCCCAAGGTCGCGCCGGCGTCGGCGATGGCGTTGTCGATCGGAGTGTTATCGGCCAGCCGTAATTGAGCGAGGTCCACGTGGGCGGGCAGACGAACACTCGTATAATCGAACAATTTGTCGGGCAGCATCGGCACGTCGATACCACCGAACACCGTGCGCAGCGCGCGTGTCTCGGCTTCATCGAGCGTGCCGTCCCGATCGCTGTCAAAACGCTCAAGCAAAGTCTCTCGATGGAAATCTGAGATGTCGGCGGCGGATGCAACCTGTGCTGCCATCAACAGCGCCATCGTGCACAACAAAAGTTTGTCCCAAAGCGATTGCACAGTGAATTTTCAGTTGCGGCGTACTCATCAGTCGCGGCGTGTCAGTCAACTCTTACTGGCGCTTCCTTTTCGAACACGACGCGGTATGGGGTCGATTTCAGTACGTCAAGGATTTCCTGCTTCCGTACGAGTGTGCCGGCGTCAGTGCCGATCGTTGCTGTTCCCGTTGAATAATCCACTTTGACTGCCCGCACACACGGTGCGCTCTTAATGGCCAGGGCCACACCAGCCTCTCAGCCAAAGCAGGTCATGTGCGCTATCCTGACAGTCGTGCGATTCATGTCTGCTGTGAACTCACCGGAGTCGGACGCCAGCATTCCCGTGACGAATTGAGGAAAGAACAGGAACACGATCGCCAGAGCGGTCACGGTCCAGAGCATGACCTTGTTCATCGTCATCATATTGAAACGCCGTGTCCCGCTGTTCCGCGCTGGAGCGCAACAATCTTCCTGCACGGCCGCCGCCTGCCGCGGCCGATAGGTGAAATAGAAGGCCATCCCAAGAAAACCGAATGTCACGACCATCATGTATGGTCGGTATTCCTCAATCGCCGCAATCATCCCCGCACCAGAGACGCCGAAAACAAGCAGCAGCGGCGGGAGCCAACAACAACTCGAGGCCATAATCGCCGAGACGAGCGTGCCCGCTTTCGCGATACGCTCACCGCGGTTCGACGACGACGATTGGTCTTCGGCCAAGTTCTGCGATGCACCCGGCAACGCGGTTCCGGTTCTGCTTCAGCAATCGGGTGCCGGGCTGACGTGGAGTTCGGCTTCTTCGGACATCGGTGTTTTCCTCACTCTTGCGCTGTGGTCTTACCGGATCACCGGATCAAATCCTTCGGCTTGAATCGCTTTCTGCAACTGTACTCGTTTAATCTTATCGGCGTCGTACGTCACGAACAACAGATCCTCCAGATCGATCGTATCGGGATTGCGATCCCACTCGTCGTCGACCGACTCCACACCCTCAAGCCCTGACAGGGCTTGTTTTACCCGATTGGGTCAGTCACCTCAGAACAACTCCAGCCGGTCGCTCATCCGGGGAACGTGGATGGTAAGCGTCTGTTTGCCGTGCAACTCCGTTTTCGATGTCCATATCAGACTCGGGTCCAGTGTTGACGAATCACCGCAGCCAACAAGTAAAACCACAGCCAGGGGGGCGATGCCGAATAGCCCCATTCCGTGTGACGCTTTGAAGTTCATTCTGTGTCCTAGTCCTTGCTGGCTTCGCACACGACTCGGAACCCGATCAGCCGGTATTGGGTGGCGGGCATTGCTCGATACCGATAAGCCGTGCGGCAGGCCCGAGCATCATCCACCCAACTCCCTCCGCGAACCACCATGTAGAATCCGCCGAAACTTGTGGAGACCACGCCGACGGGGGGCCCCAACGGGTCTTCCTCGGTGCTGTTGTCGTAGTACTCCGGATCGTAAAAATCAGCACACCATTCCGCAACGTTTCCGTGCGTATCATACAGGCCAAATGCGTTTGGCTTGTAGGAGCCGACTTTCGCGGTCTTTCGTAGATAGCGTCCTTTTTCGGCATCGCCGTACGGGTAATTTCCGTTGAAGTTTGCCTGTACGGACGTGAACGAATCACCGGTGTAAAACGCGGTTTGCGCGCCGGCGCGGCAAGCGTATTCCCACTCGGCCTCGGTCGGCAGCCTGTATTTGCGGCCGGCAGCCTTCTCCTGGGACCTCGCAGACAGCCGCTTGCAGAACGTAACAGCGTTCTGCCACTCCACGTTTTCCATCGGATGATCCGGGCCGCCGCCTCGGTCGTGATTGAACGCCGCGCGGTTCCGGAAATCCGGAGTGCCCTTCATCACGTCGATATATTCCGCCTGCGTCACCTCGTAGACGCCAATGTCAAACGCGCGTGTGATGGTGACCTTATGGCGGATTTCTCTGCGTTCTCGTTCAGCTTCTTTGCGCGGCGACCCCATCATGAACGTGCCGGCCGGAATGCGGGCCAGCTTCATCCCAATCGAGTTGGTGATGACCTGCGTCTTATCCTGTGCGGGCACCGTAGCCGGCGTGCCGCAGACCGCCACGGTAAGAAAGCAAGCCCAAACCAGATTGATTCGCATCAATTTCACCGCATCTTCTTATAGTTCGTTTCTATGAACGAGCGGCGACTTCCTGCCGGACGAAGTGCATCTGATCGTCGAGGATGCTCTGCGCGGGTTTCCTTTCGCGCAGTACGTGTATTGTTGCTGCGTCGAAGGCGACTTCCGCCGGGAGCGGGCTGCCATGAAACAGCGCCGGTGACGACCAAACACCGTACGCCCCCGCGTTGGCGAACGCCAAAACGTTTCCGATGTTAAGTGGCGGTATCGGGCTGGACTCAGCCAGAATGTCGTCCGGCAGGCTGAGGCAGCCCCAGACGTCGGTCGGCGTTAGCGAAGCGGTTGAGGTATCGAGCACAACGGGAGGACTGGCCTCGGTCCGTAGCCGAAGTCCGCAGATATCCGCGCGCTGATGAACTCCGCCGTCAACCACCACAGCGGCACATCCCTGACCCGTTTGATGACCGACCACGGAAGTCAAATACCAGCCGGCCTGTGCTACCAGGTAGCGGCCCAGTTCGAGCAGGAAACGAGCCGGTGCGGCGCGGTCAACCAGCCGAGCCAATTCATCGCTGATAGCATCCAGGTCGAGCTCTTCGTCGAGCGGGCCATAGGGAATTCCGAAACCCCCTCCAAGATTGATCAGCGTCGCCGTGTGCCCGAGTACATCGGCAGCCCGAAGCGACAGGTCCACTGAGCGCCTCAGATGGTCGATTACCTTTTCCGTTTCGAGCACCTGCGATCCGGCGAAAACGTGAAATCCCATCACGTTGAGTTCATTCGCAGCGATGTTTTTCCGACATGATGCCAGATCTTCGCTGGTGAAGCCGAATCGCGATTCGCATCCCGCGGGGACGACGGCACAGGAACCGAAATCCGGCCGCAAACGCAGCACCACCGGGTTCCGCAAGCCGGTTTCGGATAACGCCCGGAACTCGCAGGGCGAGTCGATCGAAACGATGGCCTGCGGCGCGTCCAGCAACTGCGAGATCGTTTCCGGCAACTTGAAAGGCCCGGCGACAAAAATCCGTTCATGCGCAAACCCGGATTCGATCGCCGTCGCCAATTCCCCTGCAGAGGCAACATCCGCTCCGATGCCGCAATCACGAAACAGATCGCAAATCCCCAATGAAGCATTGGCCTTCAGTGAGTAGAGAATCTCGACCTCGGCCGGCACCCGCGCCCGCAATTTCTCGACTTGAGACCGCATCCGCTGTGCATCAAATGCGTACGTGGGCGTACCGTATCGTCGAACGATCTCCAGCATTGTTCTGACCGTCCGGTCAGGTAATTCGAGTTGGTTGGGTCGATCGTTCATTGCAGTCCTTGTCGAATCCCGATGACGCTGCCAGCCATTGTTGTGGCGGACGTCAAAACCGCGGCTTGTCGCCGTGAGACACTTGGCGGCACTCTACGCCATCCAATTCCAAGTCCAGAACCCAAACACGAACATCGTCGCCAGCCACGTGATAACAGCCGTGAACCTGCTGCCGCATCTGCGAACATAAAGCACGTAATGCGCCCGTCCCAGAAACAGCGCAGTCACGCCGATCAAAACCGGCGCCAACCAATGCGCCACTGTCGCTGCTGTGCCCCCTGCTAACCCGAGCAGAGAAAGTGTGGCCGCAGCAGTTCAGTTTGGCACTGTCGCCGCAGCGCCCAATGAGGCGCCGAGGACGCTGGAAATCCTGTTCTTTCGAGTCATTTATCTTCCTCCTGGACAGCTAGAAAACTTGTAACCATCAGCCGCGGCCGCCTGGCCGCCGGACGGCTCAACACAACAGGCCATCGCCCAACCCAGCCGTCCACGTATCCCGTAACGCTCAACCTCTTTTCACCCCGGGCAACCGCCTGCAGCAGCGCCTTGAGCGCTCCGGCTGCAGCGTCGTCCGGTTTGGCCTGCACATTGCCAACCAGAACGAATTGCTGATCCGTACCGTCTCTGTGCAAAATGGTTTCGTCACCGGTCCGGGCAACCTCTCCCACGACATTCACTTCGAGGCAGATCACACCACTTCTGGTTCCGCCCGAGAGCCGCGTAGCCCACAAACTCTCGTGCATCTTCTGAAGATCGATCAGCTTATCTTTCTTGGCGCGAAAGGTAACCGTCGCATGGTCGTATTTGTTCTTTACGTTGAATCGTTTGAACACAACCGTATCGTCGTCCACGTCATACAGACGTGCTATGGCGCCACGCGCCACTCCCGCTCATCAGTGCATTTCTGCGCCAGTCACAGTCATTACGCCGCGTTCGATCTGAGCGTTGGCAGTCGAGACGGCCGCCAGAGAAATCACGATGGTTGCGAAACAGCGGTTTTTCATTACTCGTTCCTCTCAAAAAAAATGGCCCCGGGCCAGACGGCGGCCTTGTCGTTCATCATAGTCGCCCACGATGGAATTGTTACAGCTCAGAACCGGCAAATGCAAAATACAATTCGTCGTCCGCCATAACCGTGTAGACGCAATTTCCAATACAGCCCAGATTGGTTGCCGTATGGCCTGATTGCATCACCGCCGCGATGGCGGTACAGGTCGGTCGTCCGACCACGGAGCCTTCGGACAGGATGCCGGCGGCATGAGCAGCCTCGGCCAGCATCATCATCTGCCGTGCATCGCCCAAAACCAGCACCACGTCCGGCACAAAGTTCGCCTCGGCCAGCGGAGCATAGATCGCGACGTCAAACGGTTCTTCGCGAGGCGGAATGCCCGGCACTTCGTCCATGCTCAAGTATCGCAACTGCACCATCGTCCCCACGAGGTCTTCGAGTTCCTTCGCTCTTTCCCCGGGCAAATCGACTCCATGTGTGTGCGTGCCGATGAGGCAACCGTAGTGATCTTCGGCCATCGTATAGAACGTCCGGCCCTCGGCAGCCAGTATCCAGATAGGTGCAACCTGCCAAAGCGGGCTGATCGATGCGGTCGACGCCGGCTGGCGCTTCCTTATCAAACCTGACGGCGACCGGCGACTTTCGGAGCCCTAGCAACTCGGTGATTTGACTTGCAGCGTACATGATTTTACCCGACGGTCTTGTAGGGGCAGGAGACTGAGGCGACTTAGGTTTCCGTGCATCGTCGCTTTGGGCTGATGGCGGCGCCGCTGGCGGCTTTGCTGAGAGGGTCTAACTGACCCTCTGTCGGTTCCGCTCAGCAAAACCACGATTCGGTCAAACGCGGGCTGCGACGTCGATCGGCGGGCAGAGAACCTGCCACACGCACAGGTTCGCGGTCATGGGCAAGATCCAGTAGTTTGTAGAAGGAGTCCGCGGGGTCAGCGCCGACCTGCGTCTCACGTTCGACCAGTTTCGAAACGGTGTTTTGCAGGCGATCCATTTGGGGATCGGGATGAGTCCAGTGATAGGTGAAGGCGGCTTCGTCCAGCAAACCGCGATGCGGCAGCGTTTCGGCGTGTTCGGCCAGCCATGAACCTGGCGGAATCAGCAGCCGGATGACAAACTGCACCGGGTCGATGTGGTCGATCAGTCCATTGGCTTCGGTAAAGTGCAGCATCTCACAGTAGTCTTCGCGAGTCGTCCATGGCGTGAACGCGACCCAGGTCGGCCGCATCGCGATGCCCGCTGAGCGACAGATGCCCAATGCCGTTTCGACGTCGTCTCGCGTGTGCTGCTTGTCCAGAATCTTCAGCACGCGCTGGCTGAGCGATTCGACCGCCGAGATGATGAACAGGCAACCGGACTCGGCGAATTCCGGCAGGTCCTGTCCGCGGTTGAGCAGATGTTCGACTTTTGCAGTAATGTCGAAGGTCAACTGCGGAAATTCTTCGTGCATTGCGCGGACGACATGCAGCGAATGCTTCGGTCCGTTCAGAAAATCGGGATCGCCAAACGTGATGTGTTTGGCTCCGGCTTTGACCTGTTGACGAATGTCTTCCAGCACCACGTCCTGCGGCAGCGTAAAAAAGCGGCCTCCGTACACGGGAGGAATCGGACAATGCGTACACAGGTGCAGACAGCCACGGCTGGCTTCCACATAACCAGCCGTTCGCGAATCGCCCTCGTGTTCCAGATGAGCGTAGTTGTCCAGTATGGGTAAGGCGACACGTGACGGCACGGCAAACTGCAACCGCTCAATGTGTGGCCGAGATTCGCGGCCTCTCATGGTCACGCCTGGCAGGTCGGTTGACGATCCCTGCTTCAACGCCTCGACCAATGCGACCAGCGGTGATTCGTATTCGCCGCCGATACACGAATCGGCACCGTGTTCAAGCAGGTAGGCCGAATTCAGCGAAGCGTACAGTCCGTAACAACAGATGTGGCAATCCGGATTGATTTCGCGAATCCGTTCAATGACTCGCACGCCGAGCCGCATGGCCGTGTGCATCGGCACGGAGATCCCGACAAAATTTGCACGTGCCGCCTGCTCCGCATCGAATTGTTGGACCGCGATGTCCATCGCCCGCGGCGTGAACCCGGCTCGTTCCAGAAAGCCCAGCGGCAAAGCGGCGCCCAGCGGCTGGTGTCCAAGTTCATAGCACGAGATCAGCAAGATGGAATCCGGTGTTTCCAATTCCATTTGGGCGACTCTCGAAAAGATAGTGTGAGGAAGAGGGGAACGGCAGACTACGATAGCTCTCCTAAAGTCGCGCGAACGCTTTAACGGAAACGCCTTTAACGCACTCAACGCGAACCATCGATAGTCGTCGCTCATTGTCGCATATCAGAACGCTGGCGGACAGCAATTTCTGCAAGACGTGCCGCATATCCCGTTCCCGCTTTATCCAGAGCAAGTCGTAGTGGCCGGCACTTCATTCAATGGCCTTACGACCGACGTATTACGATAGTAATCCATCAGTGTTTCCACCGAAAGCACGCCGCCCCCCATGCCGCTCTTATTGACTCCGCCATACGGGACACCTTGCACGAAAACATTGTGAGCGTTGATCCAGCTGTTGCCCGCAACCATCGATTCGGCAACGCGCGCAGCTCTGTCGAGATCCTTTGTCCACACGCTGTTGGCCAATCCGTAGTCAGTGTCATTGGCCATCCGAATCGCTTCTGCTTCGTTTTCGAATCTTGCGAGATAGGCAACTGGTCCGAAGATTTCTTCGCGAGCAGCTACGTTGTCCAATGACCCAGCCAACAGCGCCGGTTTGACGTAGTTGCCCGTGTAGCCCTCTACGGTCGCTGGCCCGCCGCCGTACAGGCATTCGCAGCCATCCGCTTTGCCCTTTTCCTGATAGCCCAGGACTCGCTCGCACTGCTTTGCGTTGACCACCGGTCCCATCTGACTCGATGGATCCAGCGGATGGCCGATTCGGATCTCCTTCAATCGATCGACGCAGTGGCCAACAAACTCGTCGTAAATGTCGCAGTGGATCAACCAGCGTGTCGCGTCACAACAAACCTGACCGGTGTGGAATGTGATCGCTCCAACAAGTTGTTCGGCCGTCGCCGCAACATCAACGTCCTGGAACACGACCGCCGCGCCCTTCCCGCCAAGTTCAAGCTTCACAGGCACCAAGTTGCGTCCGCATGCTTCGCCCACCAACTGACCGACTTCGGGTGACCCTGTGAACGACATCCGCTTGATATGGCGATTGTTCGAAAGTGCGGAACCCACGGTAGCGCCGCGCCCCGTCACGACGTTGACCACGCCATCAGAAACGCCAACTTCTGTCGCCAACTGAGCCAAATAGATTGCTGACAGCGAAGTGTCTTCGGCAGGCTTGATGACTACCGTGTTCCCGGCGGCCAGTGCGGGCGAAATGCCCCAGCCGATTAACAGGAACGGAAAATTCCATGGAAAAATGAAGGCACATGCGCCCCAGGGTTGTTTCAATGTCCACGCATCGTGACCGGTGACATCCAGTTTCGTACGCGTTTCGACCTGACCAGCCAGCTTGACAAAGTATCGCAGCGTGTCGACAAAATTCTGTACGTCGCCTTGTGCCTGAGCTTCAATTTTTCCGGCGTCGAGTGCCTCGATCTGGGCAATGATTGGTTTGTGTTCTTCGACGGCGTCCGCCAAACGCAGCAGGATGGCACTGCGCTCTTCATCCGACAATCCCGCCCACGCAGGAAACGCTTCGTTGGCAATGTCGACAGCTCGATCGATCTCCGCCGCATCCAGATCGTGGATGTCCGCGAGATGTTCACCGGAACCCGGATCAATCGTCGCGACCACGTTACACGTTGCTGCCGGAAAATCTTTGCCCCCGACAAAACCCGGAAACGAACCCCGGCTCAAAAACGCTTCAACTTCTGGAAGCAAATTGGCAATTGCAGTCGTACTCATTTTGTGGCTCCATTGTTTGGGTAAGCTGTTCATGTTCATTATCGCCTATTCGCGATCAGTTCGATGCCTCTGACTGTGCCTATTTGGAGAATTTTCTTTGGGCAGGTGCTTATGCCACGCTCTCGGGGCGAATCACGGCGCGTTCTCTATCCGCTCAGTCAGAACGCAAAACGTTGCCGACATGTTGACGAAGTTTTTCGACAACCATGGCGAGCAGCACTTTGGAGGAATCTGGAAACACGTCGACTTGGTACTCGCGGTGCCTCATCCCAACGGATTCCCGTATCCGCCGGCGGCTCGGCGAAGACCGCGAGCAGTTGACGCAGGTCCTCTTCCTCCACGCGCCCGAAACCGGAGGCGAAGAACCAGATCGATGCAGACTCTGACGACGGCGC
>Ga0310123_10000828_pt1 | contig 27066 bp, 28 predicted proteins | sample CB6_AW_1057_MG_FD_203505 | JGI IMG/M metagenome (GOLD analysis project Ga0310123, IMG submission 203505) | Marine microbial communities from Western Arctic Ocean, Canada - CB6_AW_1057 | ecosystem: Environmental > Aquatic > Marine > Oceanic | place: Canada: Western Arctic Ocean | collected... | reverse complement strand
CTCTGAGATCGGGCTGAGCTCGCTTTGCGAGAGTGCTTTTTGGTACGCCGCCCCGATGACCTTGTCGAGTGCTTCCCGTTTCAGGGCGTCACCAAAGCGTTTCTCCAGAACGGAAGAGGGGACGTGACCCTTTCGAAAACCGGGAAGCTTGAGTCGCGATGCAAGCTTCCCAGTAATGCGCTGTCGCTCCGAGTTGACTACGCCAACGGGGACGGTCACGCTCATCGTGCGGCGCCATCGCTCCCCTTCCTCGACGGAGATCTGAAGCTCCGCTCCGTCCATTACCATCTAATTTTCATCATGCAAGCTCGTTTCCCAGCAGCGTCGGCATCGCCGAGGATCGTGTAATGCGAAAGGGGGGACTCGAACCCCCACGGCACGAAGCCACAGGATCCTAAATCCTGCGCGTCTACCAGTTCCGCCACTTTCGCAGGGAATCGTATCAGAGCATCGGCCAGGGTGCCGCGTCAATCCAAAGATAACCAGGCCCTAAAATACCATCAACAGACAAACGGCGTGCCACCCGACGGTGGCACGCCGTTTCGTCCATCCGTTCCGGAGCAGGTCAGTCGGGCACTTTCACGTGTACGATCTGGCGAGTCGCGTTGGGAGCGGCCAGATGAAGCGTCACGATGTCACCCCGGCCCACTCTCGACATGATCCTCCTCACGTCCCCCGCGTCTTCCACGACCTGACGGTTGATCTCGAGTACCCTCCAACCCGGTGTCAGGCCACGTCGTGCCGCGGGTCCATTGACCTGGACGTCCGTTATTACCGGACCCTCAATATCGTCATAGCCGAACTCGGCGGCATTTTGGCGGGTCATGTCTTCGATCCGGAGGCCGAGCTTGTCGTCCATCCGCTCCTCCCGCGCCGGTTCGGTTACCGCGACTACGGGCTCGCGCTGAAGAGGAGCCTCGCCCAACCGTATCTCGACCGTCAGGGGTCTGCCGTCTCGGTAGACTTTGACATCGATCCGATCCCCCGGCCGACGCATGGCGATGGTCTGCTGAAGCTGACCGACCCGTCCGATCGGCTGCTTGTCCACCTCAACCAGCACGTCATAGAGCCGAAGCCCCTGGGCTTGTGCCGGCCCCCCAACGGTGATCAACGTCAGCTCCACCCCCGTCACCGTCGGAAGCCCATAGGCCTCGGCTGAAATCTGGTCGATCGGGCGCATCGCGACGCCGAGCCAAGCCCTGCGCACCCGTCCGTACTCGACGAGGTCTTCCATCACCCGGTGGGCCAGGTCGATGGGAATCGCAAATCCATAACCCTGGTAGAATCCCGTACGGCTCGCGATCGCCGAGTTGATCCCGACGACCTGCCCCCGGAGGTTCACCATCGGCCCGCCCGAATTTCCGGGATTGATTACAGCGTCCGTCTGGATGAAGTCCTCGATCGCGAATCCCTGGTTGTTCCGCGTCTCCTCGTCTTGGGCCAACTCCCTCTGAAGGAGTTGAAGGGGACGCCCGATGGCGCTCACGATACCCACCGTCACGGTGTAGTCGAGCGGTCGGCTGGTACCCCCGAAGCCCGGGTTGCCGATCGCGACGATCCACTCTCCAACCCTGAGATCGCTCGAGCTTCCGAAGCTGAGCTTCCTGAGGTTGGGCGCGTCGATCTTGATGACTGCAACATCGGTAAAGGGATCCCGCCCCACCACTGTGGCCGGAAATGACCGACGATCCTGGAGGAAGACCGTGAGGGAGTTGGCATCGGCTACGACGTGGTTATTCGTCAGGATATAGCCGTCGTCCGAGATGATGAATCCGCTTCCGCCCGCGACTCGGTCGGGCGTCTGGCCCGGATTGTCATCGGGTCCGAATAGGCGGTTGCGACTCCGGGCCGAACTCGCGCCCGGGCGTTGCCGGCGTGCCTCGATCCGCACGACAGCCGGCGTCACCATCTCGGAGACATTGACGAAGGCGTCACTCAGGTCGAGGGCGGGCTGCACGGCCTGCGCAGGAATCTGAGCCTCGGTGTCGATCACCGGCATGACGTGAGACGTGCCGGTCCAACCGAGCCCAGCCGCGATCCCCACTCCCAACAGGCAGGCCAACAGGGAGTAAAACGTGACCCTCATCTTTGCGCGCAACGGATCATACATCGGCAGTTCCCTCACACTTCAGTTTGGTTTCTGTCTTCAATTTCTCGGTGGACTGTCCCGGCACCTGCTACACGCGAGGCGGACGGGACGATCCGTTCTCACCTTCTACGGTGGAGTTGGATCATACGAGACCGATGTACCGTTGCTTCCGGCCAGCCGAGCCCGACCCCTGTCTGCGACATCAGTCTACGATCTCGTAGTCGGCCTCGACGACCTCTTCTTCGGAATTCTCTTCCTCGGACTCACTCACGACATCGTCGTCACCCGCATCTCCCTCATCACTTTCCTCGACTTCGGCAGATTGCTGCTGGTACATCTCCTGGCCTGCCGCACTGAAAGCTTGCATGAGCTCGTCGCGGGCCTCGTTGAAGGTCGCGGAATCCTCACCCTTCAGGGCCTCCTTGCCAGTCTTTACGGCCGCAGCGAGCCTCTCCTTGGTTTCTTCAGATACCTGATCTCCCCACTCGGCAGAGTCTTTCTCGACCTGATAGACGAGAGAGTCGAGTTGGTTGCGGGCTTCGACGTTCGCCCGCCGCTCCTCGTCCTCGCCGGCGTGGGCCTCTGCATCCTTGACCATTTTGTCGATCTCGGTATCACTCAAACCGCTGGACCCTTCGATACGGATCTTCTGCTCCTTGCCGGTAGCGTTGTCCTTCGCCGACACGTTGAGGATCCCGTTGGCGTCGATGTCGAACGTGACCTCGACCTGCGGCAGACCGCGCGGTGCCGGTGGAATTCCCGTGAGCTGGAACTTCCCGATCGTCTTGTTGTCGAGCGCCATCTTACGCTCGCCTTGGAGAACATGGATCTCGACCGTGGTCTGATTGTCTTCGGCCGTCGAAAAGACTTCGGCCTTCTCGGTCGGGATCGTGGTGTTTCGCGTGATCAGTGGTGTCATGACGCCACCGAGGGTCTCGATGCCGAGCGACAGTGGCGTCACGTCCAAGAGGAGTAGGTCGGTCACGTCTCCCGATAGCACGCCTCCCTGGATGGATGCTCCCACGCCGACGACCTCGTCCGGGTTCACGCCCCTGTGTGGCTCCTTGCCGAAGAACTCCTCGACAATCTCCTGGATTTTCGGAATTCGCGTGGAGCCCCCGACCAGGATCACCTCGTCGATCGCCGACGGATCGATGCCCGCGTCCTCGAGCGCCTGCTTCATCGGCGGGATCGTCCGCTGTACGAGGTCGTCCACCAACTGCTCGAACTTCGCCCTGGAGAGCGTATAGTTGAGGTGTTTGGGACCCTCTTGTGTGGCCGTGATGAAGGGCAGGTTGATATCGGTCTGTTGGGTCGATGACAACTCCATCTTGGCTTTCTCCGACGCCTCCTTCAGGCGCTGAAGCGCCATGGCGTCCTTGGAGAGATCGATCCCCTGGTCCTTCTTGAACTCCGCCACCAACCAGCCGATGACCTTCTGGTCGAAGTCGTCACCCCCGAGGTGCGTGTCCCCGTTCGTCGACTTCACCTCGAACACGCCGTCTCCGAGCTCAAGCACCGAGATGTCATAGGTTCCTCCCCCGAGATCGAACACCGCGATCTTCTCATCGGCCTTCTTATCCAACCCGTAGGCCAGGGCGGCCGCCGTGGGCTCGTTGATGATTCTGAGCACCTCGAGTCCTGCGATCTTTCCGGCGTCCTTCGTGGCCTGGCGCTGGGCGTCGTTGAAGTAGGCCGGAACCGTGATGACCGCCTGCTCGACCTTCTGGCCTAGGTAGTCCTCTGCGGTCTGCTTCATCTTCTGCAGGATCATGGCCGAAATTTCGGGAGGCGTGAACGTCTTGTCGGCGTTCGGAATCTTTACCTCCACGAGCCTCTTCTTTCCCGTCTTGACCTCGTAGGGGACGAGCTTCTGCTCCTCGGTCACCTCAGAGCCCTTCCGGCCCATGAAGCGTTTGATCGAGAAGATCGTGTTTTCGGGATTGGTGATCGCTTGGCGACGGGCTACCTGACCCACCAGCCGTTCGCCGTCCTTGGTGAAAGCCACTACGGATGGCGTGGTTCTCCCGCCCTCCGAATTGGGGATGACGACCGGCTCACCGCCCTCCATCACTGCGACGACCGAATTGGTTGTCCCCAGGTCGATCCCGATAACCTTTCCCATGTCTGCTCCTCAGAGTACGACGAACGATTACGTAAAGCCCTTCGGCACGATGCGGGGGCGTGGTATCACGGCTGGCCAAATGCAATGATCATGCCGGGCAGAAGGGCCAAAAACCCGCCAAACTGGCGGCTTATGGAGCTGTATGGTGCCCAAATGGCAGATCGGCGACTCGTTCTTACGGCGGAGACCCGGCGCACGTGGTCTCCGGGATCCGATCAATCCCCCCACGGCGGCACGAGGTGGTTGATGGGCCGATGGCCAGCCCCGAGCAGGGGTGCGTCGGCCAGAGCACGCGCCACGTAGCCTACGGCGTCCGTGACGGCCTCGGGGAGCGTCCGACCCAGGGCCAAGCCAGCGGCTAGCGCTGCCGAGAGCGTGCAGCCGGTCCCGTGCCCTGCGGTCGTAGCGAGGTGCGGACGCGACCAGATGTGCTCCCCCTCGGGAGTCAGCAACAGATCGACAGCCTCACCTCCCTCAAGGTGTCCACCCTTCACGAGCGCGGCCGTGGCACCGAGGTCGATTAGCGCACGGGCGGCGTCGTGGAACTCCTCGCGACGTGAGATCGCTCGTCCGGTGAGTATCCGCGCCTCGTGCAGATTGGGGGTCACCACCCCTGCTAGGGGGAGTAGCTCTCGGCGAATCGCATCTACGGCGTCGTCGTCGAGGAGACGATGTCCACTGGTCGAGACCATGACCGGATCGAGCACGTAGTTCGGAAACCGATGCTCCACGAGGGTGTCCGCCACCGTCTCGACCACCGCGGTGGTGGCGAGCATGCCCGTCTTAACTGCGTCCGGAGGGAGGTCGGTGGCCACTGCGTCGATCTGGGCGCGGACCACATCTTCAGGTACGGGATGTACCGCTACGACCTCCACGGTGTTCTGGGCGGTCACGGCCGTCAGCGCGCTGCAGCCGAACACACCGAAAGAGTGGAAGGTCTTCAGGTCCGCTTGGATGCCGGCGCCGCCGCCGCTGTCACTACCCGCGATTGTGAGGGCCACAGATGGTGGGTTATTCATGAAGGCTACACACTGACTGGAAACTGGGTGCCGGGCAAGAGATCCCCAGACCGCCCCCGATGTGGGTGAAGGATGCCGAGCGAGAGATGCTGAGTCAGGAGAGGCGCCGGCTGGTCGAGCGGCTGAAGACACGGAAGGGCCGCCCCCGGGAGGGGCTGGTCCTGGTCGAGGGCGTTCGCGCGGCCCGGGAGGTCCTTTCAGCCGGCCCGGACGTGCGCTTCGGGGTACTCTCTTCGCGCTTGAACGACTCCGAGGTCGGCCGTGTGCTTGCTTCGGACCTTGCCGATCGGGGCGTCGATATCGCCCTCGTGGACGATGCGGAGCTCTCGCAACTCTCCGACACCGAACACCCGCAGGGAGTGCTCCTCATCTGTAGCGAACCGAGGATGGATCTGACCGAATTGCAGGATCGTGACCCCCGGACACTTCTGCTCCTCGATGGACTCCAGGACCCCGGTAACCTGGGGACACTCGTCCGAGCTGCGCACGCCTTCGCCGTCGGAGCGGTCGTCGTACTCGACGGCTCGGTCGACCCTTGGAACGCCAAGGCGGTGAGGGCCTCAGCCGGGGCGAGCTTCCATGTGGACGTGGTCCGGGCGGACTGGACGAGCTGCGGACCTTGGCTGGAAGATAGAGGCATCGGTGTGCTGGCGGCGGACCCGGCCGGTGACGACGTTAACGCACTCGGGCCCGAAAGGCCCTGGGCTCTGGCCGTCGGGAACGAGGGTGTCGGACTCCGCGCCGAGATCCTAGTGGCGGCACGGCAACGGGTTGGGATCCCGATGCCGGGCAGGCCAAACTCCTTGAACGCCGGGGTCGCAGGCTCGATTCTTCTATACGTTCTACTCACCCCTGGGAGCGTCTCATCTTGATCAATCCTTGGGTCGTAACCGCCATCGCCGGGCTCTCCGGGCTGACCATAGGCTCCTTTTTGAACGTGTGCACACTGCGTTGGCCACAGGATGAGTCGGTCCTTTTCCCGGGTTCGCACTGTCCGAAGTGTAGGGCGGACATCCGCTGGTACGACAACGTCCCAGTCCTGGGTTTCATCATGTTGAGGGGTCGGTGCCGCGCCTGTCGTGGGCAGATCTCAGTCCAGTATCCCTTGGTCGAGTTGGCCACCGGGCTCGTGTGGGCGGGCATGTTCAGCTATGCCGGACTTTCGTGGGAGGCACTGCGCGGCGGGGTTTTTCTCACCATCCTCTTCGGGATCGCCCTCACCGACGCGCGGTTCTACATCATCCCCGATCAATTTTCCCTGGGGGGGCTGCTCATCGGCGTCGCGATGGCCTTCTTTCCGGGTGGCCTGGCACCACTCGAGGCGTTGTTGGGTGCCGCACTCGGATTCGGGCTTCTCCAGGCTATCGCCGTAGGTGGGAAGTGGATGTTCAAGAAGGACGCGATGGGGGGGGGTGACATCAAGATGATGGCCATGGCCGGGTCCTTCCTGGGAATGGCCGGCGTGCTCCTGACGATCTTCTTGGGCGCCCTCCTCGGGTCCGTCATCTTCGGGCCGATATCCTACAAGACGCAAAAGCTCGTGCCGTTTGGAATCTTTCTCGCCGCTGGGGCCGCCGTGACCTACGGGTGGGGAGCGTCCATCATCGCATGGTACACCACGACGATCCTTCAGCTTCCTTGAGCGTCGCGACCGATGCGCGATGCGGCGCTCGGATGCGACTACGACGGTCCGCAAGACCAGTCCTAAGGGTCCGAGCAGTCCCTCTGGTATCCGCAAGAAAGACAGAGCACCTTGCAGTGGCGTTCCACGACAGGCCCTCCGCACAGCTCGCACTTCTGGGTGGTCACATCACCGACGCCCTTCCCTAGATAGATTCTCGACAGGTCGACGTAGTGCCTTCCGCCCTTCGCGATCCACTCGGCCGCTGATCCCTCGATCCGCTTCTTGATCGTGCCCGGGACACCGGCGACGAGGCTCCGGTCCGGAATCTCTGCGCCCTCGAGCACCACTGCGTTGGCCGCGATCACACATTCCTTTCCGATGCGAGCCTCTTGGAGGATCACGGCGTTCATTCCGATGACGGATCGATCGCCAATGGAGCAACTCTCGAACTTTGCACCATGACCCACCGTGACATGCTTTCCGATGTGCGTGGGGGCCCACCCACCCACGTGCACGACGCAGTTGTCCTGCACATTCGTGCCCGCCCCCACAACGATGCCGTTGTCCGGATCGTCCCCACGGAGAACGGCGCCGAACCAGACGCTCGCTTCCTCCTCGACCGTCACATCCCCGATGATAACCGCGTTGGGAGCGACGAACGCCGAATCGGCGATTCGCGGTGTCTTGCCATAGAAGGGAAGGAGAATGGCCACGAAACTATGCCGAATCCTCTCGGTCTGGTGCAGCGAGCTTGGTGAGCCGGGCCCGTGTCACTTGGGTGTCCGAAGCTTCCAGGATGTCGATCCTTACGCCCGCCCGCTCCACGCTTTCTCCCGCTCGCGGCACGTGGCCCAGCTCCTCGAGGATGAATCCGTTGAGGGACCGGTGTTCGAGTTGGGGTAGCGCGACGTTGAAGGCGTAGTTGATCTCCCTCAGGTCGATTGCACCTGGCGCCACGACCTCCGTCCGGGAAATGCGCACGAGGGGTTCCTCCGCGACATCGGTCTCGTCGACGATCTCGCCGACCAGCTCCTCGAGGATGTCTTCGAGAGTGACGAGGCCGTCGGTACCCCCAAACTCGTCCGCTACGATGCCCATGTGCATTCGCCGGACCTGGAATTGCCGTAGAAGACGGGTGAGGGGAAGGGAGCCAGGGACGAACAGCGGTTCGCGCGCCAGCTGGGCCAGCGTCGTCATCGTACGGCCTGCGACGTACGTCTCGTAGGCTTCCCGGACGTAGAGGATGCCACTGATATCGTCCATCGACTCATTGTAGACTGGGACGCGGGAGTACGGCACGGCCTCGAGCTCTCCGACGATCTCTTGCAGCGTGAGCGAGCTATTCCAGGCGAAGATATCCACCCTCGGCGTCATTACGTCCCAGGCAGTCAGTTCGTCGAGCCGAAAAGCGCGCTCCACGAGGAGGTGCTCGTCTTCGCCCACGAGCCCTTCCTCCTGGCCCAATTCGGTGAGCTCACGAACGGATCGCTCCTCCTCGGTCGAGACCTCACCATCCTCTGGGCCGTGGAAGAGTGCGCCGAAGCGAGTGAAGGGGGACGAAAGGGCATGGACGACTCGTTCAACCTTGATCAGTGCGGGGGCCGAGGCGAGGGCGATGCGGATCGGCCGCCCGCCCGCGACGAATCGCGGAATACCGCGCCCGAAGACCAGCACGGTAGCGGTGCCCGCCAGCAGGCCAATCCATGCCCCGTTGGGCGGCCACAATGCTCCCCCCAACATGACGAGGGTGCCGACGGCGACCGCTTGCAGGAGCCCGTTGAGGAGGAGCAGCGCTGCCCGAACGCTCTCGGAGCGTCCCCGGAGGTCGACCAATGCTTGCGCTCCCCTAAAGCCCTCCTCCTCGAGAGTTCGCAGACGCGAGGACCCGATACCGAAGGTCGATGCTTCGGCTGCCGAACAGAGGGCGGACCCGAGAATCGACAAAGTGGCCACCACGGCCAACACCCAGATCATGTTGACCCCGACTGGTGAAACGACGTTGTACCCGGCGGGCGTTCGCCCGCCTCGATACTCGGACCTACGTCCATTCAGTCGCTTCCAGAAGCAGCTCCGCTATGACGTCTCGGGTGGCCCGTCCGTCGGCTTCAGCCTCGAAGTTCAGCACGACGCGGTGCGCCAACACGGCGGGGGCTACGGCCCGAACGTCGTCATACGAAGGGGTGGGATCTCCTCGCAACGCTGCCCGTGCCTTCGCGCCGAGAACCAGATACTGCGAGGCACGCGGGCCCGCTCCCCAACTCACGTACTTCTGCGATACGGCGGCCGTCTCATCCAGGCCGGGCCGCGTCGACCTCGCCAGATGGACCGCGAAGGAGACGAGGGATGGCGGAGCCGGAACGCGGCGCACCAAGTGTTGGAGATCGATCAACTCCTCCGCTCCCACGACAGGTTCGATCTTCGGATCCTCCTCTCCTGTCGTCCTCATCGCGACTTCTTCCTCCTCGTCCTTCGAAGGGTAGCCGATCGGTAACTCCAACATGAATCGGTCGAGTTGAGCCTCGGGAAGAGGGTATGTCCCCTCCTGCTCGATCGGGTTCTGCGTGGCGAGCACGAAGAACGGGGGAGAAAGCGGATAGGTCTCGCCGGCGGCGGTCACCTCGCGCTCCTGCATGGCTTGTAGGAGCGCGGCCTGCGTTTTCGGGGGCGTACGGTTGATCTCGTCCGCCAGCACGACGTTCGCAAAGATCGGTCCCCGCACGAATCGGAACATACGGCGACCGGTGGAGCGATCCTCCTCGATGACCTCGGTCCCCGTGATATCCGTGGGCATGAGATCTGGGGTGAACTGGATGCGGCTGAACTCAAGATCGAGGGCTTCGGCCAGTGTGGAGATCAATAAGGTCTTGGCCAGTCCGGGAACTCCCACCAAGAGCGTATGGCCGTTCGCGAGCAGAGCCGTCAAGAGACCCTCGACGACCTCCTTCTGCCCGACCACCCGCTTCGATATTTCCGCTCTAATTTCTTCTGCGACCTGAGCTACCCGTTGGAGAAGCTCCAGGTCTCTATCCTGTGCAACCGTCTCTGTCGTTGACGTCATCGCGTCGCTTTCGCCTTCCGTAAGAACCCCTCGACCGCCCTCGGCGGTTCGCCCCAAGTGGGGCTCGGGACAATGCACCGTACCCGCCACCCGGCGTCCGAGATCCCGTTCGCATAACCGCTCGAATCGAGAGCCATCTCCGTGTGGGGGGCCGTTTTGATACCCCGCTCGACGTCGCGAAGTTGACGCCGGGCGATCACCGCGTCAAGCGCCGAGGAACCCCCCGAATCGCCCTTTTTTCATGCCAAAATGTCGCTTGCGCAATTTTTCACAAGGATCTACCTTTATCAGGCTTTAGGCTTGCCACCGGAGTTTCCAACGTATGTCTGGGGAACGAGATCCGGATGGAGCGCGCGACCGTGACGTGATGCGCGCCTCGTCCCAATTTTTGGGTCACGGGACGGCCTTGGCCGCCTCTGTGGCGCTCTTCGGGTGGGCCGGGTTCGAAATCGGCAAGAGAATCGGAGCCGAATCGTTGCTGACGCTCACGGGAATGTTCATCGGGGGTGCGGCGGGCTTTTACAGCCTCTACCTCAAATTGGTAATACGGCCCCGCCTGGAGCAGGGCGGCGAGGAGAACGACGAAGATTGAGGGCTCTAGGTCAGTACGCCTTGACCGGACTCTTGATGGTGACCGTCGCGGCGGTCTCGCTTTTGCCGTTTCTGGAAGACGACGGCAAGAGAGGGGTCCTTCTCGCCGCAGGTATCGCCTTTCCGGTGCAAGTAACAGCGTTCGGGTTGTTGCTTCGTGCTCAAGGAGAGCCCTCTCGTTTCTTTCTCTGGTGGGGTGTCGGAATTGCGGTCCGGGTCTTAGTGGTCGTCGTCGTCGGATTCACGGTGGCGCGCATGGAGTCGGTAGGATCTGAAGCCCTGCTTCTGTCTCTCGCAGGATTCTTCTTCGGCCTGCTGCTGGTGGAGCCAGCCTTTCTCAAGCGCGCGAGTAAGGACGCACAGGGAGCGTAATGAGGCTATTCGGAGTTCTTCAGGAACAGGGCCCCCAAGAGGTGCTCGGCGGGGAATCGGCGGGCCCTATGCCTATGGGGGAGCTTCCGGATTTCATCCAACACCATATCGGGGACGCGAAGGAGATCGAGTTCGCGGGTGGCCACTGGAGCCTCGAGCCACTCAGCATCGACCCGATTCATATTGGGTCCCTTACGATCGACCTGTCTCCTACCCGTCAAATGGTGGTCATGGTGCTGGTCGCCCTCCTCCTGTTGGCGACGTTCATTCCGTTGGCCGTAGCTCTCCGAAAGGGGGGCAACAAGAAGGCTCCTAGCGGCTTCGCCAACGCTGTGGAGGCGATGATCGTCTACTTCCGTGATGAGGTGGTTCGGACGAACATCGGACATGGCGCGGACGGCTTCGCGCCGTTCATTCTCACGATCTTCTTCTTCATTCTGGGCATGAACCTGATCGGACTCACGCCTCTGGGGATCACGCCCACGGCGAACCTCTCCGTGACCGCTGCACTGGCCGTCATCAGCTTCATCGTAATCGAAGTCTCTGGATTTCGGGCTCTCGGCCCCGTCGGGTACGCCAAGACGATCTTCTATCTCCCCCCGGGCCTTCCGAAGTTGATGCAGCTGCCCATACTGGTCATCCTGACTCCGGTGGAGTTCCTGGGAAAGTTGACTAAGCCTTTCGCGCTGGCGATCCGACTGCTCGCCAACATGACGGCCGGACATACGCTGATCCTGGCGGTCATGGGAATGATTTTCGTGCTTCAGAGCTACCTCATGGGCGTTGCGTCGGTCGGGATGGCCAGCGTGCTCATGATTCTGGAGCTGTTCATCGCCCTTTTGCAGGCCTATATCTTCGCGATCCTCACGTCCGTCTTCATTGGACTGATACGTCACGCTCATTAATCACCGTCACACAACAAAGGACACACGATGCTGCACGCACTCGTTACCGTCGTTCAGGAGGCTGCCGCGAATGGGGAAGCAGCCGGAAGCTCCATTGGTCTCATTGGCGCGGGTCTCGCGATCGGGGGCGCCGTGCTCGGCGCGGGACTCGGAATCGGCCCCATCGGATCAGCTGCGGCCCAGGGGATCGCACGCCAACCGGAAGCCAAGGGTGATATTCAGACGGCGGCGATCATCTTCGCTGCGCTCATCGAGGGTGTGGCGCTCTTCGGTGTCGGCCTCGCGTTTCTGATGATAAATCAGTGACACGTAGACGGATGCTCGCGGTCCTCGGGTCCCACGGGTTGATTCTTCCCGTGCCAGTGATGGCGCAAGAGGGTGGGGGTGGGATGTTCGACCTAAACCTGGGCCTCTCGGTCTGGACAACGCTCGTCTTTCTCATACTGCTCGGCATTCTTTGGAAGTTCGCGTGGGGGCCGATCCTCGAGATGGTGCAGGCTCGCGAGGACGGCATTCAGGGCACGCTCGACCAGGCCGCGAATGAGCGGGAAGAGGCGGCCAAGTTGTTGGCGGAACATCGCCAGCAGATGGCCGACGCCAGGCGGCAGGCGCAGCAGGTGATCGCTGAGGGCAAGGAGGCGGGCGAGAGAGTCCGCCGGGACATCGAAGAGAAGGCCCGAGCCGAGGGCGACGCCATGATCGAACGCGCCCGAGAGTCGATCGAACGCGAGAAGGATGCGGCGCTCGGCGAGCTCCGGAAGGAATCCGTGGACCTGGCGCTCGCTGCGGCGGGGAAGCTGGTCCAGGAGAGCCTCGACGAGAAAAAGGACCGTGAACTGGTCATGGGCTTCATCGATGAACTGAGTAGCGGGAACGGGATCGAGGCATGAGGGACGAAACCGTCGCTCGCAACTACGCCGAAACGCTCTTCGCGTTGGCCGAGCGTCACGAGGGCGTCGAGGCCTTCGGCGCGGGCATCGAGATGGTCGCGGTCCTCATCGACGAGAATGACGACTTCCGTCGCTTTTTGGAGACGCCCAGAATTGCCGTGGCGCAGAAGAAGGTGGTAGTGCGTAAGGTTTTCGGCGCCAACTTACCTGCGAAACTCGTTGATTTCGTGCTGATCACACTCGATAAGAGGCGGCAGCGCCTGCTGAGGGTGATGGCGCGGGAGTACAAGAGCCTCATGGACGAGCACTTCAACCGGGTGCACGTCGAGGTGACGTTGGCCCGCGAGTTCGACGAAGAGGTGGTCGCGGAAATGGAAAAATGGCTGACCGCGGCGTTGGGGAAGACCGCCATCCCACACGTCCGGGTCAAGCCGGGCATCCTCGGTGGGGCGATCTTCCGGACGGGCGACACGATCTACGATGGATCCTTGAGGCGCCAACTGGACGGGATGCGCCGAAGGCTAATGAAGGCTGATCTCCCCACGGTGGGTGGGGTTTGACGGTACAGATCCGGTCGGCGCAAGCCGGCCCTCGTGATGGAATGACAGGATTACGCAATGGCTAACGACGCAGGACTCCGGGCGAGCGAAATCAAGGGCGTCCTTCTTTCGGAAATTGAGAACTACGGCGAAGCGCTTCAGGCCGAGGAGGTCGGTGAAGTCCTCGAGGTGAAGGACGGCATCGCCCGCATCTATGGCCTGACCAAGGCGATGGCCAGCGAGATGCTGGAGATCATGCCCGCCGACTCCGACGAGCCGGTGACGGCTCTCGCGCTCAACCTCGAAGAGGACAACATCGGCGCGGTCATCATGGGGGATTGGACCGCGCTGCACGAGGGCGACCAGGTCCGGCGTACCGGACGCGTGCTCGACATCCCGACGGGTAGCGGGTACATCGGCCGGGTCGTGGATTCGCTCGGTAATCCGATCGACGGCAAGGGTCCGATCGAACCGATCGAGGAAAATCGGAAAATCGACGTTGTCGCTCCGGGCATCGTGATGAGGCAGCCCGTCAGCGAGCCCCTCCAGACGGGTCTCAAGGCGATCGACTCGATGATCCCGATCGGACGGGGCCAGCGTGAGCTCATCATCGGCGACCGGGGCTCAGGCAAGACGGCGATCGCCCTCGACGCGATCATCAGTCAGAAAGAGACGGACGTCATCTGCGTGTACTGCGCCATCGGGCAGCGGGCCGGCAACGTGGCCGGCGTGGTCGAGACGCTTCGGGACCACGGCGCCATGGACTACACGATCGTCGTGGCGTCCAACGCCTCCGATCCGGCGCCCATGCAGTACATCGCACCCTACGCGGCTTGCGCCATTGCCGAGCACTTCATGTGGAAGGGCAAGCATACACTCGTCGTCTTCGACGACCTCTCCAAGCAGGCCACCGCCTACCGGCAGCTCTCGCTGATTTTGCGGCGCCCACCGGGGCGCGAGGCCTTCCCGGGAGATGTGTTCTATCTGCACTCACGCCTCCTCGAGCGCGCGGCCAAGCTGTCCGACGCTCAGGGCGGGGGATCCATGACCGCGCTCCCGATCATCGAGACGCAGGCCGGTGACGTGTCGGCATACATCCCCACGAACGTGATCTCCATCACGGACGGCCAGATCTACCTCGAGCCCGATCTGTTCAACTCCGGGGTCCGTCCGGCGGTCAACGTCGGCATTTCTGTGTCCCGTGTAGGGGGTGCCGCTCAGATCAAGGCCATGAAGAAGGTGGCGGGCCGTCTCCGGCTCGACCTGGCGCAGTACCGGGAGCTGGAGGCGTTCGCGCAATTCGGCTCCGATCTGGATGCCGCGACGCAGGCTCAGCTCGCGAGAGGCGAGCGCACGGTGGAGGTCCTGAAGCAGGGGCAGTACCAGCCCATGGCTGTGGAGAATCAGGTCTGCGTGATCTTCGCCGCCACCGAGGGGCATTTGGACGGTGTCGAGGTTCGGCACTTGAGGCGTTGGGAGAGTGGCTTCCACGACTTCCTCGGTACGCAACACGACGATCTGTTGACGGGCATACGCGAGCAGAAGGAGCTCACGGACGAGATAACGGCGAAGCTGGTCGCGTCCATCGAAGAGTACAACGAGATCTTCGTGGCCGAGGTAGAGGCGGAGGTGGGGGCGGAGGCTCCGGCCGAAGCGGCGATTTCGGGGGCGGTTTCCTGAGGTGAATGACACGACCGTGGTGGAGAGCGAGTAGGCGATGGCAGGCGGGAGCGACGTCAAACGGCGGATCAAGTCGGTCGAGAACACCCGACAGATCACGCGAACCATGGAATTAGTGGCCACCTCGAAGCTGAAGAAGGCCACGGATCGGGTTCGAGCGGTGGCGCCCTATAGTGATGCGCTGGCGTCGATCGTCGGGAGCTTGTACGCCCCGGAGCTCTCGGAAACATTTCCCCTTCTCCGACGCCCAGAGAAGGTAAAGCGGGCCGCAATCCTGCTTCTCACTGCCAATCGTGGCTTGGCGGGGGGGTTCAACGCAAACCTCATCAAGGAGGCGCGCGCTCTTTTGGCGAGGCTCGCCGGAGAATCGATCAAGACGGATCTCCACATCGTCGGCAAGAAGGGCATTGCCTACTTCCGCTTTCGTGGGCACCCGATCGCGTCGACGCGGGTTGACATCGGGGACAGCCCCTCGATGGAAGAAGCGGAGTCGGTGATCGAGGGTCTACGGGACGAGTTTGCCGAACGCCGCGTCGACGCGGTGTACATCGTGAGTTCGGAGTTCAGGTCGGCCATGTCGACGCCTCCGAGGGTCACGGAGCTGCTCCCGATCCGGCCGCAGGGCGGACCCAAGTCGCGGGGCCTCGACAACTTCATTCTGACGCCGAAGGCCGACGCAATTCTGGAGAGGCTACTTCCGGCCTACCTCCGCAATGCGATACACCGGGCGCTGGTCGAAAACGTAGCCGCCGAACAAGGGGCCCGGCGCAGCGCCATGAAGAGTGCTACGGACAACGCGGGCGACGTGCTCGAATACCTCACCCGTACCTATAACCGAGCCCGTCAGGGTCAAATTACCCAGGAGATCGCCGAAATCGTCGGTGGAGCGGCCGCCCTCGAGTAGGGGGCAAAGGCCGACCAGCGACCGGAGACAGGAATCCATGGCAGAAACGAATATTGGTAGGGTCGTCCAGGTCATCGGTCCGGTGTTGGATGTGGAGTTCGATCCCGAGCACTTACCGGACATCTATAACGCGCTGGCCATCAAGTCTTCGGGTGGCGAGGGGGCGGACGTCAACCTCGTCCTCGAGGTACAGCAGCACATTGGACGGGGCATGGTGCGAACCGTGTCGATGACGTCGACCGATGGCGTGACCCGCGGGATGGACGTGGTCGACACCGGTAGCGCCATTACGGTTCCGGTGGGCCCCCCCGCGCTCGGACGAATTCTGAACGTGCTCGGCGAGCCGGTCGATGAGCAGGGCCCGGTCACGGCCGAGGATGGTGGCGAGGTAGAGCGCTGGCCCATTCACCGGGAGCCTCCCGAGTTCCACCGACTCGAGCCCAAAACCGAGGTCTTCGAGACCGGCATCAAGGTCATCGACCTGTTGGCGCCTTACGTAAAAGGCGGCAAGACGGGCCTGTTCGGGGGCGCCGGTGTCGGTAAGACGGTCATCATCATGGAGCTCATCAACAACATCGCCATGGAGCACGGCGGACGTTCCGTTTTTTGCGGTGTGGGTGAGCGTACCCGTGAAGGCAATGACCTCTGGCTCGAGATGAAGGAGTCGGGCGTGCTCGAGTCCACAGCGCTGTGTTATGGCCAGATGAACGAGCCTCCCGGCGCCCGTCTGCGGGTCGGCCTGAGCGGACTGACCATCGCCGAGTACTTCCGTGACGTGGAGAAGCAGGACGTCCTGCTCTTCATCGACAATATCTTCCGGTTTACTCAGGCGGGATCCGAGGTGTCGGCGCTTCTGGGGCGCATGCCCTCGGCCGTGGGATATCAGCCCACGTTGGGTACCGAGATGGGCGAGCTACAGGAGCGCATCACCTCCACACGGGATGGCTCCATCACGTCCGTCCAGGCGATCTACGTGCCGGCGGACGACCTGACGGATCCGGCGCCCGCGACGGCGTTCACGCACCTGGACGCGACGACCGTGCTGTCGAGGGCGATTTCGGAGAAGGGCATCTACCCCGCCGTGGATCCGCTCGACTCCAGCTCGCGGATCCTCGACGCGCAGTTCCTCGGTGAGCGCCACTATGCGGTGGCCGCCGAAGTACAGCGTATCCTGCAGCGGTACAAGGACTTGCAGGATATCATCGCCATCCTGGGCATGGACGAACTCACTGAGGAAGACAAGGTGCTCGTGAACCGAGCGCGCAGGATCGAACGCTTCCTCTCGCAGCCGTTCCACGTGGCGGAGACGTTCACCGGGATCTCCGGTCAATACGTGAAGCTCGACGACACGGTGGAGTCCTTCGAGCGCGTGGCCGGGGGTGAGTTCGATCACCTTCCCGAGCAGGCGTTTTACATGAAGGGCGGGATCGAAGAGGTGATCGCCGCCGGCGAAGAGCTCGCGGGCTGATGGCGGAGTTACAGGTCCGCGTCGTATCGCCCGAGTCGCTGCTCTTCGAGGGGCCGGCCGTATCGGTCGTGGCCCCCGCATGGGACGGACGGGTGGGCATATTGCCCGGGCACGCGCCCATGATCGCGCTTCTGGGTTCCGGGGATCTGTCAATCGATCTTCCGGGCGGTGGGAGCCAGCGTCTTTTCGTGGCTGGCGGCGTACTCAAGGTCGAGGGTGCGGAGCTGGTGGTCCTCACGGAGTTCGGGGGCGCGGAAGCCCCGGAGCAGCTACCAGCCGGAGCCGCCGTCGACGTGGATGGCATCTGGGACGCGATGAACGAGGCGGAGTGAGTAGAACGGCGTTACTCATAGCCATATGAGATTCGACCTCCACATTCATACGACGGCGTCGGACGGTGCCTGTGATGCCCCAGAGGTCATCGACCTCGCGGTGGACGGCGGACTCGACGTTGTTTCGATCACGGACCACGACACGGTAGCCGGCCTCGACGTAGCCATGACAGCCGCGGTTGACCGGCCCATCCAAGTTATTGCCGGTATAGAGGTTAGCAGCACTTGGGACGGTGCCGAGTACCACATTCTCGGGTATTTTGTGGATCCGGAGGCGGCCTCCGTCAAGGGGCACGAACGGCGTGCCGTGAAGGGCCGTGAACGTCGCATGAAGGACATGGTGGACCGTCTGCGGCAGCAGGGCCTCATGATCGTGATGGACGATGTCACGGACGAGGCCGGACCGAACCGCTTCGCGATCGGACGACCGCATCTGGCCCGTGCACTGGTGAGTCGCGGTTATGCGAACTCGGTGGTGGACGCGTTCGATCGGCTCATTGGGGATCGACACCCCGCTTTTGTTCCCACACGCCTGGCCGCACCCGACGAGGCGATTCAATTGATCGTCGATGGTGGTGGGATTCCGGTGTGGGCACACCCGCCCCGCCGGTCCTTTGACCGCCTCTTGCCGGAGTTTGTGAGTGCCGGTCTCAGGGGAGTGGAGGTGTACCGACCTCGTTCGGAACCGAAACTTATCGAGAAGCTGCGACGGGCCGCCGAGAGCTTCGATCTGCTCGTTTCAGGAGGATCGGACTGGCACGATCCAGACCGCGGCGTAGGGCTCGGCGACTTTTTCGTGACCGAGGATCAGGTTGGAGCACTTCTCGAAGCGGGAGAACGATAGGGCGAGCGTGTGCAACACGTCGGTGACTTCAGTCGAAAGTGCTCAGCAACGCCCGCACAGCTCCCGCCGGATCCTCGGCGCTCATGACGGCACCGATAACGGCGGCTCCACATGCGCCAGTCTTTGCCACGTCGTGTGCCCGCTCGGGTGTGATCCCGCCAATCCCCACGACTGGAATGTTAACGCCCCCTACCACCTGCTCGAGTCCCGGGAGGCCGATGACATCTCCTGCGTCTGGCTTGTTGGCGGTTCGGTACACTGTACCGACGCCGATATAGTCAGCTCCGTCTGCTTCGGCCTGAGCGGCATCCTCTACCGTGTCGACGGAGCACCCGATGATGAAGTCGTCCGCCACGGCCTGCCGCACCGCTCGAACCGGCGGATCGTCCGGGCCGAGGTGCACGCCATCGGCCCCGGCGGCCAGCGCGACGTCGAGCCGGTCATTGACGATGAACAGGGCTCCGGCGGCCCGCACCATCGGGAGGAGCTTCCGAGCCAAGTCAAGGAGCTCTCTGGCGCTCGAGCTCTTGCTGCGGAGTTGAATGGCTGTTGCGCCACCGTCTAGGGCCCGGCCGAGGACGTGCACGAGACCACGAGGTTCCGCTAGCGCCTCATCGGTGATGACTACCAGCCGCAGGCGTCGTGCGAGATTCGCCCGATCCACGTCAGACCTCGGGGAGCGTTCCGTCACTCCTGACTAGAGGCTAGATCCCATTCGCGTCGAGCGGTGCCGCGGGCGCGATTATGCTCTTCCAGACTTCGAGTGAAGATGTGGGTTCCGTCTGGACGAGCCACAAAATAGAGGTAGGGTTCATCGGAGGGGTACAGAGCCGCCTCAAGCGCTGCCTCACCGGGTGCCCCGATGGGACCCGGAGGCAGGCCTCGCTGCGTGTACGTGTTGTAGGGGTTGTCCGCCACCGAGTCGATGGCCGCGAACAGAAGCCGCTCGCGGCGCCCGCCCAGGGCGTACAGGACCGTCGGATCCGCCTGCAAGCGGTAGCCCAGCCTGAGACGGTTGTGGTACACGGCGGAGATCGTCGGCATCTCTTCGACTCGTCGGGCCTCGGCCTGAATGATGGAGGCCAGCGTGACCACCTCGTTCTCCTCCATGCCCAACTCCTCACGTCGTGCGATCCGCTTCGCGGTCCACGCGGCGTGATAGCGGCCGACCATTGCATCGACGACCACGTCGAGGGAGACGCCTCGGGCAAACCGGTAGGTGTCAGGGAATAGATAGCCCTCGAGGCCCGGTCCAGGCACCGACCAGCGACTGTGCGCACCGGGGTCACGCAACTGGGCGCGCACGCTGTCGACAGGCTGCTGCACCGTCTCGGCGACCCGGTCCGCCATGTCGGCGAGAGTGAATCCTTCGGGGATCGTGACGGCAAGGGTCACCACTCGACCCTCGGTCAGCACTGCGAGGAGATCACGCCAACGCTGCCCCGTCGTCAACGCATAGTCGCCCGCCCGGATCCGCCGGTCGGCTCGGACGATACGGGCATAGACACGGAAGCCTCTCGGCTTGTTTACCACGCCTCGCTGCACAAGCGTGTCCACGATGGTACCGAACGTGGCGCCCGAAGGAACCGTGACCTGGACGGAGCGAGCCGGGACCTCAGCCCCACAGGCGGCGACGACGAACGTCACCACACAGGCAGCGGCCAAACGCGAGAGGCTCATGCCCTGGACCGCCTGTCTAGCCAACCCTGAAGTATCAAGACGGCAGCCGCTGCGTCCACACGCCTCTTCTGCTCTCGCTTCTTCTTGGGTAGGCCGAGACTCCGAACCGCGCGCTCCGCGGCCTGCGAGGTATAGCGTTCGTCGACTAGGTGCACGCGCACCCCCGACCTTTCTTGGAGGGAGCTAGCGGCCTCACGCACGGCGCCTGTCCACGCAGTGTCATCACCGGAGGGCGCCAGGGGGAGCCCCATCACGATGTCCTGTACTTCATAGTTGGAGGCGATCTCCTGGAGTGCGGCGAGCGGCATACGCTTACCCGCCCGCCTGGAGAGCGTCGGCAAGGGCTGTGCGATCACGCCTGTCGGATCGCTTACGGCGACACCGACTCTCTTCTGGCCGAGATCGATTCCCAAAACGCGCATATCTGCCTTCGTGGTTGGTTCCGATAGATTACCAAGAGTGCTACGCTCAATATACACCAGAATCGGGGTGGAACCTGCTATCGAAATGTGATTCCGTGCCTGGGATCACGGCGGCGTTTGCGGTCGACATGAGGAGCAAAGATGGATTATGAACAGGATGCCCACTCCGCGGTGTTTGTCTCGGGCTTTCTTTTGGGAGCGATGGTGGGGGCGGGAATCGCACTGCTCGCGGCCCCCCAGGCCGGTACGAGAACGCGGCGGAGAATCCGAAAGGCGGTGGGGGAGATCAAGACTTCAGCTAGAGACCAGTGGGACGATCTGGCCGAGGACGTGAAGGATCGGGTGGACGATGCCGTCCAGGGGGCCCGTGACCGCTTCGTGACGCAAGGCGGCTCCTAAGTCGTCGCTCCCCCCGGGGCTTCCCGCCTCAGCCGTCTTCGCGTGAGAAACCCGGCTCGTTCGGAGTTCTGAATGATCGAAAGTCGTCGCGGTCGCAAAACTCCGTAGGCTCCGTGCCCGGAAGGAACATGTCCAGGATCTGATCGTCTTCGGGACACCACTGCGAGGCGAGCTTCCCCGTGGTCCGATCGATCGAACGCATGACGAGGCCGTCCGGGATGTTCCAGGGCTCGGGGATCGGGAGCGTCGGCTGTCGCAACTCTTCATCGAGTGCATCCGGATCGCCGTAGTACATGCGGCGCATGAAGCTGCCCCACACCGGTCCCGGCGCACCGGCGCCGGTCGCGCCCGGATAGATCTCCGTCGGGCGGTCCATCCCGAACCAGACGGTCGCGAGAAGGTTGGGCGTAATACCGTTGAACCAGATGTCCGTGCCGTCGTTCGTCGTGCCGGTCTTGCCGGCGGCGACCACTTCCGCGGGAAGTCTCGCGTTGAGCCGGACCGCGTTGTAGCCCGTTCCACCGTCCACCACCCCCTTGAGCATCGACACCATGATGCGCGCCACCAACGGATCCAGCACCTGGGTCCGCTCGGGCTGAGGATCCCAGAGAATGTTGCCCTGAGCGTCCTCCACCCGCAGGATCGGGAAGGGACGCACCTTCGTGCCCATGTTGGCGAACGTGGAGTAGGCTTCGGCCATCTGTATCGGAATGACCTCGGCCGCGCCGATCGCGGTGGAAGGGAAGCGTTCGATCTCGCTTCGGATCCCCATGCGCCGCGCCGTCTGGGCCACGCTCTCCAGCCCCACCTCATCCGCGAGCTTGATGGCGATCATGTTCTGAGATCGCATCAGGCCCGTGCGGATGGTCATGGGTCCCTCGAAACGGTTAGAAAAGTTGGCGGGCCTCCACTCCGTGCCGTCTACCTGCATTGTCACGACGGGGGCGTCGAGGACGATAAACGTCGGAGGGATCCGGCTCGCGATGGCGGCCGTGTAGACGAAGGGCTTGAATCCGGAGCCGGCTTGTCGAAGCGCCTGAGTGGCCCGGTTGAACTTCGAGGTCTGGAAGTCCCGCCCGCCGATCAGGGCCCTGACTGAGCCGGTCCATGGATCCAAGGCGACGAAGAGTCCCTGTACGTACTGCTGGTCGTCACTCAACGTCACGCCGGCCGCAACGGAGTCCTGATAGGCTTCATAGGTCAGGTGCCTGAAGCCGGGCCGGGCTTCGATGCTCGCCCACCCCTCCTTCATCGACACCTCAGCGGCTCGCTGCATCCGCACGTCGAGCGTCGTGTACACGTTCAAGCCCGCGGTGTAGAGCTTGCTGCCGAAACGGTCGTCCAGGATCTGACGAACCCATTCCTCGAAGTAGGGCGCGACGCTTCCACCGGCCACGGCACGCTCGCTGGGTATGGGAGCGTTCGCGTATCGGTCGAAGTCTTCGGGCGGAAGGAAGCCCTGATCTACCATGCGGCGGAGCACCAGTCGTCTTCGGCGCTCGGCGTTCTCGGGCCGACGAAGGGGGCTGTAGAAGGACGGTCGGTTCGCTATCGCCGCCAACAGTGCCGCTTCGGCGGGGTTCAGCTCCGAAGCGTTCTTGGCGAAGTAGTTCCGGGACGCGGTCTGGATGCCCCACCATCCATGACCGTAGAGGATCTCGTTCATGTAAGCTTCGAGGATCTGCTCTTTCGTGTACGAACGCTCGAGGGCGAACGCCACATGCAGTTCCTTTAGCTTCCGCACATAACGTCGCTCGAACCCGATCCGGGTATCGAACATGTTGCGGGCGAGCTGTTGGGTGATTGTGCTACCGCCGCCGCGATTTTGACCCGTGAGAACACCTGCCAGGGCGCGAGCTATTCCGCGCGGGTCGATCCCATTGTGTTCGTAAAACCGCTTGTCCTCGACCGCCACGAAGGCTTGCGCGACGTAGTCGGGGAGCGAGCTGATCGAGACGGGCGTACGGCGCTCGATACCGAGCTCGGCCAGTAGTCTTCCGTCATGGCTGTACAGCTTACTGGCCTGTTCGGGCTCGAACGTCATGATCTGGGCGATCGATGGACAGTCGGAGCAGACGTTGAGCCACGTACCCCACGCCCCGCCTGCACCCAGTCCCACGAGGACAAACGAAGTGACGCCCCATACGCGAGGATCCAAAAACATTTTGATCATGGCCTACGCACCCTCCCCGTGCTCCCAATGCCTCTCCGAATCCGTTCGCCGAGAGGCGTTCCCACGATGGTGCCTCGTCACAGGTTCAACGTACCGCCGACAGGCCACCAGGATCCCTCGAGTAAGTTGCATCTTTCGTGCCAGCTCGGAAGCGAACGGTGGCGCCGTCATCGCCCCTCCGTTCTCCACCGCGTTGAGGCGGGTCGTCCACGCCACCGACAGGGTGTGGGCCTTGACCCCGGAAGTGGCCCTTGGCACTGTCTTTATCCAAGCACCTAGACGTCGAATCCATCCCAAGACCGTGGCCGGTCGCCGGTCAGAGGCTGACATGAAGCGGACTCCCAGACGGGTCGAGAAACCGTGGGGCTACGAGATCATTTGGGCCGAAACGACTCAGTACGTAGGTAAGTTACTGCATATCGAGGCCGGCGAGGCCCTTTCGCTGCAGTATCACGAGGAGAAAGACGAGACCATCCACCTGCTGTCGGGCGAGATGCGCTTCTCCGCCGGCTCCTCGGAGGCAGACCTCCAGGACATCGAACTGAGGACGGGAGAGAGCTTCCGGGTGGTACCGGGAACGGTCCATAGAATGGTCGCCGTAAGCGACTGTGACGTACTCGAGGCTTCGACGCCCCATCTGGAGGATGTCGTCCGCCTAGAGGATCGTTATGGAAGGACCCCTGGCGCGTCGTGACCCTGCGATGAGGCGAGCAGGCCAGACAACGCGGACGGTGGCCGCGCTCTTGGTTGCCTCACTGATCGGGACGGCGTGTGGTCGAGAGCGGGGGGAGCCACGGGTCACATCGTCCGATCCGATTCTTGCAGCAGCAGCCGAGCCGATCCTGCTGGATCTCGCGGATCGAGCCGGACTCGTGCTTCGGGGCCCTGTCAGGCTCGAGCGCCGTACCCGGCCCGAACTCGAGAAGTATCTGGAGTTCAAGCTCGATGAAGAGCTTGATGAAGAGCGGGCCGAGCTGCTGTCCGAGTCCTACGGTCTCCTGGGCTTGCTGCCACCCGACTTCAACTTGAGACCGGCGCTCAAGGAGCTGTACCTCGAGCAAGTCGCAGGCTTTTACGATCCCGATTCAACCACCCTCTTCGTCCTAGCAGATCAGCCGGAGTCGATGTTGGAGCCACTCCTGGTTCACGAGCTCGTGCACGCCATCCAAGATCAGAGCACCGACCTCGATGCCATTACAGATCGTGACCTCGGCAATGACCGGCAGGCCGCGGCCCAAGCGGCCATCGAGGGGCATGCCACGCTGGTGATGTTCGAGTTCCTCTTGGAGCAGCGACAGGAGGGGGCCATGGACCTGACGACCATCCCCGACCTGACGGACCAAGTACGATCCGCGCTGGAGGCTGCTCGTACCCAGTCCCCAGCGATGGCGGCGGCTCCGCTGATCCTCCAGGAGTCACTACTCTTTCCGTATCTAGGGGGGGCTGCTTTTGTCGAGGCGCTGTGGAAGAGCGAAGCAGGGAGACCTCCTCCATTCGGTGTCCGGCTGCCACAGTCCACCGAGCAGATCCTGCATCCCGAGAGGTTTCTGGGCGGTGAGCGTGATGCGCCGGAGGAGCTCGACGTGTCGGCCGGTGCGGGATGGAGAACCCTCTATGAAGACACGTTGGGAGAGTTGGAGATCGGTATCCTTCTCGAGACGCTCGGGGGAGATCGGGGCGGCGCGGCCGGGTGGGACGGGGACCGTTATGCGCTCCTTGTATCCGACCAAGGTGCGCGAGCGCTCGCTTGGTTCACGGTCTGGGACAGTGACAGGAGTCGCGACAGCTTCGTCCGGGCTCTGAGGTCCCACCTCCCGTCCTACCCGAGCGGCACGGAGTTGTCGCCGTTGGATGTTGAGGGACTCGCCGGAGCCCGGCTGCTCATCGGTGGCGATCCGGATGTCACCGCATCCATCGCCGGCCGGTAGGAGGGAAGACGGGTGGCGGGCGAGGGCGGGGGAGTGACTTCTTTCCGGGTCCAAAGCGGGCCTGGCTCATACCGTGTGATCGTAGGATGTGGCCTGCTTCGCTCTCTCGGGGAACTCGTGAAGAAGCATGCGCCTGCACACCGCTATGCGGTGATCTCCGACTCGAACGTGGCTCCCCTCTATGGAGATGCGACGCTGCGGTCCTTGAGCGAGTGCGGTCTCGATGCCGAGCTATTCACCTTCGCGGCAGGGGAGCGTCACAAGAACCGGGCGACGTGGGTGGAGCTCACCGATCGTTTCTTCGCCGCGGGCATCGGTCGAGACTCGTGCGTTGTCGCTTTGGGCGGTGGCGTGACCGGGGACCTCGCCGGATTTGTCGCCGCGACCTACATGAGAGGGATTCCGGTCGTTCAGGTCCCCACGAGCTTGGTCGCCATGGTAGACGCTTCCGTGGGAGGAAAGACCGGAGTGGACGTGGCCGCGGGGAAGAACTTGGTCGGAGCCTTTCATCCGCCACTCCTCGTCGTCGCTGATCCCGAAGCGGTCGTGACGCTTCCTCGGGCCGAGCGGGCCCAGGGTTTGATCGAGGCAGTGAAGCACGGCGTGATCATGGACAGCGCTTACTTCGAGGAGCTGGACCGCGAGGTGCCCAGGATCCTGGATGGGGAGGCCACTGCGGTGGAGCGTGCGGTGCTACGGTCGATGGAGCTCAAGTCCGAGGTCGTGTCCGATGACGAATTGGAGGCGGGTCGTAGAGAGATCCTCAACTTCGGGCACACCCTGGGGCATGCCATCGAAGCCGCGAACTCCTACTCCGTTAGCCACGGTACGGCGGTCGGGTGTGGGATGGTGCTGGAGGCCCGTATCGGCGTCGAGCTTGGCATAACCGTCGAGGGCACCGCAGAGCGTATAGAGGAGGTCGTTGGAAACGTCGGCCTCCCACGGGGTTTACCCGGGGGGGCCGCGCCGGCTGACATCATGTCTTATCTTGCCATGGATAAGAAGGTTCGGGACGGACGGACTCGCTTCGTATTACTCTCACGGATCGGGACGGTTTACTTTGCTCATGAATCCTGGAGTCATCCGGTGGAGGAGCAGCTCGTGTTGGACGTCGTCGATTCCTTCGCGAGGAGATGAATGGGGAGTGCGGTGTTTCAGAGGTTCGCGAGCCGCCGAGAGTGCCAAGGCGCCGGATCCGGGGTACCTGCGCCGCAGGCGTGGGTCAGGCGCGACGACGAGGAATCGCAGGGCTATTTCGGAGACACTTCTGAAGCGCCGCACTAGGCAAGGAGCGATGGCGGAATCATCCGAGCGAACTGAGAAGGGGGCTCGACGGGGACCGGATCATACGGTTGCCTCCGTTCTTACGTCACGCGCGACCTCGGATCCGGAGGGCGTGTTCCTCCTTCATGACGACGAGATCGTGACCTTCGGTCAGATGGAGAGCTGGGCGGAGGCGCTCGCTGCGTCGCTCGCGGGCTTGGGGATCGAGGCCGGAGACCGTGTCGCGGTCATCATGCCGTCCTGGCCCGAGTTCGTGATCTCCACGTTCGCCGTGGCCAAGCTCGGAGCCGTGCTGGTGCCCCTCGACCCCAGGCTGACCGCAGAGGACCTCCGCTATACGCTCCGGCACTCCGAGGCTGTTGCGGCGATCACGGCGGAAACCCTCGAAGACTTCGACTTCCTCCAACTGTTCGAGGAATTGATGGTCAAGCTCCCCGACCTCCGGTATCTGGTCACGGTCGGGAAGGAAGATCTCTGGTACGACGATCGCATCTTTCAGTTCGAGGATCTGTTGTCGGCGGGGGGGGGGCGCGACTATTCGGCGACTGCGGTCGATCCGGCTCAGGACGTGTTCGCAGTACTCTATACCTCAGGGACCACCGGCAAGCCCAAAGGGGTCGACCTCAGCCACCGCAACATCCTCGATGTGGCGGGAAGAACGGTAGAGGCGTTGGGTCTGGGGCCCGATGACCGTGTCGTGGGGGTCACGGCTCTGTTTCATGTATTCGGCCTGGGCCCCG
>Ga0310123_10000826_pt1 | contig 27089 bp, 23 predicted proteins | sample CB6_AW_1057_MG_FD_203505 | JGI IMG/M metagenome (GOLD analysis project Ga0310123, IMG submission 203505) | Marine microbial communities from Western Arctic Ocean, Canada - CB6_AW_1057 | ecosystem: Environmental > Aquatic > Marine > Oceanic | place: Canada: Western Arctic Ocean | collected... | reverse complement strand
ACACCGCACCGGCCGACACCGCACCGGCCGACACCGTAGCTGCTGACACCGTAGCTGCTGATACCGCACCGGCTGACACCACACCGAAGGTCTTGCCGACGCGCAGCGCCGGCGATCCCCACCCGAAAGCGCAATGTAAATGTGTGGCGCCCAAGCCGCTGTTGGCTGCTAGTGCAGAGATTCACGGTCAGAAGTGGAACGACTTGGACGGCGATGGTGAGCGGGATGCCGGCGAGCCCGGGCTGAACGGCTGGGTCATCGAATTGTTCGACGATCGGGGCGCTTTGGTCGCCACGCAGACCACCGCGGACATAGATCTTGATGGTAGTGGCACGATTGATCCGGAAACTGAACGCGGGCTATACTGGTTCACCGGTCTGGATGTGAAACGGTTATTCGGTCCTGAGTCAGAAATGAAATCCGCGGGCAGCCCCCTGTTTGCTGATGTACGACGGTCAATCGATAAATTTAACCAGGACGACAAAGGGAGTAAACTTGGCTCTGACGATCACAAAACTCCCGCAACTGCAGACTCGGATCAGAAACAGACGCCTAAACTCGATTCAGTAAATCAGAAACCGGTTGTAGCGACCAGCCACAACTCGACCGCCGCAACCTGTGGTGAAGATACCTGTGGTGAAGATACCTGTGGTGAAGATACCTGTGGTGAAGATACCTGTGGTGAAGATACCTGTGGTGAAGATACCTGTGGTGAAGATACCTGTGGTGAAGATACCTGTGGCGATGAACCCTGCAGATATTTCTCAGGTAAGCCGCTGAGTGAGTTCACTTCAATCACTGGCTGGAAGCCCAGCGAATGGTGTGAATCGTTATATAAATCAGCAAACAACGGTTCTTGGTCCAGCCTTCTCAACGGGGGAGTTGAAGCAACGTTTCTCTATGCTCGACTGGATAGAGCAACTAGCTCAGTTGCAGCTTTTGACGACACGGATGAACTCGTCACAGGTTACTCCGCTGACGTTCGAGATAATGACGATTTGAATGGTGCCCCCCGTGTTTGGCTGGGAGGTGGAAATGGCTGCTGGGGTGTCGTCGGGAGATGGTGGGATTATCGAGCAGGAGATGCAGACTTTCGTCTTCGGGAGCCCGACATTGTCGGTCTCAACAGTTCAATGCGCGCCTATACCGCTGACTTGGAAATAACCCGACGCTGGTGTAAAGGGTGCGTGACGGGCGGGATGTCATTTGGTGCGAGACATGCGAATCTTTCCTCTCAAACCGGCGTCAGCCTGCGTAGTGTCATTGGTCACGATGATGTCTTCGGTGTCGCAAACACAGATCGCGAGTTCGAGGGATCCGGTCTTACTTTTGGAATCCAGGCGACCCGTCCACTAAACGACCTTTGCCGTGGTATGAGTTTGTTTAGTTCGGTCCGAGGCTCGTACCTCTGGGGTGATGCGCGATCCGCTTCCAGTTGCGGAACATCACTCGTAAGTAATCACACTGAAATTTTCGCCACACAAGCCGACAACAACGCTTTTGCGGCGACAGATAATGGGGGCATGTTGATCACGGAAATGCAAACTGGCCTGGAATGGAAACACAAAATCAAATGCACGTCCGCTATTGCCTTCTTTCGCCTGGCTGCTGAGTGGCAGCAATGGATTGGTGATACCGTTATAGCTACAGGTGCAGCCTCGACTTCCCTCCGGACACCAGGTGCCATAATCAACACAAACGCGGATGCCGGTGACCAAGCTCTTGACCTGCTCGGTCTGGCCGTAGCCGCAGGTATTACTTACTGATCTTGAGACTGCTCAGGCTGGCAACCTGGCCGCCGACAAAAAGAAAGCCGCTGCCAGTGGTTACCACTGGCAGCGGCTTGTTTCTTTGGTGACTGCAGTAAATCCAAATTACCGCACCCTCACGCAATCATCAAAAGCCAGGAGTCACCCATGATTCTGCATCAGCAATCACCTCGCTGTGGCGTATGCTCCACCGACGCTTCCAAGGTCCCGTTGTTGATTGTAGTTCCAGGTAAAACGTATGTTTTGGACTCCTTCACTATAGGTTTGGCCCCATCGCCGCGTGTAGAACGATGACAGGCTGTTTGAAGCACCTTCGGCCGATGACTCAAGGTTGTTCGAAGCCTCGGCATCGTAGAAGTTTCTTGTCTCGGTATAGCCGTCACCGGTGATCGTAGTAGTGCCCTCATATAACAGACTATCGATCACCACGTCCAGGAAAGACCAGCTACTACCACGGACCGAAACAGCCGACCCCGAACCACGAACTTGCATGCCTTCCGCATCGCCAATGATCTGCATCCCAGACAGACCAAACGCATTCAAATCAGTCCGCGACAGTTGACCGTCATCAGCAAATCCCTGGCCTCCGGCAACAACCAGAGCCGCAACACAAATCAAATTTTTCATCTAAATCCACCCTCAAAAAGAAAATCTCAAACGTTTGAAAACAGGAATTACAGCCCCGTTACTGACCCAACTCCTAACGCCTTGCCCATTCGTCTCACAAAGCGCACTCGCTGCAATTTTCCTTTTGTTCCTGTATTAACAATTTGTGTCACCCAATGTCAAAAGATCTTTTTGAATTTTCTTCATTCGAAAATGGCTCATCGACACATCAACACCAAATAATGTGACGAATAGGCGGAACCGGACCCGCAGCCAGAAAACTTGAAGCAGACATCGGGTGCCAGAACGGCACTGACTGGATTCAGATATTTGGGGGGACACACGCATTTTTCCGGCTCCGGAAAGACGCCCAACAGCAGTTGCTGAAGTCACTGGAAACGGCCGGACTGGATGTTGTGTCAGCTCATGGATTATGGTGGGCTTGGAAACTGATCAGGCCGACAGATCTGCTCGTCCCTTTTAAAGAATTCCGTATCTCGCCGACTCAGAAATACAGTTCACACCCCCGAGGCAATCGGCCCGGTATTATCGGGGTGCAACGAGATGACCGATCCGCTGGCAGAGGCCCGGGCGCTACGACTCGAGTTGTTTCTTCAGTGCCTGAAGTTCGGCCTCGACCTCATCCTGTCGTTCCTGTTGAGACTGCAAGAACGTGTGAATTCCCGCATCCGACTCCACCTGTATATCAGCCGCAGACCCGGTAATGCTGCCCAATCGACGTAACGCTTCACTATGGCGCGCTTCCAAAGCCTTTTGTATCCGCAGCATATGTTCATATGTCCTGACCGCCGCCTCCCGTTCCGGCTTAAGTCCCTCAAGCAGGTCTTCGATTTCAACTTTGCGAGACAGCGCATCACGAGCTTCATCCTCCCGATTGGCATGCAGTGCCTGGCGGGCTCGACTCACCCACCGGTGCATCTGCTCGGTGTGCTCCTCAATGTCACGCTGAATTCGGGCGCGATTCTTGTCGGCTGTACGAGCGCTGCGGCGAGCCCCCGACAAACCCTGCACCATTCCCCGAATTACCTCCCGCAGCGTGATCTTCGGGTTCTCTGACCCATCCAGTATCTCTGTCAGACTGCAGGTGACGATATCCGTGAGACGTGTAAAATAGGGCATAGTAAAATCTCAATAAACGACGGGTACATACGGACCGGATCCTGTTTTCGACAAACAGACCGAACGCAGCAACTGGATCAAAGGATCATGTGATTTTGGAAGTTGTTTCTTCGGAGAATCCTCGGCAGGACAGATGGCATCTCAGTTTTTCTTTGGCCAGTCGCAGACGACTTTTCGCTGTTGGCAGCGTTGTCTGCATCGCGTCGGCCACTTCGGACAAAGTCAGGGAGTTGAAATGATGCAAGTGGAACGTTTCTCTTTGCTCTTCCGGCAAGTCGTTCAGAAGCTCGTTCACGACGTCAGTGAGTTCCGACTGGGACGCGCGGACGACAGGTGACACAAAATCGTCGGGCAGCAGGGACAACAAGTCGACCGTCGCTCCGCCATCAGCGTCGGGCTTCAGCCGCACGCGGCGAACAAGGGCGTCACGGGCAGCTCGACGCGTGTGATCGATCAACAAATTGCGGGCGATCCGAAATAACCAGCCTCGGAATTGCCCTGTGGGCAGGTAGTCCCATGCGCCACGATACAGCCGCAGCAGCGTTTCCTGGACAAGATCTTCGGAAAGCGATTGATCCCGTGAATTCCGCAGAAAAAAGCCGAACAATGGCCCCTGCCAGGTGTCGACAATATCATCGAACGCACCACCCTCACCATTTGCAGTCGGATCATACGCTGGTCATCGTCGGTGTACTGAGTCATACGTCGGCAAAGCGAAGAAAAGTGGCACAGGCATGAAACGCGCGGGCGATTTGTACGGAGCTGCCGCTCTATGAATTTGAACCAGTTTTTCTCTTATCGGACGTGGTATACTGGCTGGAAGATGAACTCGGCAGCATACCCGGTTAATTCGTGAGTCGCACGCGAGAAAATGCCGCCGTCACAAAACAGCACACACGCTCACCACGAACTGAACAGGTGTTGGAACGGCCAAATTGACCAGTCCGGTTCTTACCATCCTCCGCATTGAGACTCTCCGTCTGGCTTCAGAGAATTGAGAGCAACACTAATTCCTGGTGTCTCGTTTCAGGCCTTTACGCCAATGAATTGCTCCAAGGCATCCATTCCGGCTTCGATGATGTCCATACTGGTCGCGAACGACAGTCGCACGTAACCAGGTGCTCCAAAGGCGTCTCCCGTAACCAGTGCAACGTGAGCGTTATCCAAAAGGGCTGTACAGAAGTCTGAACTGTTGTCGACTTTGACTCCTCCGGGGAGTTGGCGCCCGAAATGACTGCTGACATTGAAGAACGCATAAAATGCACCACCTGGCTCCGCGAAACTCAGACTGGACATCGAACGCAGACGGTTCAGCACATACTCACGACGCTCCTGAAACTCTCTCAGCATGTCCCCAATGGCCTCCTGTGGACCGTTTAACGCTGCAATGGCAGCATACTGACTGATGCTGCAGGGATTGGATGTCTGTTGGCTTTGCAGCCGTGTGATCGCAGCGGTGACGTTTTGCGGAGCGAGGGTCCAGCCAATACGCCAGCCAGTCATCGCCCAGGCTTTGCTGACGCCGTTCACAATGACTGTTCGCTCTTTGACATCATCACCAAAAGACGCAAAGGTGCGGAACGTATAGCCTTTGTAGATCAATTTGTCGTAGATCTCATCGGACATTACGATGACGTCTTTCTCGACGGCAACTCGGGACAGTGACTCCAGTGTGTCCACCGGATACACGGCTCCTGTGGGGTTGCCAGGACTGTTGAGCATCAGCAGACGCGTCTTGTCTGTGACAGCCGCGGAAAACTGATCGGCCGTCAGACAGAAGCCGGATTCTTCGGTGGTTTCGACAAGCACCGGAACTGCACCTACAAGCTCCACCAGAGCAATGTAGCTCACCCAAAACGGCGTGGGGATAATGACTTCATCGCCTGGTTCACAGACAGCAGTCAGCACGTTGTGAATCGCGTGCTTAGCTCCGTTGGACACGGCCACCTCCGACGGCTCCCAGGCAATCTCGTAGTCCCGTTGGAAGGCATCGCAAACGGCCTGCTTGAGTTCCGGGATTCCAGTCGCAGCTGTGTAGTGAGTGTGGCCGGCATCCATGGCCCGTTTGGCCGCCTCACAAATGTGGTCCGACGTTGTGAAGTCCGGCTCACCCAGCGTAAATTCAAGAACGTTAACACCCTGCGATCGAAGTTCTCGGGCCTTGGCAGCAGCAGCGATTGTGGCGGAGGGTTTCAGTTGATTGACGAGCGTCGACGTGTACATGATTCAGGCTGGATTCCGGATGAAATACTCATAGAACACACACAGGAGTCTGTCAGGACTTCATTCCAGTGACCTGTGACCTCGTCTGGAAGTCCGGGCTCTCAGAAAGCTGAATTTCTTAGGAGTCAGACTGTGGGATCCGGGTCGAAGGAAGTGTGGCGAGCCACTTGGCTCGACGGCCGAATATCGGAACATGTTTCGGACTCACACGTTACGATTGGTCAATTTTCCGAAACTCGTGTGAACTCCCGCAGCGGACACCCATTCTCAGCGAGGACCGATCCCTGCAACTGTGTCATGGTCGCGGCTAGATCCGGCAAATCTTTCCGACCTTCACACCAAAGTGCCATCATGTCCCACGAAGGAACCGGGAAGGGCTACAAAAAGCACTTCTCGAACCAATTCTGCAGCGAAGTCCACAAAAACGAAATCAGGTGCGGCAAGGTCCGTGACGAAGCGAGCAACTGCGACGAAGCGACCAACTGCGGCGAAGTCAGGGGCCGTCACGAAGCACACAACCACTGCAAAGAAAATCACAACTAGCAGATCAACCAAGGCCGGTGGAGCGAAGAAACGAACCACGAGTCGTCGAGCTGGAAAGAAGCAACACACCGGCAACCGCTGTGATCCACGATCATCCTGGAAAGCAACTGAATTGATTCGGTTACTTTTGCACCTTCAAACTACCTGCGGATGGCCCACAGAGCGTCGAAGGTTCGAAGATAAATGGTGCCGTCAGCAATGACAGGTGACGCCGACATGGCTTCTCCGATCTCATTGCGAGCCACAAGTTCGAATTTCCGCCCTGCTTTGACAACAGTGACTCTTCCGTCGCGAGCGGTCAGATACAGATGCCCATCAGCGTAGACCGGTGATGCTCGATGTCGGTTGTTGTGAGTTCGCTCCATGTAGATTTCTTCGCCAGTTTGACGGTCAAGAACCAGCAAAATTCCGTTCTCACGGCACAGGTACACAAAGTCACCATGAATCAGCGGTGACGGAACGTCCGGAGTGTTCCTGTCACGAACCCAAAGAATGGCCGCGTCGCTTCCCGTCAGATCACCGTTTTGATTGGCTCGGATTGCATAGACCGGTCCGTTCTTGGCAGTCGGGCATACAATGATGCCGTCCGCGGCTCCTGTAGATGCGACAAAACGGAGTGTCGGGTGATAGGGTCGACGCGGATCGTCCTGCGGATTCAGGCCACCCAGTCGCCAGATCTCCTGTCCATCCCCCAGCGAGTAAGCAACGGTGTAGTCAGCTCCGTGAGTGATCAGATAAGTCAACCCTCCAAAGTCGTACAGCATCGGAGAAGCATACGAATGTTCGTTTTCGCTGTGTGCTCCCGTCACACGGTCTGCCTTCCAGAGATGGTCTCCTGTCAGCGAATCGACGGCAGCGACAAGTGCTTCCTGAGTTTCAGCCTTTCTGTCGCCGTGAATCAGCTGCAGAAAGAGACGGCCTTCATGAAGCACTGGCGTTGCAGACATCCCGAAAGCAATATTGAATTTTCCATAGCGATCCTGGAGATCGAGTTTCCAGACAGGCTTTCCCGTAACCGTAAAACAGGCCAGATCGCCGGTCGCCATACAGGACCAGACATGTTTACCGTCCGTAATCGGCGAAGGTGACGCCGAATTTCCTTCGTCCCCGCGGACGAGTTTGTTCCCCTGACCAATCTGACGCCGCCATTGTTCCTGACCATCAGTACCGACACAGATCAGCACCAGACGTTCGCCGTCGACCGTCGTCACAAAGATCTGCTCGTCCCAGACGGCGGGAGTTGCTCCTGCAGGTCCAGGCAATGTGAACCGCCACGCGACGTTCTTGTCCTTTGACCACTGGACCGGGAGATCTTTTCCCGTTGAGATTCCATTGCTCGTGGGACCACGCCAGGAACCCCAGTTGTCAGCAACAGCCGTCTGAACGACAACGATCAAAACAACTGCAATACTCAGGCGGCTGATTGGTTCCATGATGCACTTCTGCAGGTAAACAACGTTGGAATAACGGTGGCCATGACGGTCGAGGTTCCGAAAACCGGGGAACCGAACTCTCCGGATCAGACAACAGATTATCTGTACACGTCAGGAAATCACAGGGAGCCATCAGGGATTCTGACAGATCTGGCGGCGACCTTTTTACACTTACTACTGCAGAATCACTCACCCGGCACTGAGATCGTCTGTTTCCAGACAATTGCTGCCAACCGGATGATCGGGCGATAACCTGCATGATGCGGGCTCCATCGCGAGCGGCACGGCCGGCTCCGGCGGGTTGAATCACGGGACCACTTTGTTGAACCGGCGATCACAGGCCAGCATGTCGCTGAAGACATCAGACCGCACAAACCGGGTTTGGTGCTGATTCAAACTGGCGTTTTTCTGGCCAGTTCCAGCGGAACCACATCCAGGTCCACTCCAACGACTTCGCCGGCGGCGCCCAGTGTTTTCGTCTGGACGGCAAAGCCACCGGTGCAGCAACACAGATCCAGAACGAATGTACCACCGCAGAAATCCACCAGCCGTTTTCGGTTGTCTCGCCAGTCACAAAAGAACCCTGTCTTATGACCGCCTACGAAACCAACGTGGAACCGCGTCCCGAACTCCTGAATTTCAACTTCATCCGGACAGCACCTCGACCGGACCTCAGCAGGGTGCAGACCCGCCTGCGACTCAAAATTGCGGGCTAGTTTTGATAATCAAATGACATGTTCCCACCAGCGGGGCAAGCTGTTCCAGCAGCACAACCGCATGTCGATACATTCCCAAGCTGTAACATTCGGCCGAAAGAACATTCCCCCGTTTGTCCACGACAATTCCTGATAATCCATCTGATTCCGCGTGAATGACGCGACACGCACCAGCAACGTTATCGAACTGTAAAACATTTTTTCGCAGATCCACGGCTTGCTTCAGACGCTGCTGCCATTGACTGATCTGACTGCTGCGGCCGTGCACAGCTTCCGGAGTTGCCAATGGCTCATTTACAAATCCGTCCCGCGAAAGGCAATTGTCGACTGTGTCGCGGACACACTGACCTGTGGCATCCTATCTTCGTCGTGCGAGGAGCTGATTCAGGAAAGGCTGCATATCGGTGGGCCATGACGTCTTGAATTCCAGCACTTTATCAAATGTCGGATGCCGAATGCACAGGATTGCCGCATGCAGTGCCAGCCGTGGCGAACCACTGTCGTCTTCAAGCGGTTCATTCAGTCGACCACGATATTTGATGTCACCACACACTGGATGTCCCATCTCTGCCAGGTGAATCCGGATCTGATTGGTTCGGCCGGTTTCCAGCGTACATTCCAGTTCGCTGTAGCCGCCCAGCCTGCGTAGAGTATGAACATGGGTAATCGCCTGCTGACCAATGGATACATCTGCGGAGCTTCCCCGAACCCCGTCACCTCGATCCCGTATCAACTGCGAAACCACTGTCTGGTCAGTTATTGCTCCTGGAACGAGGCAGAGGTATTTGCGCACTGCTTTGTGTGAAGCAAACTGGCGGATGATTTGCTGCTGAGCTGCCTCGGTGCGTGCAAACACCAGCAGACCACTGGTGTCCCGATCAATGCGGTGAACGGCCAGCAATCGCGGTCGTTTTTGACGCAACCGCTCGCCGGTTCGCTGTGCAGCGTGTTGAGCGATCAATCGAGCGACGGATTCGTCCAGGGTCGGTTGGATCCGACGGCGCCGTTCCGTCCAGCAGAGTTCCGAACTGCGGCGGAGCGTGACCATACCAGACGGTTTTTCCACAATCACCAGTTCACGGTCCACATAGCGGACAAGGACGCCTTCGTCAGACGGTGGCGGGGCGAGCGGCCTGGTACTGACTTGCACCTTTTCACCCTGTGTCAGTGTGCGACCCTCATCAATACATACCACGCGGTTAATGGTGACACGCCGAGCCCGCAGCAATCGCCGAACATGCTTCCATGATTTTCCAGGCATGTGCCGACGCAATTCTGCCAGGATTTTTCCAGGCTGCTCAGATTCAATTTTAAACAGGAGTTCAGCGGGTGACACAGTGGGTGTCCTGACGGGTCATCTGGATTTTGCCAATATACGAGCACAGTTTCAGCGTAAGTCGTCGATCTGAGCTTTCTGCCAGTCTGCGCCGCGCCCGCTGGCCCGTCAATTTCTGTTTACTCGGTCTGCGATTGATTGTTTCTATCGGCCCGCCAGCGTGGTCTCAAGGAATCCAGCATGATTCCATTCAAGAGTACGACCAATGACAGACGTTGAAGACATCCAGCGATATCTCCGGCGCAGCTGTTTAAGCGCAGCAGTCATCGACACAACCTGCTGTTCCTGATCACCGCCGAAACCTATGACATAGGGATTCGTTTGCGGAGCAGAATGGCGGGAACCAGCAGCAGCAGGACCGTGCCCTCTGTGAACATGCTCCCGGTCACAGAAAAGACAACGGCTGCGTCCAGCATGATGATCCCAAGCAGCATCGTGCCCACCGTTCTTTGCAATACGGGTGACTGACCATTACGGATCGCTGCAATACCTCGTACCGCAGTGAATCCAGCAATTATGCCGAATTGCAGCACTGCAACTGTCGCAGTGGTCTGGTCTCGTTGAGTCGACAGGGTTGAGCCAGCACTGACAGCAACACCCGCTATGGCCATGATCAGACCAGTGAACAGCCCGAATTCGGACGTTTTGCCAGCCTCATTACGGGCGAACCAGGTCACTCCGGCGATGTACACAGTCAGACCTAAGGCGGCGCCAAGAACCGGCTGCTGCCACGACATTACAGCTCCTGACGAATTGACCGCAGTACTTGCTCCCAGGGACAGATTCAGGAAACGACAGATGGCCATGCTGAACGGACCAGCCCAGGTTTGTTTGAGAATAGCATCGTAGGCCAGTACGGCGATCACGATCATTCCCGCGACCCGGAGACTGTGGCCGGCACGGGCAGCGGCAAGCGAAGCGGCGGCCGCCGCCGCCAACCCAACTGCCATCAGCAAACATCCAACGATTGATGCAGATTGAAGTGAAATCCGTCCACTGGGGATCGGACGCTCGGGTCGTTGGACTGCGTCCAGACGAGCATCAAAAACATCGTTCAGGACCATCCCGCTGAGATACAGACCAGCACTACTTAGCAACAGCCATGGGAGCACCAGCCAGCTGGGTTTGCCGATGGCCGCGGCACCGACAAGAAACCCGCAAATGACATCGGCCAACGCAGTGAAAACGGTCGGTAGTCGCAGAAGCTGGAGCCATGTCAGCAATGGTCTTGTCGGAGATGCTATAGCGGGCAAAGTGGGAGGGACCTCAGATTATTGGTGATCATCGACACGCTATTCATGAATCAACAGGTCTGCCAGATAAATTGCCGTGATGGTCTTTCCCTGTGCATTCTTTTCGTGGGATGAATACCAGGACATGACAGCTTCTGTGAGACTGAGTTCGATGAAGCCTGGATATGACGTAATCACCGCCACTGGGAAGTTCGACAAATTCTTCCAGTGTACTGTCATTCAGCCAGTACATGCAGGTTCTGGCTCCATCAGCCAGCTTTCGACCACCCACGACCCAGCGGTCACCCCACTTCAGCAGCAGCGGCCCACCGATGTATCGATCCAGATTCACGCGATTCCAGTCGGTCCACGGGTGATGGAAACGCAGAACCTGCACCGGCTTGCGACCGAATGCTCGACCGACGGCCGTAACGCTGCCGTTGTCATCGAATTGAAATACTGTTTCGTCACCCTCGATTGGTTGAAACACCGATCTTTTTCGCCGGACGAGACTATCATCGCTCTCCAGCATCAGTGATTCAGTCTTGGGGCCTTCAACTTTTTCGTTGACTTCGAAGTCGATCTTGCGCCGCCCGCACAAATATGCAGTGTCGCCCCAGGCTGCCGCTCGCCAGATATAATGCCCAAACGTGCCGTCCGGCATGATCGGATCGCTCCACGCTGTCCCGACATCTGTCCATACTGCATAACCGAGGTAAAGATTGAGATCATAGTTTGCCCGATCCAGTGATGTGGCACCGCTGTACCAGGTGCCCGTGTAGAGAAACAGCTTATCCTTGAAGACGAGAAAATGTGGGTCGCGAGTGTCTCTATGTCGTACGCTGAATCGATGCACAGGATTCCACGACTTGAGATCACTGCTTACCAATACAATGATCGATGCCGTGGGATACACCATATGACCATCCGGGCAACTGCGGAATGTCAAATAATGACGTCCACCAAATCGGACCATGTCAGCAAATGCGTTGTGTTCACCGTTGTCAAACACGCGTCGGGTGTTACTGACTTCGACTTGAGGAGTATCTGCTCCCGGCGAGCCCAAGCTTTCGATAGTGGACATCAGCAATAATGTGACTGAAAGCACCGGGTGAAAGATGTGAGGACCAGGCATGAATTGTCTTTCTGGTCAAACGGCGTTGCCACGGTTGTCGACCACGGCTGTCTGGAATCCGGTGATCCTGTTGTCTTTGAGTTCCACAGCCCCCACGTCTGTTCCCATTTGAATTCCTGTGCGCTGCAGGGCTTGTCGATCTTCCACGAATTCATTCCCAATGATCCGTATCTCTTTCGTATGACCCGTTATGTCGATCCCTATACCATCCGGACCACCGCTGTTGCTAATCCGGTTATGCTCAACAAGATTCCGGTTAGGCCAGAAATCCTGACCACGGGAATCATCCCGAAACAGGATGCCTACTTTTCCGCTGTTGGAAATATGATTATTGCGTATCACATTGTCCGTGTCGTTGTGGCCAATCGACATCCCATAATTGCGATTGGCGTCGATGTCATTGCCTTCGGCCAGACCGAACTTCACACCCCAACACCAGAACAGTCCGATATCATTGCGTTCCAGTCGGTTGCCACGAATCAGCGGTCTCTGTGACCCCGATCCTGGATGGACGCCGAGGTCGGCGTTGTCATGGCTGTGGCAGTTTTCCACAACGACATCGTGGCAGATCTGGAAACTGATGCCATCACCATTGTAATTACGTGCGGTCACGTTCCTGATCATGGTTCGGTTACAGTCCTGCAGGAATATGCAGCCGCCGTAGTTTCCATTCAGGTTCCCGCAATTCGCCTTATTGCCGTCCAGTGACAGACCTTCGATCACCACATCTGACGTATGTTCGCTGGTCAGTAATGGAAACAAGGACGAGCACCTCGGCTCACCAGTCAGCCACAGGTTTTCTCTGTGGCCGTCGTTGAGTTTAAACCGATTGCCGGAACGTGCCAGCAGTGTCCGTTTGACGACCACCAGATCACCGTTATGAGGATTCATGGCTCGAAGTGTGACTCCGTCGCCAACTCGGAAATTACCGACTTCTTTCAGCGTCATTTCCTGATCATACCAGTCCGAATCCTCCGCGAGTGCGGTGGTTTCTGATGGTCCGCGAGTGATTACGGTTTCTTCACCACTTCCAAGAAGGCGAATATCCGACGGCAGGCAAATGGCGTTGCGGAGCGTATATGTTCCTGGCAGCAGCCGCACTGTGCCACCCCCTACACGTCCCGCATAATCCACCGCCGCCTGAATGACCTTATCACCGGTTCCGACAAGATCACCGGTTTTCGTGCCAACCGTGACAGTGAGCTTTTCGTCCCATTTGGGTTCAAACCGGTCGTCACCATCCGTTGCGCGGGGATCGACAACGGAGGGTCGGTCGTCTGCATACAAACCGGAAATTCCACTGACTGCTGCTGCAGCGGTTCGAAGGAAAGAGCGTCGACTCCAGGCGGCAGACATTGCAAGGTCTCCAGTCAGATTCACCATTTGTCATTAAGCAGACAGACGTCGGACCGCCAATTGTCCCGGATCAGGAGGGGCAACACCAGTTTCTGACACAAGTCCATTAGGAACGGCGCCCGACCAGTGAAAAGACGACTGCTTCCGGCGACACCAACTGGTGAGTTTGGTATCGTTCCACATTGAACATCAGCCGTTGGCCTGACAGGAAATCCTTCACCGTTATGAAAGTTCTTTCCGGCATTCAGCCCACCGGACGATTTCACTGGGGTAACTACTTTGGAGCAATCCAGCAGTATATTGCTCTGCAGGGGAATGATCAGTCTTTCTATTTCATTGCCGACCTGCATGCTCTAACGACCATTCGGAATTCGGAGACGCTTGCTCAAAACACAGCAGATGCGGCACTCGATCTTCTGGCACTGGGACTCGACCCCGCACAGGCAACTCTCTTTCGCCAGTCCGATGTTCCTGAAATCACCGAACTCACATGGCTGTTGCTCACAATCACACAGATGCATCTGCTGGAAAAATGCGTTTCGTACAAGGACAAGAAGGAACGTGGCGTTCCGGCGGATGCCGGACTGTTCACGTATCCGGTACTGATGGCTGCCGACATCCTGATTTACGACAGCGATACCGTACCCGTTGGAGCGGACCAGATTCAGCACCTGGAAGTGACTCGCGATATCGCTCAACGATTCAACTCACTGTTTGGTGAAACGCTGGTGCTGCCAAAACCATATGTGCTCGACGCTTCGGCCAAAGTGCCAGGCACAGACGGGGAGAAGATGTCAAAGAGTTACAACAATACAATCCCGATCTTCGATACCCCAAAACGACTGCGGAAACTTATCAATCGGATCAAAACCGATTCTAAATCCATGGATGAACCAAAGGATCCGGATACGTGTGCCGTCTTTGAGCTGTATCGACTTTTTGCGTCCACGGAAGAACAGGCTCATTTGCGAGAGCGTTACCTTGCCGACGGTATGGGATACGGAGAAGCCAAGGAGCAACTGTTTGAGTCGGCGATGGAGTACTTCGGCACAGCGTTTGAGCGGCGGCATGACCTCCAACAGCGACTCGATGACGTGGAGGACATCCTGCAGGCCGGTGCCTTAACCGCGAGGACAAAAGCTCGGGAGGTCGTCGACCGCGCCAAACAGGTCTGCGGTTTGAGTCGCCGCTAAAGGCTTCTATACGTCCACAACATTCTCAGCAGCTTCATGTCCACAACACTCATCCAAAACGCCGAGATCGTTCTGCCCCACGGAATCAATAATGCTGATGTTGTGCTCAATGGCGAACTCATCGACCAGATCGTCGATCGAGGCAGCTTCTGTGCTGCTGACGAAATCGTCGACGCTAGTGGGTTGCATCTGATTCCAGGTGTCATCGATGACCAGGTTCACTTTCGAGACCCCGGTTTGACTCACAAGGAGGACCTTTCCACCGGCAGTCATGCGTGTGCCAGAGGTGGCGTCACAACATTTCTGGAGATGCCGAACACCAGTCCGGCGACCATCACACTGGACTCACTCGATGCCAAACTGCGGACCGCCGCTGAAAAGTGTGTCGTCAATTACGGGTTCTACATCGGTGCAACTCCAGATAACATCGAAGTCCTTCAGCAGGCAACTCGGACCCCGGGAATCAAAATTTTTATAGGCGCCAGTACAGGAAACCTGCTGGTTGATCAACAATCGGCGCTGGAACGCATCTTTGCGGACACGGAACTTCCGATCTGCGCTCACTGTGAAGATGAAGCGACCGTTCGAGCCAACTCTGAACGGTTGCAGGGTGGTTCGCGCTGTGCTGACCACAGCCTGATTCGAGACCACGCGGCGGCACTAATCGCGACTCAGCGAGCAGTCGATCTGGCCGAACGACATCAGCACAAGTTCCATGTTCTGCATGTGTCGACGGCACAGGAAGTCGAGTTTCTGCGCACGGCAAGCGACCTGATTACAGCCGAGGCATGTCCACATCACCTGCTGTTTAATATCAACGACTACGAACGACTCGGAACACTGGTCCAGATGAACCCTTCAATCAAGACCACAGAAGACTGCGTTGCCCTGTGGGAGGCCCTGCTGGAAGGGACGATCGGTGTCATCGCCACTGATCATGCACCGCACACTCTGGAAGAAAAGAGCGAGCCCTATCCGCGGTCGCCATCCGGGCTGCCGGCCGTCGAGAATTCACTGGCGTTGATGCTGGACTGCGTGAACCAGGGTCGCTGTTCACTGGAACAGGTTGTACAGTGGATGTGCGAAGCACCCGCAGGAGTCTGGAATATTCGCAACAAAGGGCGCATCGCGGAAGGATACGACGCGGACCTGGTGCTTGTGGACCTGCAGAGGAAACATACGGTCCGAAACGCTGAACAACTCACGAAGTGTGGCTGGAGTCCCTGGGATGGTGTCCTGCTCACGGGACAGCCGGTCCACACATGGGTGATGGGACAAACCGTATTCGCAGATGGGCAAGTCAACACCGATCGTCGAGGCCATGAGGTGCGTTTCGACCGCTAACCAGCATTGTGCACGGAGTGAGACAAACGGGTACTGTCTCGATGCCGCAACTTTTCATGAGGCATGACGTCAAGAATATTCGACATCCGGCCTGTCACCATTTGTCGGATGACACGGTGGCAATCAAATGCGACAAGGCACCGAACGACAGCCCGTGTTTACCTCCGACGGTCACACAAGGTCCGTTCGAAGCCAGCCCTGCTTCCATGCATAAAGGTGCGTAAAACAGGGAAACAAACATCAACTTTCAGCCACTGCGGGCCCCACGACGGGGTCAGGTGAAAATGCCGCAGTACAGAAACAGAGAACGCCATCGGGGAAAAACAGCATGCCTGGAAAACGAGTCCTGCTGCTGGCAGGTGACTACGTCGAAGACTACGAAATCATGGTTCCGTTTCAGACACTGCTCACTCTTGGAGTGCAGGTGGATGCGGTCTGTCCGGAAAAGTCGGCCGGTGACTCCGTCCGAACCGCCATTCATGACTTCGAAGGCGATCAAACCTACAGTGAAAAGCCTGGACACAACTTTACATTGAACGCTGACTTCGATTCTGTTGACACCTCTGCGTACGACGGAATACTGATTCCTGGTGGACGTGCACCCGAGTACTTGCGACTCAACGACCGTGTGCTGGATATTGTGCGAGACTTCCATTCCACGGGCAAACCAATCGCAGCCATCTGTCATGGCCCGCAGATTCTTGCAGCGGCCGGGATACTGAGTGGGCGCACATGTACTGCGTATCCGGCCTGCAGCACGGAAGTCCGGCTTGCAGGTGGCACGTATCAGGAAACTCGACTGACGGAGGCAATTGTCGACGGGAATCTGGTTACTGCTCCCGCCTGGCCGGCTCACCCTGCATTCTGCATGGAATTCCTAAAACTGCTGGGCGTCCTGTAGACGGCGGTTCATGGATCCAGGCTACAGATGCACCTGTGAAGAATCGGTGCAAGAATCAGTCCAGCTCCGGTGAGTGATCTTCAGCTGGTTTCACACTGAGCAGATATTCCATCACTCGACCGAAGCTGGCGACACCAACCAAGGGCCGAATCGTGAAGAGCCCGAAGAACCCCAGCAGCACAACAAAGCAGCCACCATCACCAGCGCCGGCTCCAGCAATCGAACGAACTGCGTTTACCATCGCAGTGTCATCGGGCAGTGAAGAGAGCCGCAAGGCTGTTTCCCGCTCTGAATCACTGTTATTTGAGACATTCTGTCACGGCGCCCGCCAATGAATTCCGTGAACCATAAACTCCTGACCGTCCTGCTGTTCCTCAAACTTCCTTCGAATCAATCCAGCTCATCATTCGACGAAGCTGACGACCGACTTCTTCGATCTCGTGAGTCCGTTCGCGGCGGCGTGTGGCAAAGAAGCTAGGTTGACCCGCCTTGTTCTCCAGCAACCAGTTGCGAGCGAACACGCCGGACTGAATCTCCGACAGTATTCGTTTCATCTCCGCACGTGTTTCGTCGGTGATGATACGCCGGCCGCTGGAATAATCACCATATTCTGCTGTATTGGAAACGCTGTAGCGCATGTAATTCAGTCCGCCCTGATAGAAAAGGTCGACTATCAGTTTGAGTTCATGCATGCACTCGAAGTAAGCCATTTCGGGCTGGTAACCCGCGTCCACCAGGGTGTCAAAACCGGCCTTTACCAGTTCACTAACTCCGCCGCACAGAACGACCTGTTCGCCAAACAGGTCGGTTTCTGTTTCTTCGGCAAATGTTGTTTCTATGACCCCGCCACGAGTTCCACCGATACCCTTTGAGTAGGCCAGAGCCAGCTGTCGAGTTGACTCAGACGCTCCTTCACTCAGAGCGATCAGACTGGGAACGCCCCCGTCTTTCTCGTATTCGCTGCGAACCAGATGACCTGGCCCTTTGGGGGCCACAAGCGCGGCATCGACACCTTCCGGTGGTACCACCTGACCGAAATGGATGTTGAAGCCGTGACTGCACATAAGAATGTTGCCCGGCTGTAAATTTGGCCGTATGTCATTTCTGTAAATGTCGCCCTGAACTTCATCCGGCAGCAGAATGTTCACCAAGTCACCGACAGCCGCCGCATCCGACGCCGACATGGGCTCGAAACCATGACTGACAGCGAGGTCGTAATTCGGACCGCCAGGTCGCTGACCGACAATAACGTTGCAACCGCTGTCACGGAGGTTTTGGGCCTGAGCATGTCCCTGGCTTCCGTAGCCGAGAATCGCGATTATCTTGTCTTTGAGCAAACTCAGGTCAGCGTCGTCGTCGTAGTATACCTTGGCAGCCATCTTGAAATGTCCTGTTATGTAAAACGGTTGACTGGTGCGGAATCAGCACCGGAATGAAGGTCTTGAAAAAACGTATGGAACGGACCGGCAATCATGATGTAGTGTGGTGTCCCTCGTTCGGAACGGTCTCCGGTGGAAGCCCCCGTGTTATGGTGTCTTCACGCAGTACCGCCACGCGGCCCGTCCGAACCATTTCCAGAATGCCAAATTCTCGCATCCGGTCGATAAAGCCTTCAATTTTGCTTTCACGACCGGACACCTCGATCAACACGTGTTCCGCCCCCACATCCACGATTCGTCCGCGGAAAATCTCAGTCAGTTCCCGGACATCGCTGAGCCGACAGCCGCTGGTGGAAACTTTGATCAGCATCAGGTCTCGTTCGACGAAGTCCTCTCCCAGATAATCCTGAACCTTGACAACCGTGATCAGTTTTTCCAGCTGCTTGCGTACCTGATCCAGCACCTTGACGTTGCCGTTGACAACAAATGTGATTCGCGAAAATTCCGGGTTCTCAGTGGCCCCAACGGCGAGACTGTCGATATTAAATGCGCGTGAAGCCAGCATGCCGGATATCTGAGCCAGCACACCCGGCTGATTCATCACGAGAGCAGATAGCACATGTCTCATCGCATTGATTTCGCGAAAACAGAATGGGACCCGTGAAACACCGTTTCTGGACGGGAAAGGGGCAGGAGTCTTTATCCGTGGCGACTATTCAGGCTGACTCTGAGGGCAACCATATCCCGGCTTCCGAGGCCCTGACGCATGGATGACAAATAAAAGACTCCCGAACTGTTCTCTGATCAATCCATCTGAATTGAAAAATAAAGACTCCAGATTCTCCTGGTTGTCGTCCGCATCAGTTCGATGGAAGCCCGACAGTGTATGGAGGAGATTCTGATCAGACAACCAGCGGTTGTGATTCCTGAAGCTGGGGAAACGTTCGGGAATCATTTTCCGGAACGAATTTTCACGCAGGTCCTGCGAAACACCACGCGACAGCCTTCCGAATTTCCTGCAAATCATTGCAGGAAAAGCAATTGCCGACCCTCGTGTCTGAAATCTTCGTCCGACTCCGGTGGAGAGGAAAAAAGAACTCGGGCATCGACATCGATGCCCGAAGAATTCAATGCCAAACGGGTCGAACGGTCTGAATCGAAGACTAACCGCTGACAGGGGAACCAATTCGACGGCAATATCTCCTCGACTACCGTCTTCGAGCTGAACAACCTTTGTCAGGACTTCTCACCAAGTTGTGATGGCCCGCAGCATATCTGCCTCTTCGGTGATCTGGATCTCGTTCCAGCTGACGATCACCATTCCGGCTTCCAAGCCTGCACCACGGTCATTCCGATCGAAGACGCCGCTTTACCACAACCGGATCGATCTGCTCAGGACCTGGCTTGACATCACCACCCGGTCAAGTACTCGGACTCGGCAAAGGCTTAATGCCTCGTCGACGGATCGAAGAATCAGACGAGGTATAGGCTTGATGCCCCTGCCCGGCCGCATGTTCAGACGCGGACGAGTGATTGATGAAACCGGTCGGAGCACAAGCACCTTGCCATCCCCTCTTTTGAGTCTCGCATGACTGTTGAATGCGATGAAGATTGCCGACGGCGCAATGAAAATTGCCGGGTTTCACTCGATGCCTGCGATTCCGGACCTGACATTCATATGTGCCAAAAACAAATTGTGGCTGCCATCAAACAGAGGATCGTAATGAGACGTTTCATAATGATTTCTCTTTAGGGAGGCCCAAAGCTGTCCTCGCGCCTTCACCTGCGGAGAAATCTCACTCTGTTAACGACACAGACTTTTTCGTCGCTGACTCATCACCAAAGACGCGTTCCGCCACAAATCCATGATTTGAAATGACTTGAAAAATATCACGGAATGTCGGATTTCCGCTGATTCTTGCCTCCTCCGTCAAATATCGAACTGTCGCATCATTTACTCCGGGGATCTCTCGCAATTCACGCTCCAGCCCAATTGCGCAGTTGTCGCAGGTCATTCCCGTAATCCGATACGTCAGATCTGTCGATACCGGTACCGACTGAAACACTCGCCTCAGATCGTCAACGGCAAACCAGGCAATCATCCCCACCATGACAACCGAACAAAGAACAGAAACCCAGTTTCTGTGGTCATGCTGAGTAAAATCTTGGACCACGTGGACCGGCAGGACTAAATCAAACAGTAACCCGGCGGCAATACTTCCGCCGATCATCGTCAGCAGATACAGACCAGTGGCTCGGGTACCAAAACTTCGATACACGGCTCCCAGCGTCGCGAGGTTGGTCGCCGGCCCGGCCACCAGAAACACCATCGCTGCTCCTGTCGGCAGTCCACTGCTGACCAGCGCCGCAGCAATCGGCACCGAGGCTGTCGCACACACATAGAGCGGCAATGAAATCAAAAGCATCGCCAGCATGGGCATCACTCCTGACTCACCCACCAGACCAGTGATCTGATCTGGGGGCACCAGCCACGAAATGGCGGCCGACACCACAATACCAACAACCAGCCAGCGCCAAATAGACCGCAGCAGCTCCACACTGTGCAGTACCGCGCGGAGACAGCGTATCGCCAAAGGTTGACTCGTCTGGTCTGCAGCATCAACGGCTCCAATCTTCCGTTCCATCCGGCTGTCACTGCCGAATACCTGTGTCAGACCGCCACCGATCACGCCCATGATCAACGCTGCAAACACTTTGAATATCGCGAAAGGCCAGCCAAGCATGGACCCACTCACGAGAATGGAATCAATGCCGGTTTGAGGTGTACTGATCAAAAAGCCGATCGCGGCACCCGAACTGGCGCCTTGCTTACGCAACCCAATTCCCACCGGAATCACACTGCAGGAACAGAGTGGCAGCGGAATTCCAATGAGTACGGAAGCGATCAATCCGCCACGTCCCTGAAGCAGTCTTTGCAGACCGCCGGACGGGATCAGCATGTGCATCAGGCCGGCCACCGCTGTACCCAGAAGCAGCCATGGGCTTAATTCACTCAGGACATTCCAAAGGGCTGACAGCATGGGTTCCTTACGGCGTTAATCAGGCGAGCGCCATTGAACTTTTCTTCCACGACCCCACAGAATTCGCGTGCTGCTGTTCTGATAAATCCGACACCGGAACTGAAGAGCATATATCTCCCAATCCACTTAATTCTACACGCATGCGCTATCCCCGCAAACAGGAATGCTGGCCGTGTCGCCGAACCTGAATCGACGCTGTGACCGCACTGCGAAGCCAGTCGTGCCGAAACTTAATTCCGGCGATGGCCAGAAAATTCCGTCGAATTGTGGACAACCATTTCTGTGATTCGATCCATGATGACATTCGTTCTGAGTCCGTTGCGCCCGTTCAGGATTCGGCCAGCAAGCCAAGCCGCGAGGCAGCGGTTTTCCTGACCCTGGAGAAGACCGTTGAAACACAGAGACTCACGGCAGAACAGCGAACGGCGTCTCATGCCGAAAAGAAGAAGAGCCCCTGCAGTCTTTGTGATCGTGTGCGATGCCGGCTTTCAGGGAAGCTCTATCACCTCGACTTTGCGAATGGCAACCTTGCTGCCTGGATCATGGTGCTGAAAAGCAAAGTAGCCTTCCCTGAATGTCAGAGCAAAGTCGAGATATTCGTAGAGTTCATTGTCGTTGACCGTGACTTTGATCCGCGTGGTTTCCCGACCGCGCCAGACGTCATCTCGCACATCAATTTGATACTTGAACCAGGTGTCGGGTTCAACCAGCCGTTTGTAGACGTGACTCATTCCATACAGTGAACCGGTGCGAATCGGATCCCGGTGTGTGCTGTCGATCTGTGCCTCATAGCCGTCGGCGAAACCGGGTTTTCGCGATGTGCGAAAATACAACCCGGAGTTACCTCCATCACTAATCTTTACTTCAGCACGATAGCGAAAATTTTTGTACGGGCCCCGTGTGCAGACGAGCATCGAAGCTTTGCCGGACCCCGTCATTGCACCGTCTTTGACTTCCCAAACACTGCCTTCGCCCACGATTTCCCAGCCATTCATTGTCCTGCCGTCAAACAACGATGCCCATTGGCTGTCCTCCGCTGCGGCAGAGCCGACAGTAAGCAAAACCAAGAACGCTGACGTCAGAGATTTGACGGATCGAACTATACCCATCATTTGGTCATATCCATTCGGGGGTGAAAAGAGAAGGATCTGAATATGCAGTAACGCTCACCGTGCTGCAGTTGTGCAACTGCCCCGAAACCTGCGCAGATTCCATATAAAAACGGACGACTCCGCACGACTGCCGCGCATTCGTGGGCGATCCGGGAAATACACCAATTGTCTGACAGAAGGCTTTCCGATCGGGAGCACGGAATTGAGATTTCCTCAATCAACATCATCCAAAAAGACTGCCGCATTCAGTCCGAAGGAACACCGTCGGTTACATCAGATCGCAACAAAACACCTGGCGGCTGTAAATCCGCGACTTAAGGATGGAACCTGTCGGACCTGCGCGAAGGACCTATCCACCGAGGCTCATGGTCACGGTCTTCAGTTCGGTGTAATTCTGCAGACCGGCTTCGCCAAGTTCCCGGCCTATGCCGCTCATCTTGAATCCACCAAACGGAGCCGCGGCGTCGAAGACGTCGTAGCAGTTGATCCAGACTGTTCCCGCACGCACATTGGCAGCAATCCGATGGGCCTTTTGCACATCATTGGTCCAGACCGCCGCGGCGAGTCCATACGTGGTATTGTTGGCACGCGTGACAACCTCGTCCATGTCGCTGAACTTCAGCACACTCATGACCGGACCAAAAATTTCGTCGCGCGCAATCTCCATTTCATCCGTGACATTCGTGAAAACCGTGGGTTCGATGAAAAATCCACGATCACCGACTCGCTGGCCGCCTGTGGCACACGTCGCTCCTTCTTTCGATCCACTTGCGATATACCGCATAATTTTGTCGAACTGGTCCTGATCGACCTGCGGTCCCTGCGTCGTTCCACTGTCGAACGGGTTGCCCAGAACTCGCTCCCCAGCTCGTGCAACAACGCGTTCCACAAACTCTTCGTGAACTGAATCTTCAACAAATAATCGGCTGCCTGCGCAACAGCACTGGCCCTGGTTGAAAAACAATCCAAATTCCGCCCCGGCAATAGCCGCGTCCAGATCGGCATCCGCAAACACGATGTTTGGAGACTTACCACCAAGTTCAAACGTGATTCGTTTCAGCGTGGTGGCCGCATCAGCCATAATCCGCTGAGCAGTTTCTCCGGAGCCTGTAAATGCAACCTTGTCAATCAACGGGTGCTTCACAATCGCGGCACCGGCTGTTGGACCGTAGCCAGGGACGATATTAATCACACCTGGAGGAAAACCGGCTTCCAGAGCAAGTTCTCCTAAACGCAGACAGGTCAACGGCGTCTGTTCGGCTGGTTTCATGACGATCGTGTTACCCGTCGCCAGCGCCGGACCCCATTTCCATGCGACCATCAGGATGGGAAAATTCCACGGGATGATCTGGCCGCAGACACCAATGGGTTCGCGCCGCGTGTAGCAGAAATAGTCGCCACGGACGGGAATTGTGTCACCGTGAATCTTGTCTGCCCAGCCCGCGTAGTAGCGCAGACAGTCGATCGCTAACGGCAGGTCGGCTGCTCGAGCGTCGCCAATGGGTTTACCATTGTCCAGCGTTTCCAGAGCTGCCAGTTCATCGAGATTCTCTTCGAGAAGATCAGCCAGCTTCCACAACAGCCGACCTCGGTCACGGGCATCCATCTTTGACCACGGACCGGATTCGAAAGCTGCACGTGCCGCGTGGGCAGCATGGTCGACATCTTCCTTGTCACCTTCGGACACTTCACAGATGACTTCTTCGGTCGCAGGGTTGACCGTCTGAAACGTTTTCCCACTGACGGCAGTACGCCATTCGTCACCGATGAGGATTCCGGTTTGACGAACGGACGGAGCAACGAATGTTCCGGGTTCGCTGATCACGGACATGTGCAATCTCCTGTTGAAGATGAAACGGATCTGTCAATTGGACCGGGACGCCTTGCTAAGCGGCTGGACGTTCGAATGGCCACCACACTTTGATTTTCATTCAGATACGAAACAAAGTATGCCAACATTCGACTGAGATTTCGACCGTTCGGCAACAAACGTCAGGCCTAGAAGGCACCCGCAACCCGTCTCAGCGTGACGGCGACATTCAATGACCACATCCATGGCGACGTGAGTGCCGAGACAGAGCCGCACGAGAGGTGATATGCCACTGTCGAACGGTCAAACACAGAACAGAGGCATACCGGGAAAAGCGGGGCGACTTACAGGACAGCCATAGTTCTCCGTTGGTTTGCAGCTCCTCAAACGCATCGGTGCAGATATGTGACGACGTTGCGGTGGAACTCTTCGGCGTGCAGGCAATCCTTCGCGTCGGTCCATTCTCCCGTGCTGTTCTGTAATCGTCCGCACAAGACAATGCGCCCGGTCCTGCGGGAAACGGACCCCACGAGGACGCTGCGCGAGACCGGGTGGACCGGATCGGAGCGCCAGCAGTGCAAAACCCCGAGACTATTCTCGCTTCACTTACCTTCGGCGTGAGCCGCACTTCGCAAGACTGATTCGTGAAAACCAGACAGCGGCGTTCCATGGTTGATTGAGAACGTTAAGCAGCCGCCTGTTTCCGTTTGCGGCGTATTTGATAACCACACAAACCAAGTGAGCCGAGCCCCATCAACAGCGTTGTCCCAGGTTCCGGAATTGCCACAACCGGCGGATCGGCCTCGGCAACCAACAGCCAGGCAACCTCCGTCATAATCGGAGTCTCGCCCCGCTGCTCAATCATAAACGCTCCCTCGTTTAACCGAGCAAGGTCTCGTGATGTTGAAGCAATGGTACTTCCGTCAGGCACCGTCCACATGTAGGCGGTAGAGATACCATCAGTGATGCCAAGTATATCGCGCAACGATGTATTGTAGTTTCCTAATGTCGATATGGCAGCGGTTGCACCCGTTCCGAAGCCATCCGAAGCTGACAGACTGCCATCCAGCGTAAGCGTCGAAGCGGCGAACAGATCGTCCCATTCGCTGGCACTGGCGAAACGGACAATGTCGTCAGGGAGCAGAGCGGTTGCATTCGCCAGGGCTGTGACGTCGTCTGTCCCAACGCTGACACTCAGGTCAAAAAACCGTAAACCATCGGACGCATTCGTTGGATCGTTAATTTCGTTGAGCACCCCGGCTTCCATGATCATTCCGTGTACCGCACCAAACGGCACGATCGCAAACGCCAGGAGTGCCAGACAACGTTGGACAGGGAATCGCATTGTGCGGTCTCTTCTTGTCTGAGGACTTTGGGAATGTTGGAGAGATAGAGGGGAGTAACTCAACAAATTCGATTATCGAACCAGAAAAGGACGATGCAAGCTTCGAAATCCGGATTCCACATTTCTCATGAGAATGTTACGAAGCCCAACGTTTACGTAATCGCGGAACAGTGCAGCTCCATCAATTTTGTCCAAGCTGAGCGTCGTCCAGGACATCCGGAACTATCTGCATGCCTTGGCAGGTATTATGACTGAGAACCGCGGCATAAGTCAGGTCTGCATTCGAATTCGGGACTGTGCGCCACAAATTGATCTGCAGCGGGTCCTACATTCGATTCATTACGCAGAGCCCGATGTGACGTCGAAAAAGGCTGGCCTGCTGGCCTTGAACCCCATGCCGGTCGGAATGGAATATCGCGAGCCATTACCCGCCTGAGAAATCAGGTTAAACCGTTTTCATATAATGATTTACGTCGCATATTACCTCTATCCCTGTAGCGGGACCCCGTGTAAAATCGCTTGTCAGCAAACTGGCCGACTGGATTCACCCTGCGCGACGTCCATCATTAAACACGTGCCTACGATTCCGGCTTTGAAGGTGTGGACACTGAAGGCTATGGACGAAGAGAGTATTTTCCGACCCCGGAAAAACCCGGAAAAGCTGGCACCTTCATTTGATTTCGGCGATAATCGGAAGCCTGGGAATTATGCGTCATGTATAATCGACGCCGATTGGTCCCGGCCGTAAAACACTTCTTCTGTATCCGTGTTCGTTTTCGAATTCGCGAGTGAATTCCATGATTACACTGAGATCAGTTCGTTCAATTCCGATGGCCCGACGCAGTTTTTTCGAAGCTGGGTCACTGGCGCTCGGGGGACTTGGCCTGAGCGACCTGTTGCGGGCACGTGCTCAGGCGAAGGAAGCTCGAGTTAGTCAGCGCGACACCTCAGTCATATTGATTTGGCTGCAGGGTGGCCCGAGCCACATGGAAACCTATGATATGAAACCGGATGCACCGGTGGAATTTCGCGGAGAATTAACGCCGATCTCGACGGTTGTTCCAGGAATCGACGTCTGTGAATATCTCCCCCAACATGCACGCGTCGCGGATAAATTCACACTGATTCGGTCAATCGCACACGGGTGCGGAGCTCATGCCGGTGGCGCGGGCCGGTTTCTGTCCGGCTACAATCCACTCAGAAGGCTCGATCCGAAAGCCCAGTTTCCCTGCCTGGGCCCTGTGGTCTCAAAGATGCTGGATGGCCATCGTGATCCTGGCATGCCCCGATATATTTCCAGTACTACGGCCGTCTACGGGGGTGGCAGTGCGGGTCTTGGCCCCGCAGTTTTACCGTTCGTCGTCGGCAGCGACCCGAATGCGCCCGACTTTAAGGTCGACAACCTGTCGCTGGCGCCAAAAATGAAGGATCGATTGAATGACCGGCGCTCACTGCTGACATCCATCGACGGTCTG